>Ga0082212_10000065_pt1 | contig 150708 bp, 142 predicted proteins | sample TergutNt197P3_FD_71548 | JGI IMG/M metagenome (GOLD analysis project Ga0082212, IMG submission 71548) | Neocapritermes taracua P3 segment gut microbial communities from Petit-Saut dam, French Guiana - Nt197 P3 | ecosystem: Host-associated > Arthropoda: Insects > Digestive system > Gut ... | reverse complement strand
AAAACACCCGATATTTACATTTTCGCCCACCTCTGAGTCGCCGATATATGCGAAATGCGAAAGCTTTGATCCGCTGTCTATTGCAGAGTTCTTAATTTCGACGTAGTTTCCTACTCTTACGCTGTCCTTCAGAGACGCTCCGGGCCTCAAATGGGCGAATGGGCCAATGGTGCACTGCGAGCCGACAGTTGAATGCTCAAGCACTGAATTTTCGATCGTGTTAGCATGCCCTATCGTGCAGCTGTTGATGCGGCTCCCTCTTATTTCATTCTCTTCGCCGATTACGCTGGGACCGTAAATTTGGCTGTCGCCATATATCACCGTGCCTGCGCCTATTTCGGCTTCGCGGCTTACAGTGGCAATTGTTGGATGCTGGAATGCCACTCCGTTAGCCATATGGCGGCTGTTGATAACAAGCCTCATTGCAGCTTCGCAGTCGGCAAGCTCTGCCAGGGTGTTGGCTGCTTTTTGCGCCAGCGGGCTCGCAGCTTCAATAGCCACAGCTGAGTATTGCCTCTCCTGAAACAGGCTGAGGGCTTGCGTGAGGTAGTATTCGCCTTTTTTATTATCGTTTGTAAAGAAAGGGAAAATGCCAAGAAGCTTTTTGATATCAAAAATATACGCGCCTGTATTTATTTCCGTGACTTTTTTTTCGCTCTCGGTTGCATCATTCTCCTCAACGATTCTCAGATCGCTTCCGTTTCTGATGATCCTGCCGAACCCGAAAGGGTTGTCTGCGCGGGCTGTCAGGACAGCTGCATCATAGCCTTCAGAGAGATCTGCAAAGCGGCGAATTTCATCTTCGAAGAGAAACGGCGCATCACCGCAGCACACCAAAACTTTGCCGTCCCGGGCGCTGAGGAATTCCTGTGCCGCCATAAGGGCGTGTGCTGTCCCCAGGAGCTCTTTTTGGTAAGCAAACGACGGGGAGGCGAAAGCAGATTCAATATACTCTTGCGCCTGATCTGCGCCATAGCCAAGCACATAGCATACATCGGCAATGCCGGCCTGGCTAAGGTTCATGCCCACGTGGCCCACCATGGGGGTATAGCATATTTCCCGCAAGGCTTTGGGTAGCTTTGACTTCATTCTTGTGCCTAAACCTGCTGCGAGCGCTACAGCGCATATATTGCTTGCCATATGGGAGCTTCCTTTGCATTTTGCATCAATTGCTTTTATTATACACTTACATGGGGCCCTTGAACAGCTTTGACTTCTGCTTTGGGGCAATCTCTTCGTTAATGTACACTTTCGAACAAATCTCAATTTTTTTCGTTACAATTCTGACTTATCGATTGCCCTGATAGGATGCTGTGCTATAATACATGTGAAAAACTTTTAACAGTATTGGTTTTGATATAAGGCCATATACGCTTCTGGAATTGTTTGGATTGTATTATCGACAGAGTAGTATAAAAAAAAGATAACAGCCCAAACACATGCCCATAATTTCGCACTAACTGCATTTATTGGCCAACAGTATAATCTATTTGCTAATGGCATTGCTAAATGCGAATCATGTGCAAACACAAAACAAAGGGAGGGACGCGCATTCCTCTTCAGCCCGGCATGGCAAAGGCTTGCTAGACGCCTTGCTTGGCTAAATCCTGCGCGATATTGATGAAGAAATTTGTTAAGGTCGCAGTACTGGCCATAGCAGACGTTGCTGTCTTATACTTGTCATACTCGGTTGCTTACTTTATAGCGTTTAGAATGCTTGGGCTCACGGATGTAATGCAGGAGCTTGCGCGCTTTCCGGCAATATTTATAGTTATGGCAGCGAAGCTCATTATATTCGCAGCTTTTTTCATGTATTCTATGAATGTATACCGCAGCCTGCTTCTTGACGTTGCGGGCGTGGCAGCGGCTAATGCCGTGGCAGCCATTATTTCGGTATATGCGCTAAACGCACAGCTTTCAGCGCATGCTGTATATTTTGTGATAGTCTTTGCGATCGAGGCAATCGTTACTGTTATCGCCCGTTTTCTGGCCAGGGGCGCAAGCTCGGAGGATCCTTTTGAAAGCGCCGAAGACGAAGACGAGGACGAAGAGCAGGATTTAAGCGATTCAGCATTCTACGGCACGGTTTATACAGGGGTATACAGGGATTCTGACAGGCCGGCGCAGCCTGAACAGCCGCAATATAGCGAGCCAATAAGCCAACCGGCTGCAAGCGAGCCGCAAAGCGCGCCACAAGCTTCTGCCGGCGCCAGCCGCATGCAATCCCAGCCTGAGGCAGATACGGCGCAGCAGCTGCCTTTTGAAAGCGAGCAGCAGAAGTTTGCAAGCAGCACAGCAGCGTCGATAAAATATGCCCCGCAGCAGTTTGTGCAGCGCAAGAGCAAGGTTTCGCTCATGCCCGGAATTTCGGAACTATTGCCTGAGGGCATTCAGATAATTGATGATGACAACAGCGCAACGCCTACCAACTATGCTGACTTTACACAAGGATGGGCGGAAGAGAGCGATTTTTCCGAAATGGATTTATTTGCTCAGGACACTGAATATGATCAGCATTCCACCCCGCCATACGGCTACGATCATATTGAGCCGATAGCTGCTGACAGCGATATCGGCATGGCTAGGAGAGCAGAGCAAATGGAATCAAACGATAAAGCTGCAAACAGCCTTAATCAGCGTGAGGATGTATTGGAAGAAAACTATACAGTTCACAATGCCAGCGAGATAGCTGAAGAGCCTATGGGCTCATCGTTCGAAACGTCAACTGAAGGCATTCTGCCTGACGGGCTAGGCCTGGGCGGCACAGCTGACAGCCTTAGCGCCTTGCTAGGGGCACTGGAAGAAAAGGAAAGCCAGATTGCCAAGCTGGAAGATCAGCTTAAAGCTCCGGGGGCTATTGAGCCCAACAGCTTTGCCATCGATCTGCCGCTTGCCACATTGCCTGCAAGCACTAAGGACAACATGCTTTCAAGCATCCAAAATGACGGGCTGCTTGAGAAGATACTGGATGAAGTGCGCAGCATGTATTCGACCATTGACAGCCGGACAAAAGCTTTGGACAACCGCTCAAAGCTTCTTGAAGAGCGCGAATACAAGCTTGTAGCCAAGATGATAGAGCTTGACGAAAGGGAGAGGCGGCTTGTGTCGATTGCAAACCAGCCTCAGCAGAAGCCAAATTCGGCACTGGTTGAAATGCAAAGCACTATTGAGCTGATGGAAAGCCTTGCCGGCAAGAAGGCGCCCCAGCCAAAGCCAAGCGTATTTGCAATGCCTGATTTAGCCGGCGCTGTGAGCAGCCCGCCTCCGGCAGGCCAAAGGCGCGAGATGCCCGCAGCTATGAAAGGCGAAACAGGCCCCATAAGGCAATTCGGGGATTCTGAGCCCTATAAAGTCATAACCCCCATCACGCCGGGCGAGCCGGAGCCTGCAAAAGCGGCTCCAGCTACATACAGGACAGGCAAAGGCGTTCCGCTCTCAGTAGTCTTTGACTATGGCCCGGACGATGTTTATGATGATGAAAATGACTATGACGAAGCCTCTTACCTAAATGAGATTTCCGGAAACCAAAATCGCTACAGCCCCGCCCAGCCGGGCGCCGCTGCTGCTGCATTCAGGGCGCAGCCGGCTCAGGCCCCAACGCCGAATGTTTACATGAGCCCGATAACAGACGATGAGATAGACAAGATTTTGCAGCCAAGCCAGAGCGCATGGGATGGCGCAGCTGCTGACTCATACTCCTACTTTGACGATGCCAGCGCTGCTAGCGAGGAAAGCAGCATGTATGCTGACAAAAGCTCAGCCATGGGCTATGGCGATTCGCAATGGAGCGAAGGAAAAGACTACAGCCAGTCAAGCCTGTTTAGCTTCAGCTCGTTTGCCAGCCAGCAGCCTAGCGAGAATGCAGATGCCGAGTCGCACACGCTCAAGCAGCCAATATACATTCCCAGCCAGAGGGTTGGCAGTGAAAGCCGCGCCGAAGCTGCAGCGCCGCCGGAGAGCAGCGCTGAGAAAGACGCAAGCTACTATGCCGAAAAGCGCAGCGACGCGCAGCCGGCTCAGCAGACTGCATATAATTGGATAGTCGGAAAGCCGCAGCAAAGCGAGCAGGAGGCAGCAAGCAAGGCAAGCCGGCCACAGGCGCCCAAGCCCAAGCCATTTGAGCCTATAGCCAGGCCAACAGCCCCTGACAGCCAGGCCAAACCCGGCATGCAGCCTAACGCGCTAAGCGATTTCCTTAAAAAGCAAGCCCAGTCAAACACAGCCGCGAAATCGCGGGGGCTATCGCTTGCAGAGCTTGCCAAAGCCAGGGAAAGAAAGCAGCAAGCCCCTGAGCCAAACCAGGAAGCCGCTGAAGGCCCGAGGGAAAAACAGCAGCAAACAAGCAGGAAGAACAGGCCGGACTTCTCACAGCTGCAAAACGACAAGGTTCCAATAACTGCCTTTGAGTTTGACAGCCTGTCTGCTCTTATAGATGAGATATAGATTGATTTAGAACAAAGTAGCTATAGCCGCTTTAATTACAAGGCGGCTTTTTGTTTGTTTGCCTGTGCCTGCCTGCTTTTCGGGCATTCCTGGCAAGCAGGAACGCTGGGATGGTGGCGAATTTAGCGCATATTGCGCAAGGCGAAAAAAAGGTTTGTATCGATGAATAGTGTATGATATACTTAAATGCTGTATTTTATAAAATTTAAGCAGCTCCTTGGGGAATGAATTCCCCCAATAGGCCATAAGGAGGCGACTAACATGCAATCTTATGAAACACTGTTCATCACGCACCCTGATCTGACACCCGAAGAATCATCTCTTTTAACTGAGAGAGTAAAAAACGTTATTACAACAAATGGCGGCGAACTCGGGGAAGTTGAGGAATGGGGAAAGCGCAGGCTCGCGTACGAAATAAGAAAAGTGCGCGACGGCTACTTCAACCTTGTCTATTTTAGCGGGCCAAAAGAAGTGCTTGACGAGTTGAACCATATATATAAGATAACTGAAAACATATTGCGCGGCATTGTTGTTAAGAATGAGAAGAAATAGAGAGGTGCTTTATGCTTAACAAAGTAGCTTTGGTGGGCAGGCTGGTGCGCGACCCTGAGCCAAGGCAATCATCCAGCGTCCAAGTCACCAGATTCTCTTTGGCTGTAGAGCGCGCGTTTAAAAGCAAGAGTGGCGAAAGGGAGACTGACTTTATCAATATAGTCACTTTTGGCAGGCTTGCGGAAGTATGCGCCCAATATTTGAAAAAAGGCAGATTGATCTCTGTAAGCGGCCGCATACAGACTGGCAGCTACACTGCCCAGGACGGCACGAAGCGCTATACAACTGACATTGTAGCTGATGAAGTGGATTTCATTAATATAACTTCAAGAGACACGCAAAGCCAACAGCCTGCTGCAGCTCCAAGCCAGGGCCAATACCAGCAAGCGCCGGTACAGGAGCCAGCATACCCTGATGGTTTTGGAATCCCTATGGAGGGGTTCGAAGAAATAGACGATCTTGATGTTCCATTTTAGAAAGGAATAAGTATGGCTAACGAGCGCCAGGAAAGAAACGATAAAGAGTATAATAATCGCAATGAAGGCTATAAAAAGCGCAAGAAAGTTTGCTATTTCTGCGAGAATAAAATAGAAAGCGTAGACTATAAGGATACGAAACTCCTGAAAAAGTATGTTTCAGAGAGGTTTAAGATTCTGCCGAGGCGTGCAACCGGCACATGCGCAAAGCACCAAAGAAGCGTAACAAACGCCATAAAGATTGCGCGCAACATTGCATTCCTGCCTTACACTTCAGAGTAGGCTGCGATAAATATTTTGAATATGAAAATAAACAAAGAGCGGCTAGGCGCTTACGGCCAAGCGGCCCTTTATTTATTTGCGCATGCCATTGATCGCTTGGCAGCATAGCGCCGGCATCCTGGCATAGCCATGCTTATTTGTCAAATTTTTCAATTAATGCATTGGACGCCTGATCTTAACAGAACAAGAGCATTATTCTAAATTTTTCCATTTATACTGCGATTAAAAGCAATATATAGGGAATAGGAGAAAATGCACCATAATAAAATTGACAAACGCTTTATAAAGTTTACTTTAGCTCTAATTCTCACAGCAGCAGTAGTTGCTTATTTAGCCGGCTCGGAAGCTTCTGCAAAGCAATCGCCAATAATCGCAGACAAATGGCGCTATCCAATGCAAAATGCATACTGCACCTGGAAGCAAGCTCCCAATATGAGCTGGGGAAGCTACCGGGATACAGGAAATAGCAGAAGCTGCCATTTAGGCATTGATATTGCCTCAACAGATGCCACAGTCTATGCAGCGGCAAGCGGGTCTGTGGAAGCTGTGGGAAGCCATCCAACTAACGGCCTATATATCCTGGTGCGCCACATCATGCCAAATGGTAAGGCCGTCTACTCTTTTTACTGCCATTTGGCGAGGCAAACTGTACAAAGAGGCGATATAGTAAGCATCGGGGCTGCAATTGGCCAAATGGGTACTACAGGCGCCTCAACAGGCCCGCATCTGCACTTTGCTATTGTAGACACGCCCAGGCAAGGAAGGTATAATGGCTATTGCCATTCTGTTACAGGCAACTCCTGCGATTTTCTAAGCGTGAGGTACTACAACCCTGTATATGTAATTGAGCGAAACCAATTGCCATAGACTGCATAAAGCGCCACAGGTTTTAGCGCCTCATACTGGGGCGCTAAAGTTTTTTTTTCTGGAATAAAAAAAGTATTGACATATTAGACAGGTACCTGTATTATATTTATATAAGGTACCTTACATAAATTCGAAAGGAGAATTGCAATGGCAAACCTAAATGAGATTTTTGCTAAACTAACCAAAGCAATGCCCATTATTCGCTCGAGCGCGCTTAAGCAGGAGTATGAAGGCATTCGCCAGATTATTTCCGAAAACCCTGAAATAAGCGCTACAGAGCTGGCTGAAAAGCTTGGCTGCCATGAGAGAAGGGCGCAGCGCCTTATCGATTCGCTTAAAGAGGCAAAAGCTCCCGAAGAGCAAGCAACTGAGATTGCAGGCCTGACAGCAGAAGAGATTGATACGCTCTCAGAGCTGCTTGACAAGATCAATAGCTCCCAGGAAGAGCAAAGCAGGCAGCGCAGCTACAGCTCGCGAGGATACCGCCGCAGCTATATGCCAAACAGGCAAAGGCAAGAGAATTTCAGATCCGAGCATCGCGGGCGTTCCGGGCATAAAGGAAGGCACTAAAGCGCGGCCAAAAGCCGATACTCAAAAGTAGAGGCTTTTTTTTGTTAGGCTAAACTGCGAGGCATGCACCGTGCTTTCTGTGCCAAGCCAGGCGCAAACAAAGGCGTACTTAATTATTGCTTCTTGCGCTTGCCGGATAGAAATTTTACAAATGACTTTATTGTTTCCTGCTCGCCTCCATCGGCTTGGCCATTGACCAGCTTAATAGCCAAGTTGGCCAGCATTGCTTCATTTGATGCGTTTGTTCCAATAGTGCCGATTGCTTTGTGCACAGCGCTATAGCCTGCATCTTTTGCTGCTTGGGCGCCGTCGGCTATATTGTACAGAAGGCACATTGACGAGAGCATGCATATATCGATTGGCACATCCTCAGCAATAAGGCGCACAGCAATATCTGCTGACTTTCTCTCAACTTTTTGCATATGGCTTATTGTTTCATCTGATGCCCCTGATATTTGGGCTATTCTTAAAGCTTCGCCTCTTGAAATGCCAAGATTTGCAAAAGCATACTCTCTAAGGCTTTCGAGCCCTTGCGGGCTGTCGGCAGCGATGAAGCCTGCAGGATCAGCTACTTGCAGAGTTGCCGTCATATATAAAGACTCTATATATTCGCTAAGCCCGCCAGTGCCTGCAAAAGACTGGATTCCCTCGTCGCATTCAGCGCTGAATATTGGCGGCTGCGATGCCTTGCCTTCATATGAGGGAATAGCAGCCTGGGCATCCGTTCCCTGCAGTGTATCCTTTAGATCCATCAATGTTGCGCTTGATACTAAAGGCGTATCGCATGAAACAACAAAGAATGCTCCTTTAGGCTCTAAAGCCTCAAGGCCCAGCTTGATAGAGTCTATCGGCTCAGTATATTCATAATTCAGATTCTCAACAGCCCGGGCGCCCAGGCTTCTTGCATATGAAGAGGTCTCTTTCGCATTGAAGCCTGTAACTACTATGATATCGCTTACCCCGGCGCCGAGCATAGAGTCAACGGCTATCGATAAAAGCCTCCTGCCGTTAGCCTCAATAAATGGCTTATGGGTTTGCAGGCTCCCTGGAGCCTCTGAAGCTATAATAACTGCTGAAGTGGGAATCTTTGTTGGCTGCTCGCCACCGCTAATAGAATATTCCATTAATCTCGCACAGCACGCACATGCCGCAATGCGGTTGCGTGCGTTTCCTTTTGTCTTTAATTATCCTTAATTGTAAAATGCACTTAACTGCCAAAAAAATTCTAACAAAAAAAGCCTCTCATTTTCAATCACAATTTCATCCATTAATTGGACAGCCATGCTTTGGCCTGCTGAAGCTTGAAATATCTGCTGCCTGGCAATACAATTGACTAAGCTAATATTATTGATGGAGCAGAAAAAAGTGGAAAAATTAACAGGCTTTACAGCATATATCGGAGACGAAAGCTTAGGTAAAGTAAGCGTATCTACTGACATGCTTTCGCTTGAGTCATCCAGAATGTCAGGAGATAAAAAACACACAGCAGAAATAACAGTCAGCAAAGAGTATTCGCAAAAAATATGGACTGTCATGATAGCCAATCCCAAGCATCTCGAGCTTAGAAAGCAAAACGGCAGAGATATGGAAATTTGGAAGCTTGCAGGAATGGCCTCGCCGCTTAGCGCTTCAACTATAAAATACAGTTTGACGCAAGTGCAGCATAATATCGGCGAGAGGATTCTGCTTATGTGGGATCTCGAAAAGCGCCTGCATTCAGTCAACGGCCGCCATATTACGATGGGAAAGCCTCCAAAAGCTGACTAAACGCTCTGCGATTCGCAAATGCGCGGCAGCCCATGTGAAGGCTGCCGGCAAGCTTCGCATTTTAATCTATTTGATCGCTTCCTGCATTTCTTAGCCTGAATTCAGACTTAATCAAGCTGTTGAGCACAGCAAGCGTTTCGAAAGGCAGAAACTGCGTTGCGTTTGCTCCATATTTGAGATCGATGGCAGCTGGAAACTCATCGTCAGCTTGTATATAGCTCATCAGCACAGGCAGTTTTGGCAAAGCAATGAGCAGCCATACTTCGCTGTACGGCTCACTGCGAACAAAGCTTGCCCCAAGCCTTTGACAAGCAAGCCGAAAGCTTTCAAGAGTGGCGTCGGTGCCGCCCTCCCAGCTGTTAGATCTGAATATTCCGTGAGTGAAGCTGTGCAGCGGAGTGAACTCATAGCTTGGCTCGCCTTCGCCTGCCTGTGTCAGGTACCAAACAAGCACGCTTTTGCAGTTGATGTTTGCCGGCGGGCCTGACAGCTGCTGTATGCCGTCTGGTGCTGCGCGCCAGCGCCTTCCAAGAAACTCTATTTCTACCGGGGCAGGCAGATCATTTAGCCATGGCCGTATTTGCTCGTAAGCTTTTTCGTAATTGCTCGGCATTTGCTTCCTCCCAGCTTTTTATTGCTCTCAACTGCAAGCATACTACAACAGGCCGCATTAGCTATAGCTCGCTTATAAGCTTGCTGACACTTTCATCCAGCGGCGAAGCACCGGTAAAAATCCCGTAAGCAAGCGCAGCCTGGTGCACAAGCATGGCAAGGCCGTTCGCCACGGCAAAGCCAAGCTCCTTTGAGCGCTTGAGCAAAGCAGTTTCGCGCGGGCTGTAAATAAGATCATACACCGTTGCGCCATCAGCCAGATTTGACAGAAAGCCCAAGTCGCCAAATTCATCCGGCATTGCATGCATGCCTATTGGCGTTGCGTTTACCAGAAGCGAGCATCCTTGCGCCTCAGCATTAAGGCTGTCCCAGTGGCAATATGATGTGCCTGTCGGGGCAGGAGGCAAAGACTCAGGGTGGCGGGACGCCAAGCGCACCTCGCCTGCGTGCTCGGCCAGCGCGAGCCCTACTGTTTTTGCTGCCCCTCCTGTGCCCAGCACCAAAACCTTAGCGCCGCTCAAATCGCATTTGAGCGATCTCATGAAGCCGCCTGCGTCTGTATTATAGCCCTTAAGGCCGCCGTCGCCCACTAAAACAGTGTTAACAGCGCCGGCAGCCTCAGCGCTTTCATCAAGGCATCTGAGAAAAGGGATGATAGACTCTTTAAAAGGCATAGTCACGTTGAAGCCGCCAAAGCCCAGCATTTGTGCGCTTTCGCAAAATTGCCTCAGATCCTTCCCGTCTATTCCAAACGCAAGGTATACATAATCCAGCTTCAGCCCTTCGCTGAACACGTTGTGTATTTGAGGCGACAGGCTGTGGGAAACAGGGTTCCCGATAAGGCCAAGCAGCTTTGTATTTCCGGTAATCACGAGCTGCCCTCCATTATGAAATAGCCTAAAGCCGCTATGTAGCCATAAAAACCCAAACCGCTTATCTGGCCGATGCAGGCAGGCGCTGTTACTGATCGCGCCCGGAACTCTTCGCGAGCGGAAATATTAGACAAATGCACTTCTATAGCGCCGACGGGGACTGATTTTATCGCATCATGGATGGCATAGCTGTAGTGGGTGAAGGCCCCGGGGTTAATTACTATGCCGCTATATATTCCAACAGAGCTGTGTATGGCATCAATGATCTTTTCTTCGCCGTTGTGCTGCACAATGTCTGCTTGCACTTTGCTGCGCTCAGCATACGAGCTGATGTAGCCAACCAGATCGCTGTAGGTTTGCGTTCCGTATACATCGGGCTCCCTTGCGCCGAGCAGGTTCAGGTTGGGCCCATTAATTACTAGATACTTCATTTATGCCCTCCAGGACTTTTTGCACGCAAGCCTCAATAGTGCTGTCATTTAAAACAGCAATGTCACATGAGGCCTCATAAAGGCTTTTTCGTTCCTCATACAGCGCTTTTAGGCTTTCTTCCTTCTGGCTGGCAAGTAGCGGCCGGCTCTCGTCCTCTGCCAAAGACCCCAAAATGTCAGGTATTGATCTTTGCAGGTAGACAACTGTTGAATTCTCGCCCAAAAGCTTGGCATTTCTGAGCACAGCTCCGCCGCCGGCAGCAATTACTGTGCCATCGCCATTAATAAGGCTCTTTAGGCATTCGGTTTCGAGGTTTCTAAAATGCTCTTCGCCGTGCTCGCTAAAGATGGCCGAGACGCTTTTGCCTGAGAGCCTTTCTATTTCAGTGTCGCAGTCAAACCAGGGCCTGCCAAGCGCCTGTGCGAGCAGCTGCGAAACCGTTGACTTGCCGCTGCCTGGCATCCCGATAAAGACAATATTCTTCATTTGCACCCCATGCTGCAAAGCTTTGCTATAATTCCCCGAACGTGTGGTAGCAGCCAAGAATTTCAAAGTATTCGCACTGCACCGCTGCTCTGCTTAAGCCGCTTAATGCCGCCTCTGAGAGCAAGCTTGCCTCAAGATCGGCAAAGAAGCGGTATCTGTCAGCTGATACCTGGCGCGACTCTATCCTGGACAGATTAATGCCTGAGAGCATAAAGCTTTCGAGCACAGCGCACAGCGATCCCGGGCGGTTTGCTATTGAGAATGTTACGCTTATAATATTGCTTTCCTCGCTGTATGACGGTTTTGCGGCTATTGCGATATAGCGAGTCATATTATTGGGGTTGTCGGTTATATTTTCGGCTAAAATGCTAAGGCCGAAAGCCTCTGCAGCATGCTTTGGGCCAATTGCGGCATAATTATTTTTTTCTTCGCCGGCTACAAGCTCCACAGCGCATGTTGTGTCTAAGCAGCTTGCCAGTTCCCATTCTTTTGCGCCAAGAAAGCGCTTGGCCTGGCTAAAGCCTTCAGAATCCGAGAATACCGTATCTATATCGCTCAGGCTGGCACCTTCAACAGCCAGCAGGCACTGCTCAACAGGTATCCATATCTGGCCGACAGTATACGCTGAGTGCTTTGAAAGAAGGCTGTATATTTCCCCAATCGCCCCTGTAAGAGTGTTCTCAATCGGCAGCACGCCGTAATCTGCTTCATTTGTTCGTACAGCTTCAAAGACGCTTTCATAATCCGGGCAATTCTGAAGGCGGCTGCCGGGAAACATGCTTAGAGCGCCAAATTCATTCCAGCTGCCTGAAAAGCCCTGGCACGCTACTTTTGCATCGCCTGTTTTCAAGGGTGCCGGATCGGGAAAATCAATCGGGCTTACCAGTTCAAGCTCACGGGTTTGGCGTATTTTCGACAGCGCTATCAAAGTCCTCATAAACGCCGGTATGTCCTGTTTTAAATCATCAGGCGCAAGCTGCATTGCGCGTTCGAGCACCTGCTGCTCCCTGCCGCTGTCTGTAACTGCCATATTGCTTTGCGCTTTTACGCTTGAAATCCGGGAGCTTATCTCCATGCGCTCGCCAAAAAGTTTGACAAGCTGTTCATCAACTTGATCGATGCCTTCGCGCAATTGCGCTAATTGCTGTTTACTGTCCATTCTTTGCTGTAACCTCTCCTATATCGTTGTTTGCATTTCGCTTTGCCTGTCTGCGGCTTCGGGATGCACAACCTCCCGTATCGCCCGTACCTTGCCCATGAGGCGGTGAAACAGCTGCGGGGTTATTGACTGCTCGCCATCGCAGAGAGCCGCTTCGGGGTGGTTATGCACCTCTATTATCAGGCCGTCAGCGCCTGCTGCTGTAGCAGCCAGGGACATTGGCTCAACAAGGCTCCAATACCCTGTTGAATGTGACGGGTCTATGATAACCGGAAGGTGCGTTTTCGCCTTCAGCACCGGCACTGCCGACAGATCAAGCGTGTTTCTTGTTGCTGTTTCAAATGTCCTTATGCCGCGTTCGCACAATATGACTTCCTTCGCTCCGCCTGAGAGAATGTATTCGGCAGCCATAAGAAATTCGTCTATGCTCGATGACAGGCCGCGCTTAAGGAGCACCGGCCTGCCTGCTTCTCCGACTTGGCGCAGCAAAGTGAAATTTTGCATGTTGCGCGCGCCTATCTGTATAATGTCCACATCGTTTATGAAGTCATCCAGATGCTCTGAAGACATAAGCTCGGTCACTATCGGCAGGCCAGTTTTCTCTCTGGCGATCTTTAGCAGCTCAAGGCCGTCAAGGCCAAGGCCGCTAAACGAATATGGCGATGTGCGCGGCTTAAATGCGCCTCCCCTCAGAAAGCTTGCGCCGGAATTCTTAACATCCTTTGCAATTGAGACTATCTGCTCTTCGCTTTCTACAGAGCAGGGCCCTGCAATTACTGTAAAAGCGCCGCCGCCTACCTTTCGCCCCTCTACTTCAAAACTGCTATCCGCTTCGTGAAAGGACCTGCTGGCAAGCTTATAGGGCTCCTTTACGCGCATGACCCGCTCAACGCAGGGGTAGCGCAGAATCATGTCTTCTGTAAACCCTGATGTATCCCCTGCCATTCCGATCATCCTGGTCGTTTCGCCTACGATGTCTTGCAGGATGATGCCCTTCTTGCTTATATAATTCCTGAGCGGCTCTATCTCAGATTGTTTAGCGCCATTTTTTAAAATAATAATCATTGCTGTTTTTCCCTATTTATATTTTTAAGGCTGAATACTTCAGACTTTGCATTCACCAGGCATATAGCAAGCCCTGCTTCTACAACAGGCACCGCCCTGATTGCAATGCACGGATCGTGCCTTCCCCCGAATGAAGCTTTCTCATTTTGCATCGAGTGCACATTTACAGTGTCCTGGGTTATGCTTATTGTCGGTGTCGGGCGAAAAGCTACCCTAAACAGTATTGGCATGCCATTTGAGATTCCCCCATTGATGCCGCCGCTGTGGTTTGTAGCGGCTTGCACTTGCCCATCCTTAAAACTCAGCGGGTCGTTTGCCTGGCTGCCGCTCATGCTTGAAAAAGCGAAGCCTGCGCCAAACTCTACTGCCTTTACTGCCGGTATCGAAAACATCATGGATGATATGCTGCTCTCAAGCGAATCAAAGAAAGGATCGCCCCATCCTCCCGGCACTCCGAGCGCAGTGCATTCCACGATGCCTCCGAGCGAATCGCCGGCATCTCTGGCGCTCTTTATTGCCTGCTTCATTTTTTCTGATGCCAGGCTGCTGAGCACCGGCATTTCTTTCAGCGATATCTCGGGAAGGGATTCGGGCGATGCCGGATCATCGTCTATTCCGCCAATGCTTGCAATTCGTGCCCCTATTTTAATGCCGGAGTGCATAAGGGCCTGTTTTGCTATTGCTCCGGCAAATACTATCGGAGCTGTCAGCCTTCCCGAAAACTGGCCGCCGCCCCGATAGTCGGCGTAGCCCCCATATTTATAAAGGGAGCTGAGATCAGCGTGGGAAGGCCTGAGGAGCTCAGGCGCATAGTCGCGGGAGCGGGTATCAGTGTTTCTGATTATCGCGCACAGCGCTGTGCCTGTTGCTGCGCCATTAAAGTAGCCTGAGAGCAGCTCCCACTCATCCGTCTCCTGCCTTTGGGTGGCAAGCTCGCTTTGGCCGGGCGCGCGCCTTGCCATCTCCTTTGCAACCAGATCCCATTCTATCTGAAACCCCGGGGCCAGCCCTTCTATTGCAACACCGATTGCAGGGCCATGGGATTCGCCAAATATCGAGACTTTAAACCTGCTGCCCCAAATATTGCCCATTAAAGCTCTCCTCCAATCGGCATTTTTTCAAAATCATCCCAAAAGGACGGGTATGACTTGGCAACGCTCTCTGAAGCGCTGATCGTAACCGCATTTTTTGATATGGCAGCGGCAACTGCCAGCATCATAGCGATTCTGTGGTCGCCCCAGCTGTCAACATTGCCGCCATTAAGGCTGCCTGTGCCGTTTATGGCCAGGCTGTCTTCGTGCAGCGCTATATCAGCCCCCAGTTTCGAAAGCTCAGTTGCTATAGCCAGAAGCCGATCGCTTTCCTTTAAGCGAAGCCTTGAAGCGTTTGTTATATAGCTTGTGCCTTCGCAAGCGCAAAAGAGCGCTGCTATCGGCGCAGCAAGATCAGGGATGTCTGATATGTCAACGCTTTGGGGCTTTAGCCTGCCTGCTTTCTTCACGCTAATGCCGCCAGCCTCATCAAGCGACACCTGTGCCCCGCTTCGCGCTAATATAGCCAGTATTTGCTTGTCCCCCTGCTTTGAGCCAAGCGAAAGGCCTTTTACGCTGCATGGCCGGCCCAAGGCGCCGGCAACAAGAAAGAAAGCTGCCTGGGAGTAATCGCCCTCGATTATATAGGAGGCGCCTGAGTAGGCCTGGTTTCCCGGCACAATAAAAGCGCCGGGCTCTCTTATAATCTCAACGCCAAATGCTGACATAGCATCAATAGTCAAATCAACATAAGGCGCTGACTCAAGCGGCGCTGTCAGGGCGATTTTGCTTTGCTGCTTAAGAAGCGGCAGGCACAAAAGCAGGCCTGAAATGAATTGGGAAGAAATATTGCCGGGGATATTATACGTTCCGGGCGTAAGCGTTCCGGAAACCAGCAGCTCCGGGCCCTTTAGCTCAAGTCGCGCTCCATGCTCTGCAAGCGCGCTAAAGTATGGGCCCAGCGGCCGCTCCATAAGCCTTCCCCTGCCCGCAAAGCGGGTTTGGCCGCCAAGCATGGCTGCCAGCGGTATTAAAAAGCGCAGCGTGGAGCCTGATTCGCCGCAATCAAGCAGCTTTTCGCCATCACTTGCATTCAAAGCAACAGGCCCTATGCCTTTTGAGCGCATTTCGTCTCCCTTTAGGCTAAAACCTGCTCCAAGGCTTGCCATGCACCGAATAGAAGCATCTACATCCTCTGATCGCGATACGTTTTTTATTATGCTGTTGCCCCGGGCCAGCCCTGAGCATATTATTGCGCGGTGGGCGATGCTCTTTGAAGCCGGAGCTTCAATGCTGCCGGCCGGGAAAAGCGATATTTCGCGCCCGCTCACAGTTGATCCTCCGCAAATAGGGCTTCAAGCGCTTTTTGCCCGATTTTATAGGCCATTGGCTCTCCTATCTTTTTTAGCAGCACTAATGATATTTCGCTGCCGGAATTCTTCTTGTCAGCAAGCATAAGCGGCGCTATGTCAGCAACTGTTGCCGCAAAGCTATAGCTTAAGCCGGCTTTTTGCATCATGCCTTCAATTATTTGCAAAGTGCCCGGCGCTGTAATGCCGGCCAGCTCGCCGGCGCGCGCTGCAAGAATGCAGCCTATTGCAACTGCCTCGCCGTGGCTGTATTTTTCATAGCTGTAGTATTCCTCAATCGCATGGCCAAAAGTATGGCCGAAGTTTAAAAACATTCTCACTGATGTGTCGCGCTCATCACGCTCAACAAAGCCTGCTTTGCTTTTGCAGCAAAGATATATGATCTGTTCTATATTGGCATGGCTATTGGCAACAGCCTCGCTTGTTTGCAGCTCATCAAGCAGCTCGCCGCCTTCAATAGCCGCATACTTTATAACTTCCCCCATGCCGGCTTTAAACTCCCGCTCAGGCAGTGTCTCAAGAAACAAGGTGTCAGCTATGACCATAGCCGGCTGGTAGAAACTGCCTACAATGTTCTTTCCGTTTGGCAAATTTACTGCAGTTTTGCCTCCAACGCTTGAATCTACAAGCGAGAGCAGTGTTGTAGGGATCTGTATGAAGGGTATGCCTCTCATGTATGTAGCTGCCGCGAACCCTGCCAAGTCCCCGATAACTCCGCCCCCGAAAGCAAGAATCGTATCGCTTCTCTGCATGCCTGCAGCAAACAATTCGCTGTAAAGCCTGTTTAGGCTGCCAAGCGATTTGCTTTGCTCTCCGGCAGGAAAGCAGTGAAGGGAGTACTCTATGCCCAAGCTTTTCAGGCGGCTGTTTATCGCCGGCCCATGCAGGCGCCAGACGTTCTCGTCCGTGACGAGCGCTGCCTTTTTGCTGGAGATTTTTTCATTAAGAGGCGCTTCTTTAAGTGCCCCTTTGGATATATGTATGGTATAGGATCGTTCAGCCAGGCTCACATTAAGATTTGTCACTGTTGTTTCCTCAGTTTTTTTGTTTAGCAACTAAAAAACCGGTGGCGCCCGCTATGGGATCCACCGGTTTCTTTCGTTCGGGCTTCTTAGCGCTAAGCCCCCTCAAGCTTTATCCGGCAATCCACAGCAAAAGCAGCCAAAGCAATAATAATTGCTCTGGCTATAATAGCTGTAATAACTCACGGAAAGCCGGTTACTGTTCATATAAGCTCCAAGCGTATAAACGCTATATTAACTATAGTACCGAAAATATAGCATTCATAAGCGCGATTGTCAACTGTTTTTTGGCAACTGCTGCACTGACGGCAAATTATTTGCGATGCTTTCCGGCCGGGCGCAAAAGCTCGCGCTATATATGCCAGGCAAATTTTTTAGCAGATGTCGCCGAAAATTCTGCCCGATGTGCTAACATACATTATGCGCATTTGCCTGCCAGCCGGCCTTTGCGGCTTGCACTACAGCTTAACTATGAAGAAAGCAGAGTAGAAATGGAATTTAATATATCGATAATCGGCATCGGCCTTATGGGAGGATCGCTTGCATATGCCCTAAAGGGGTTTCGAGGCTGCAAAATAACAGGATTTGACATAAACAGCCAAACAGGCCAAAAGGCGCTTGGCGCTAAGGCAATTGACAGGCTGGCAAGCAGCATTGAGCAAGCCGTAGAAGATGCAGACATAACGATCTTTTGCATAAGCCCAAGCGCTATCGATGAAAGCATGAAGCGCTGCGCGGCCTACTTTCAGCAGGGCTCTCTTGTCACAGAGATTTGCGGCATTAAGCACAATGTATCCAGATCAATAAGGCAGATGCTTCCCCCCGGAGTCTCATATGCCGGGCTGCACCCTATGGCCGGCAAAGAGGTTGGCGGCTTCGAAAATGCAGACGACAAAATATTTCATGGCGCAGGGTTCATATTGACAACAGACGATGAAGAGCGTGACGCAAGCGCACTTGCCATGCTTAGGGAGCTTTCAGCCTACCTTGGCGCCGGCCGCATCGAAGTAAACAGCCCGATAGAGCATGACCGCCTAATCGCCTATTCAAGCCACCTGATGCATATAGCAGCAGCTGCGGCCTGCATTTCCTACCCTGAAAATCTTACAACTGCCCATTTGGGCGGGGCATTTCGTGATGTCACCCGCATTGCCACAATTGATGCCGGCATGTGGACAGAGCTGATATTTTCAAACTCGGAGGCTGTTGCAGAGCAATTGGATTGCTATATAGACAGCCTAGCAAAATTTGCTTCAGCGCTCAAGGCGGGCGATGAAAGCTTTGCCCTCAGCTTTTTTGAGTCAGCAACTGCCAATAAAGCTGTGATTTTGGAGTCTTAGGCTTTCACCTTGCCTGCACTTTATATTTTCAGTTTCTTTTTTATGCTTTTAAGCATTATCTGCGAATAGCTTTGCAAACCTTATATTGGTTATTATTGCCTGATATAATTAATACTGCCAGTCTTTTCTTGCACATCCTGATTATAGCAAAGGAGAGCGCTATAATGAAAAGGGCATTTCTTGTGCTTATTCTGTCAGTATTGGCTTTTTCCGGCCTTGTTGCTTTGCTGTGCTTTGCATTTACGTATGGCTTCCCTGGTGGGCCAATAGACCCTACCTTTGCCCAATTCGGATCTGAGGATTGGCTAAACATCAGGCAAATCGTCATATCATCTGAGAGCGCGCGAATTGAATTTCTGGAAAGCTACAGCGGGCAGGTTGAAATAGGCCAATATTACGCTTTGCGCAAGTCCATAAAGATCGATGGGCAGGCTCTTTATATATCTGTTGGCAAGGATATAGACAGCCTGGTTATCAGGCTTCCCGACGAGCGCATGAAGTATGACATTTATATAAGGTCAACAACAGGCGCATGTGAGTTTAAATCATTGAGCATGGGCAATGTGCATATATGCACGGTAAACGCAAGCGCCTATTTTTCCGGCGTGGATTGCGACACTTTAGTGTTTATGTCTATCTACAGCGATGTTTATATAGCCAACAGCCGCATTCACTTAATCAGCATTGAAAGCCATACGGGCGATGCCCATATGCGAGCTGCTTTTAGAGAAGCCAAAGTATATGTCAGATACGGCAATCTGTACTTCACTCCTTTAGAAGAATTTAGCAGAATCAGCATAAGAACAATTTGTGGCAATGCGAATCTGAACTTGCCTGCTATTTATGGCTACTACTTGGAGCTTAAATCCACAAAGTTCGACGCCCTGCTCGGGGACTTTGATTTCGAATACAGAAAATCCTACCCAAACATATATTTGTACGGAGACGAAAGCATTACAATTAATGCGGAAACATTATTCGGCAGCATTATAGCAAACAAGGAAAAGCCCGGAATTCGCAATAGCGAAAACGAAGAGTGAGCTGTGAGAATGCTTTATTCACGCCTGAAATGCCAATACTTGCATAAATGAGCTTTGGCGCGAATAATGTTGAAATGCGCATATATGTTATAATTAGCTGATATGATTTATCGCAAATTGGAATGTTTTCTAATAGCGCGCCGGAGCATTAGCAAACGCGTGCAATGGAACCGCTTTAAATGAAAAGGGCATCAAGAGTATTCATTATGTCCGTCGTGTCTTTTTCTGTGCTTACTGCTGTATTGTGCTTTGTATCCGGGGCCAGGCCCTGGTTTATTGGCGGTGGCCAGGCAGGAACGCCTTACTTGCCGACAGTTGACGACTGGGCTGCAGTCAGGCAGATCTACATATCCTCTGAAAATACAAATATTGAATTTTTGGCCAGCTATGACGGGGATGTGATGATCGAGCCGTACCATATTGATATCCGAAATTCCCTTGAGTTTAAAGGGGAAGTCTTGTATATAACCCTGAGCAAGGACATAAAAGAGCTGACAATACGAATTCCCCACGAACCGCATAAATACGATGTCTACATAAAAGCGCAAGCGGGGCGCTTTGACTTTCGATCGTTTGAAATGGGGATCGCAACTATTCATACCATAAACGCAAGCGCCTATTTTTATGGAATGGTATGCGACTCGGTAACGTTTCTGTCTGTTTACAGCAGCTTATTTATTGACAACAGCGATATATACCAGATAATTGCAGAAACCCAGATGGGTGACATTCGGGTGCATGCTGACTTTAACCAGTCGCGCCTTGACGCGCGATCCGGCAATATAGTGCTTACTCCAAGCGCAGCATTCGTCAGAGTTGACATAAAAACCATCTCCGGTGACGTCAACTTGAATTTGTCTACAAAATACGGCTATTACCTTGATTCGAAGACTTCAACCGGCGCCCCTATCTCAGGCGACTTTGAATTCATGCCGACAGACAGCCTGAATGTATATAAATACGGCGAAGCCGGCATAACGATAATAATTGACACGATATCCGGCAGCATAAGGGCGAATAAAGTTAAAACAAGCAATGAAACCGATACAATCGACTATAACGAAATTACAAAAAACAGATGATTGCCCTGTTGGCAAAGTCAAGGCCCAAGCTGCTCAAAAAAAACCTGTCCGGCCGGATGGCTGCCAGGCCTTCATCAACAAGCTTTCTTGCCTCATTTTCCCAGCTTGAAAGAAAGCTGTGCCCGAATCGCCTGTAATAGCGATCGTAATCTATGCCCTCGACAGTTCGCAGGGCAAGCATGATGTATTCTGCTATCTCTGTTTTTCTGTCCTGGGCGTAAACCAGGCTTCGCGCGCTTGCCCCTGAGCTGATCCTGTCTATGTAGGCATCTACATCCTGCGTATTTTCATAGCGCGCCTTGCCGATATATGAGTGGGCAGCTGCGCCAAACCCCACATACTCCTGGCTCTGCCAGGTGTAGGCATTGTGGCGGCATATGCGGCCTGTTTTTGCAAAGTTTGACACTTCGTACCTGAAAAAGCCGTGCTCTTCAAGCATTTTCACAGCAATGCTGCTCATTTCCCTTTCATCATCCTCACTGATGCAGCCGTATAGCGCGTGTTGCTCATCAACTGTCAGCGAATAGCAGGATATGTGCGAAGCGCCGCTAAATATCGCGTTTTTAAGGGAGAATTCAAAGCTTTCCACCGTTTGGCCGGGAAGCCCGAACATCAAATCGAGGTTTATATTCTCAAAGCCTGCCTTAAGCGCGCTTTCCATGGCTGTGAAAATTTCGCGCGGGCTGTGGGCTCTGCCAATTGCTTTTAGCTCTGAAGGCACAAATGACTGGGCTCCGATTGAGATGCGGTTGGCCCCGCTTTCAAAGTAGGCTTTGAGTTTTTTGGCTGTTGCGCTGTTAGGGTTTGCTTCAATCGAAACTTCGCATGAGCCGCTGCGCCCGAAGGCAGCAAACAGGCTGTTTAGGGATTGCTCAATATAGCGCTCGCCGGGAAAGCTTGGGGTGCCCCCTCCAATGTAAACCGAATCAAGCGCCCTGGGGGCGCTATAGCTTTGGATCTCTTTTGAAAGCGCTGCAAAGTAGGCTTCGAACTTATCCTGCATTCCGGTATACGAGCAGAAGTCGCAATACGGGCATTTGGACTCGCAGAAAGGGACATGAATATAGGCTGAGAAGCGATCAGTCATCAAGCTTTAAAACGGCCATGAAGGCTTCCTGGGGTATTTCAACCTTGCCAAATTGGCGCATCTTCTTCTTGCCTTCCTTTTGCTTCTCAAGCAGCTTCTTTTTGCGGGTGATGTCTCCGCCATAGCACTTGGCAAGCACGTCTTTGCGCAAAGCTTTGACGGTCTCCCTTGCTATTACCTTGCCGCCGATAGCGGCCTGGATCGGTATCTCAAACATCTGGCGGGGGATCTGCTCCTTGAGCTTTTGCGCTACAGACCTTCCCCTTTGGTATGCGCCGCTCTCATGGACTATGAAGGAAAGCGCGTCTACAATATCGCCATTCAAAAGGAAGTCCAGCTTAACTACATTTGAAGGCCTGTATTCCTTGAACTCGTAGTCAAGCGAGGCATAGCCCTTTGTCCGGCTTTTTAAGGCATCAAAGAAGTCATAGATGATCTCGTTAAGCGGCAGCTCATACTCCAGGCAAGCGCGTGAGGCGCCGAAGTGCTCTATCGTTTTAAAGATTCCCCTGCGCTTTTGGCACAGATCCATTATTGCGCCTATATACTCTGAAGGCGCCATGATCTGGGCTTCCACGAATGGCTCTTCAATGAAGCCGATATGCATCGGATCAGGGTAGCGCGAAGGGTTGTCTATTTCCAGGATCTCTGTGCTGTTTTTAAGGCCAATGCGGTAGACGACAGACGGGACAGTGGAGATTAAGTCGAGCGCGTACTCCCGCTCCAGCCGCTGCTGCGCCACTTCCATATGCAAAAGCCCAAGAAAGCCGCACCTGAAGCCAAAACCCAGCGCTGCGCTTGTTTCCGGCTCAAAGGTGATTGAAGCGTCGTTAAGCTGAAGCTTTTCAAGCGAAGCTTTGAGATCCTCATAGTGCGATCCGTCTTCGGGGTATATACCGCAAAAAACCATTGGCTTTGCTGCCTTATAGCCTTCCAAAGGCTCAGCTGCCGGGTTGGCAGCATCTGTAATGGTGTCGCCTGCCCTGGCATCTGAAACGCTCTTTACTGAGGCAGCGATATAGCCTACCTCGCCGGATCTCAGCTCGCTCGACTTAACAAGGCCGGCTTTGAAATAGCCTATCTCATCGGTATCGTATGGCTTGCCTTTAGCCATGAAGACAACTCTGCTGTTTGAAGCCAAAACGCCGTCAACAACCCTTATGGAAGCAATAGCCCCTCTGTATTGATCATAAACGGAATCAAACACCAGGCATCTGAGCGGCTTATCGTCATTGTCCTCAGGCGCCGGGATCTTATGGACTATAGCCTCCAGGACATCCTGAATGTTTATGCCCTCTTTGGCAGAAATCCTGGGGGCGTCTTCAGCAGGTATGCCTATATAGTCCTCGAGCTGGCGCACTGCTTCATCAGCGTCAGCGCTTGGCAAATCGATCTTATTTATTACCGGCACTATTTCAAGGCCGGCATCAATAGCAAGGTATGCATTAGCCAGGGTTTGGGCTTGTATTCCCTGAGTCGCGTCAACTACAAGCAATGCCCCTTCACAGGCTGCAAGGGAGCGTGAGACTTCATACGTAAAGTCAACATGGCCGGGAGTGTCAATGAGGTTCAGATAATATATATTGCCGTCCAAAGCCTTGTATTCAAGGCGAATGGCCTGCAGCTTTATCGTTATGCCGCGCTCTCTTTCAAGCGCCATATTGTCAAGCACCTGCGGAGCCATATCGCGGGACTCTATAGCCCCTGTCATTTCGATCAGCCTGTCTGCAAGCGTTGACTTCCCGTGGTCTATATGCGCTATAATGCAAAAATTTCTAGTGAATTTCTGTTTTTCACCCATCTTATAACTATATAACTTTCTAATTGCCCTTGTGGCCCATTTCCCGGGCAATGTCTTTTCTGTAGTGCATTCCGCTAAAATTTATATGCTGCACGGCAGCGTATGCCTTCTCGCGAGCCTTCGCGCGGGTTGGGCCTGTTGCGCTTACGCTTAGCACCCGCCCTCCGCTGGTAGCGAGCCGGCCGTTTTCAAGCTTTGTGCCGGCATGGAAAATCTCGGCGCCGCCTGGCTCTCCAAGGCTTATGATCCTGCCAACCTCATAGCTGTCCGGATAGCCCTCTGATGCAATCACGATGCATACGCTCTCATCGCTTGACCACTCAACATCGCCCGCTTTCAGGCTTCCGTTTATGCACTTTAGCATTATATCCACCAGATCGCTTTTTAAGCGCGGCATTAAGGCCTGCGTTTCCGGATCCCCGAACCTGACGTTGAATTCAAGCACCTTGGGCCCTGCGCCGGTGATCATAAGGCCTACATACAAAATCCCCCTGTAGTCAATGCCTTCAGCTATAAAGCCTTGCATAATCGGATTTAGGATTTCATTGTTTATAGCATCTGCCATTGGCGCGTCAATGATGCTGTTTGGGGAATAGGCTCCCATGCCGCCTGTATTAGGCCCTTCGTCGGCATCATATGCTCTTTTGTAGTCCTTTGAGCTCTCAAGGGGCACAAGGGATTTTCCGTCTGCAAAGCAAAGCGCGCTGGTCTCTTCGCCGGTGAGGAATTCCTCTATGACAACAAGATCCCCGGACGCGCCAAACCTTTGCTCCAGCATTATTTCGCCTAAAGCTTTGGACGCTTCCTGCCTGCTCTCGCAGATGTACACGCCCTTGCCGGCTGCAAGGCCGTCAGCCTTAATAACTATCGGAAAGCTTTGATCGCTTAGGTACGCCTCTGCCTCGCTGTAGGAAGCAGTGGCGAAGTAGGCTGCTGTAGGCACGCCCCATCGCATAAGGAACTCTTTTGTCAGTTTTTTTGAGCCCTCGAATGCTGCCGCAGCCTTTCGCGGCCCAAATGCCATAATGCCGCCGGCTTCGAAAGCATCGACTATTCCATTGACCAGAGGCTCTTCAGGGCCGATGACTGCCAGGCCGATATTCGCCTTTTTTGCAAATGCAACCAGGGCGTTTGCATCAGTGGCTGCTATGGCAACATTTTCTGCTATCTGAGAAGTGCCCCCGTTTCCCGGGGCGCAGTAAAGCTTGCCGGAAAGCGGGCTACGTGCTATCTTTGCAGCCAGCGCATGCTCCCTGGCGCCTGAACCAACGATAAGTATATCCATTATATCTCCAGAATTAATGCTTAAAATGGCGCATTCCCGTAAACACCATGGCAATGCCAGCCTCGTCGGCTGCTTTTATAGAGTCTTCGTCCCTGTTAGAGCCGCCCGGCTGAATTATTGCGCTCACGCCTGCTTTTATAGCCGCTTTTACAGTATCGTCAAACGGGAAGAAAGCGTCTGAAGCCATAACCGAGCCTATTGCCCTCTCGCCTGCCATGCTTGCGGCAATCTCAAGGGAGCCTATGCGGTTGGGCTGCCCCGGGCCGCACCCGACCAAGACTCCGTCTTTGGCCAGCGTAATGGCATTTGACTTGGCGTGCTTAACAGCCTTAAACGCAAATATTAGATCAGTCAGCTCCTGCGGGGTAGGCTGCCTTTTTGTGGGGTAGGACAGGGAGGCGTAGATTTCGCTGTCATGCTCTGATAACAGCATGCCTCCGGCCACCTTTTTGGCCAGCAGGCCGCTCACTGCTGCCTGCTCTGAAAGGGCGCTCAGGCGCAGAATGCGAAGATCTTCGCGCTGCTTCAAGATGCTGAGCGCTTCCTCGCTGTATTCCGGGGCGATGACAATTTCAAGAAAGGATTTGTTCAAAAGCTCCGCGCACTCCCGCCCAACGGGCCTGGTCAGTGCGACAACGCCGCCGTATATTGAAACCGGATCGGCATCGTATGCCTTCTGGTATGCCTGTGCAATGCTCTCCCCTACCGCTATAGCGCAAGGGTTTTGGTGCTTAATGTTTGCAGAGGCGGGCATGTCGGCAAAATCCATGGCCGCTGCCACTGCTGCGTCTGCATCGGCAATATTGTTGTATGAGAGCTCTTTGCCCCACAGAATCTCTGCTGTGCCAATGCCTGCCTGCGCATCCATCGGATCATCATAAAAAGAGGCTGACTGGTGCGGGTTTTCGCCATAGCGCAGGCTGTAAAGCTTTCTGAGCCCGATAGTGTAGTATTCAGGGAAAAGCTCTTCTGAGAAATACCTTGAAATGAGGCTGTCGTAGAAAGCAGTTAGCTGAAACGCTTTCGCTGCGAGCTTTTTGCGCGTTGCCAGAGAAACCTCCCCTGTCTCTTCGAGCTCGCTGAGTATTACGCCGTAATCGGACGGGTCTGTAGCAACTGCTACGTATTCATAGTTTTTGGCAGCGGAGCGTATCATTGCCGGCCCGCCTATGTCTATGTTCTCGACAGCGTCGGCTGCCTGTGCGCCCTGCTGCTTAATAGCTTTTTCAAAAGGGTAGAGGTTTACAAAAACAAGATCAATTGTTCCGATGCCTAGGCTTTCCAGCTGGCGCATATGGGATTCTTTGCCGCGCTCAGCAAGTATCCCCCCGTGAATGGAGGGGTGCAGCGTCTTTACCCTGCCGTCAAGGCATTCCGGGAATTTGGTTATGTCGCTGACTGCTGCAGCGCTTATGCCGCCTTCTGTGAGCAGGGCAAGGGTGCCTCCGGTTGATAGTATCTCAAAGCCAAGCTTTGAGAGCCGTGATGCCAGTTCAAGCACACCTTTTTTGTCATAGACGCTTATTAAGGCTCTTTTTTTCATCGCTTTCACGCAAGAGCGGCCTGCCTGTGGCAGGCTTTTGGCAATGCGCGTACCTCTCTTTCAAATATTTATGGCTTTTAGCTTATGATTGCCCTTCTGCCGCTTATTTTTATCCTGTCGGAACAGAATAGCATTGCTGCCTTAACAATAGCTTTATGTTCATATTCAAGAATTCGCGTTTGAAGCGTTTCTGGCGTGTCGCGCTCCAATACATCGACAGGCATTTGCAGGATTATCGGGCCCGCATCAATTTCTTCTGTTACAAAGTGCACGCTGCACCCGCTGACCTTTACTCCGTAATCTATAGCCGCCTCATGCACTCTTAGGCCGTACATGCCTTTGCCGGAGAATGACGGGAGCAATGAAGGGTGTATATTAATCGCTGGCCACTTTTGTATAGCCGCGGAAGGATAGGCCTTTAAAAAGCCGCACAGCACTGCGAGATCAGGCTCAAGCTCGCTAAGCAGCTCTATCGTTTTTTGTTCGAAAGCCTCCCGCCCCATTTGCCTGTAGTCGAAAGCATGCACAGCAATGTTTGCTTCTTTTGCCCTGGCTATCGCCCCGGCCTCGGGGTTGTCAGTTATCAGGGCTATGATAAATGCGTGCTTTGCATGCACGCTGTCAATCAAAGACTGGAAATTTGTGCCGTTTCCCGATGCAAAGCATACAATTTTTTTCATACGATCAAAGCCTCGCCGCTGCCCTCTATAACGCTGCCGATAACTATTGCGCCATCGACTTGCGTGCCTTGCGGCACGGTAGCCATAAACCCAATTCCCATGTTAAATGTTGAGAACATGTTCTCATCGCTCAGGCCCAAGGCATCCTGTATAAGGGCGAATATCGGCAGCTTTGGCAGAGCGCTTTTGCTTACAGCAGCGCTCAGGCCTGCCGGCAGCATTCGGGGGATGTTTTCATAATAGCCCCCGCCTGTTATATGGCACATGCTGTGGGCTATGCCGGCCAGGGAGGCGGCCTGTCTTTTATATATAAGCGTTGGCTTTAGCAGCTCTGAGGCCAGGGTAGTTCCCAGTTGCGGAATATATTCGCCCAAGCTGTATCTGCCGCTTTCCAGCAGCGCCCTTCTGGCAAGCGAGAAGCCGTTTGAGTGCAGGCCGGAAGAGGCAAATCCGATTATCATGTCTCCTGCCCGTGCCCTGCTGTTGCCGAGAAGATCGCTCTTTTCAGCTATGCCAACGCAAAAGCCTGCCAGATCATACTCCCCTTCAGGATACATTCCCGGCAATTCGGCGGTCTCTCCGCCAACCAAAGAGCAGCCTGCCTGCTTGCAGCCTTCAGCGATGCCTTCAACTATTGATTCAATGGTTTCGGGCACTGTTTTTGAAGAAGCTATATAGTCAAGGAAAAATGCAGGCTCAGCCCCCATTGCCAGCACATCGTTGGCGCACATTGCCACAAGGTCAATGCCTACGGTTGAGTGCTCGTTTGCTGCCTGTGCAATTAGAAGCTTTGTGCCAACGCCATCGGTTGCCGCAACAAGCACAGGCCTTTTGTATTTTTCAGGGACTTCATACGCTGAGCCGAAAGCCCCGATTCCGCTCAGGACATATTTCGAAAATGTCGCCTCAGCAAGCGGCTTTATGCGCCGCACGCTCTCATATCCGGCGTTCAGGTCAACGCCTGATTCTTTATACGCGTCTCCCATGTCAATGTTTTGCCTGCCTTTTATTATTCACTTTGCGCCTCTGAATCTGCTGACAGCGAAGATTCCCTCATTTGCTTGCGGTACTCCTTGAGCTTGTGCAAAAGGCCGGGATCTCTCGGGGCAGCAATCTGAAGCGCCAGAAGCGCTGCATTTTCAGCGCCGTCAATAGCCACTGTGGCTACAGGTATGCCTCTTGGCATTTGGACAATTGAGAGCAGGGAGTCAAGCCCGCCCATCACGTCTGTTTTTATGGGCAGGCCGATAACCGGCACCAGAGTGTGGGCTGCTACGGCTCCGGCCAAATGGGCGGCTTTGCCTGCTGCCGCTATTACAGCGTCATAATTGCCGTCCAGGGTTTTTGCGAACTCGGCTGTCTCCTCGGGCGTGCGGTGCGCTGAAAGCACCCGCAGGGTATAGCTCACCTTGAAGCTGCGCAGGATTTCCTCTGCCCTGTTTACAACCGGGCGGTCTGAAGCGCTTCCTATTATTATTGCGATATTTGCCATTTATAGCTCTCCTGTCTAGGCGAAATAGCTTACGCCCGCCTCAAAAATCTTGAGATCGTATAAGCCGGGAACATTTTTGTACAGATGCTCGCCGATTCTTTCTATATGCCCCATCTTGCCGAGAATTCTGCCTGTCGGATCGCTTACAGCCTCGATGCTGTAAGCGCTTGAATTCGGGTTGGCCTCAGGGGAGGCGGCTACCTCGCCGTATATATTTGCGTATTGCAATGCAATTTGGCCTGCTTGCGCCATCCTCATTACATGCTCCTCAGAGGCGACAAACCGGCCTTCGCCGTGCGATATCGGCAGCTGGTAGGTTTCCCCTACGCTCACATTGGCCATCCACGGCGACATCACCGATGAGACCCTTGTGCTGACAATTTTGGCTACATGCCTGCCAATGCCGTTAAAGGCCAGAGCAGGGGAATCCTCGGCTACCTGCATGTCGGCATATGGAAGAAGGCCGGATTTGATTAACGCCTGAAAGCCGTTGCAAATTCCAATGATTAGGCCTTCCCTTTTGCTGTACAGATCCCATACAGCCTCTTTTACGTAAGGGTTGGCCAGGAATGCAGCGATATATTTAGCGCTCCCGTCAGGCTCGTCCGCAGCTGAAAACCCGCCCGGCAAGGCAAGTATCTGGCTGTTGTTTATAAGTTTGGCAAATGATCGCGCAGACTCCTGGGCCTCGGCGGCGCTCAGGCTTCTAAACACCATTGCCTCTGCTGAGGCGCCGGCTCTTTCAAAAGCCCTTTTAGTGTCGTTCTCGCAGTTAGTGCCGGCGAAAACGGGTATAAACGCTCTTGGCCTGCCAAAGCCTTTGCCAGAGCCGCTGTAGCGCTTTTGGCTGCTAAATGCCTGTGTTTTCGGGCTTATGCCTTTGTCATGCAGCCCGAAAACTTCGCTGTAGTAGCCCTCATATGGCGCCATGAAAGCATCAAGGCTTACAGATTCAGAGCCAAGCGCGAACTCAGGCTCCTTAGTAGTTTCGCCCAAAGGCACTGCCCACTCTTTCAGGCTTTCAGGCAGATCGCCGCCAAAGGATGCCGCTATCGCTCCATAGCAGGTTTGCACCAGTTCGGAAATATTAAGGCCGGCCTCAAACCTGAAGCCCAAGCCTTGCCCGAGGCACATTTTTACCGCTGCCTCCAAAGGCCCGCCAAAGCCGACTGCGCATGCAGCTTGAGGCTTTGCGCCATGAAACGCTGTAAGCATTTGCTTTAAGTCGCCAAGGCCGCGCTCGCTCGGGCTGATGCCTTTTGGCTTGATAAGCCACACTTTTGTGTTTGGCTCGAAGAGGGTGTTGGCTATAACCTCGCTCGCGTCAAGATCTGCAATTGCAAAGCTAATAACTGAAGGCGGGACTTCAATGTCCTCAAAGCTTCCTGACATTGAGTCTTTTCCGCCGATAGAGTAAACGCCAAGGCTAAGCTGCGCTTCGTATGCGCCCAGGAGGGCTGAGAGCGCGATGCCCCATTTTTGGGGGCTGGCAAGCTTGCCAAAGTACTCTTGCAGTGAAAGATAGCAGCGGCTTATGCTGGCTCCGGCAGCAACGGCACGGGTTACAGAAAGCGCTATGGCATTTTTTGCGCCATCATATGCATTGCTGCTTGCCAGGTGCGGATCGTAGCCATGGGCCATTACGCTTGCCCTGCTTATTGTATTTGGTATAATGTGCGCCATGGCGTCAGAGGGAGACTTTTGGAGCTTTCCCCCATACGGGGCCAGCAGCGTCCCTGCGCCAATGGACGAATCAAACATTTCCGTGATGCCTTGCTGGGAGGCGGTGTTCGGGTTTGTTGCGAGAGCGTGCATGATGCCGGCAAAGCTCTCCCCTGTCAGGCGGGAGGCGGCAGGCTCATTGTATTTTGGCAAAACTGCTTCCGAGAAGCGCTCTGAGCCGTTTGTTGACAGGAACTCCCTTGAGATGTCAAAGACGGCCTGGCCATTATAAAACATTCGAAGCCGGCCTGAGTCTGTAACTACAGCAGTCTTTGAATATTCCAGGGCCTCGCTTTCAACGTAGGCGAGGAATTCGCTCTCATTTTCAGGGCTTATTGCTACAGCCATCCTCTCCTGGGATTCGCTTATGGCAAGCTCTGTTGCTGAGAGGCCTTCATATTTAATCAGCACGCTGTCAAGATCAATATCAATAGAGTCTGCTATTTCGCCTATGGCAACAGCAACGCCGCCTGCGCCAAAGTCATTTGACCGCTTTATAAGGCGCGAGGCTTCAGGCATCGAAAACAGCCTTTGCAGCTTGCGCTCTATAGGCGCGTTGCCCTTTTGCACTTCGCTGGCCATTTCTACAACAGAGTTTCTGTCATGGGACTTGGATGAGCCCTGGGCGCCGCCAATGCCGTCCCTGCCGGTCCTTGCCCCGACAATATATATAAGGTCGCCCGGCGCCGGCTCCAGCCTGGCTACATTCTCCCTCAGGGCGCTTGCAACCACCGCGCCGCATTCAAGGCGCTTGGCTTCAAAACCGGGGTGGTAGTACTCCCTGACATGGCCTGTCGCTATGCCTATCTGGTTGCCGTAAGAAGAGAAGCCAACAGCTGCCTCGCGCGAAATCTTCCTTTGGGGGAGCTTTCCTGCGCGAGCCTGGCTGGCCGGCTTGAGAATGTCTGCTGCCCCGCTCACCCTCATTGACTGGTATACATACCCTCTGCCTGAGAGCGGATCGCGGATTGCCCCGCCTATGCATGTGGATGCGCCGCCAAATGGCTCTATTTCCGTAGGGTGGTTATGCGTCTCATTCTTGAACATGAGAAGCACCTCTTTCGGGCCGCTTTCTGTCAAGGCGCTGATAACCACGCTGCATGCATTGTGCTCATCGCTTTCTTCCATGCCCTCAAGGCCGCCTGTTGCCTTTGCATACCTCATTGGCGCTGTGGCAACGCCCATCAGGCTTGGCTTTAGGCCATGCTCCAGCGACATCGCTATGAAGCTTTCAAGCGATTTCTCAACTGGCGCGTTTGCGCCTTCGAAGGAAACTGATGTGATTGTTGTATTAAACGTTGAGTGGCGGCAGTGATCAGACCAATACGCATCCAGCGCATAAAGCTCGGTTTCGGTGATGTTTCTGTCCTCAGAATGAAAGTAGCCTCTGATAAGGGCCAGATCCTCTTCGCTCATAGCCAGGCTGTGCTCGCTTATGAAATCGCTTAGATCCGAAGTAAAAAGGCCGGGAAGCTCAATTCTGGCTTTCGGCTCGATTGGCGCAGATTCAAAGCTGGCCTCGCCAAATGGATCTGTTAAGGCCATGTCAACAGGGTTGATGATGTAGCCTTGTATAGCTGCGATTTCCTCTTCGCTTAAGCTTCCATATAGAAGGTACACTTTCATATGCTTTGCCTGTGCCCCTTCTATTCCGCCGGCGACTGCCAATAGCTGGACAGCTGCGTCAGATCGGGCATCATATTGCCCTGGCAGCAGGCTGGCGCCAAAAATGCCGGCATAGCCGCTGTCAGGCACGCTTTCATATACATCATCCTGGTTGCGCTCTGCAAAGATGCCATATATGAGATCGCCTATGCTTTCCTCTGTGATGACGTCATAGCGGTTGAGAACCCTGATTTCCGACAGGTTTGAAAGCTGCAAAGCTGCTTTCAGATCGTTTGTAAGCCCAAGGGCTTCTATGCGAAACCCCGGCTTTTTTTCTACGAATATTCGAGTGTACAAAAAACCTCCTAAAACGGGGGATGCTTTTGCATGCCGCCGCTGAAGCCAAATCTGTGTATATTTTATCATAAGCCGCAATTTTTGAATAGGTCCTTTTCCTGGCCGCGCTACAGCCTGCTGCATATAAATTTCGGCTTTGCCGCTTTATGCCGGCAATGCGGGGAGGCTGCGGGCGAATATAGGGCAACAGGCGGGATGCTTTTTGGGGCAGGCTATGATCCGGCGCCCCCGAATTATGTCTGAGTGTATCAACTAAACAGGAATAATTATACAAGCCTATGCCAATGCATGCTTTTGTATGCTAAGATTATTTTATCTGATTTTAGGCCGCCGGGCATTCTGGCAAAGCAAATGGGCTCGGATCGCACAAAAACAGGCCGCTAAGCGCCAGGTTCCGCCAGAATGCTTGCAGAGGCGCAAAGGCCGGCAGTTATGCTAATGCGCCTTTTTGCCTAAATGCAACAGCTGTATGCCAAGCTTTCAGCCTGGCGCTATAAGCTAAAACAAAACAACAGACAGGATGGCTTAATGAAATTTTTGCATATGTCCGACTTGCACATCGGCAAAAGCGTAAACGGCTTTTCCATGCTCGATGAGCAAAGGAATTTTTTTGCCCAGGCTATAGGCTACATACGTTCAGAAAAGCCAAAAGCTGTGATTATCGCAGGAGACATATATGATCGGGCTGTTCCAAGCGTCGAGGCAGTAAAGGCATTTGACGATTTCTTGACAGAGCTGGCAGGGCAGGAGGCGATTTTGTTGCTTGTTGCCGGAAACCATGACTCTCCTGAGCGAATCTCATATGCAAACCGGCTGCTGCTCGATCAGGGCCTATACATAAGCGGCTCGTTTAAGCCCACCCTTGAGAGGGCGGTTATAGCTGATGAGCATGGCCCTGTCAGCATATGGATGCTGCCGTTTTTTAAGCCCACGACGCTGAAGGGCATGTATGGCGCCAAAGAGCATTCAAGCTACAGCGATGCCTTAAGGGCTGTGCTAAATGCCCAGGATATAGATTATGAAGGCAGAAATGTGCTTATTTCGCACCAGTTCTACGCCAAAGCCGGAATTGAGCCGGTTTTGAGCGATTCTGAAATCAACCCTGTAGGGGGCATTGACGCCATAGATGCAGAAATTGTCAGGAAGTTCGATTATGTTGCGCTCGGGCACCTGCATGGCTCCCAAAGCGTAGGGTACGATCACATCAGGTATGCAGGATCCCCGGTAAAGTATTCATTCTCCGAAATAAAGCAGGAAAAATCTATAATCTGCGCTGAGCTGGGCAAAAAGGGCGATCTTTCGGTAAAGCGCCTTCCCATATCCCCTATTCATGACATGCGCGAAATCAGGGGGAAGCTTAGCGATCTTATCAGCGCTGATTCAGCATATTCAGACAGCAATGAAGACTACATAAAAGCTGTCCTCACCGACGAAGAGGAAATAATCGATCCGATGGGCAAGATACGCAGCGCATACCCCAATGCCATGAGCCTTAGCTTTGACAATTACAGATCAAACAGCGCCCATGCAATCAGCCTGTACAGCGAGGCCGAGAGCGGCCGGCTTTCCTATTTTGATATGTTTATGCAGCTGTTCCTTGAGACAAACGGCTCAGTAATGAGCGAGGAGCAGGCAGCAATTGCAATAGAGTGCCTGAATGCCGAGCAAAGGGAGGAGATGGCATGAAACCTTTAAAACTGACGCTAAGCGCCTTTGGGCCGTATGCGGGCGAAGAGAGCATTGACTTTGCCGATTTGGGCTTTAGCGGCCTGTTTCTCATTGCAGGAGAAACCGGCTCCGGCAAAACCAGCATTTTTGATGCAATATCTTTTGCATTATACGGCACTGCAAGCGCAAGGAGCAGAAACCGCAACAGCATGCTCAGATCCGACTTTGCCGAACAAAGCGCAAAGTGCTTCGTAGAGCTTGAGTTCAGCTCAGGCGAGAGTGTTTACTCTATAAAAAGGGCAATTAAAAATCAAGGCCAGGATGTCGTGCTCACGCTGCCTGACGGCAGCGTTGTAAACAGGGATCGCCGCGTTTCCGAGGAGATTTCAAAAATAATCGGCCTTGACAGAGACCAGTTTTCGCAAATTGTGATGATTGCCCAAAATGACTTTCTGCGTTTTCTGCAAAGCGGCACTGAAGACAGAAAGAAAATTCTTCGCAGCATCTTTGGCACCGATTCCCTAAAGGCATTCCAGGAGAGGCTCAAAGAGCGCGCAAAACTGGCTGATGATGGAATAAAGGCTCTTAAGAAGGATTTTGAGCGCTACAGAGTTGATATATACAAGCGCGAAGAGGCGTTTTTAGAGATGCAGGCAAGCTGCGATGCTGACAAGCAGGCTATTAGCGAAGCTGACAGGCAGCTTGCCGAATATGACGCCCGAAAAAGCGCTCTTGCGAGCGAGATGGCAATTGCTGATGAAATACATAAAAAGCGCCTCTTGCTTGGCAATGCCCAAACCGAGCTGCAAAACCACAAAAAGAAAGCAGCCGGCATCGCCGCACTGGCTATAAGGGCAGAGCGCGGCGAAGCAGCCCTCAGATACGTAAAGCCGGCTTATGACGAGGCTGCTGACAAAAGGGGCCAGCAGGCCGGCGCGCTTTCAGCGCTGCTCAGCGCCCAAAACGATCGGCAGCTGGCTGTTGAGCGCTCCCAGGCAGCGCTTATGGCGCGAAGCGCCCTTGCCCCTGTCGAGAGCGCCCAAGCAAAGCATGAAGCTGCAAGGCGCGAGTGGGAAGCCGCATCAGAAAAGCACTCAAATCTAAAAGCTCTGGGCACAAGCTACAATGCTGCGGTTGCGCGCCAAAAAGCAGCGCTAAATGATCGCGCAGAGCTTGAGCAGATACAGGAATATATTCACGGGCTGGCCGACCCGGGCGCAATAGGCATAGAGGTGCAGAGGCTAAAAAGCGAAACTGCCATTGCATCCGAAAGGCTCACAAGGCTTGAAGCCATTTTAAAGGAGCACACAGCCATTTCAGGCAAGCTCTCACAGCTCAGGGCCATGCAAAAGGAGTACTCCTCGCTAAACGAAAAGCACCAAAAAGCTGCAAGGGAGCACCTTAGCGCAAATGAGTCGTTTCTAAATAACCAGGCAGGGATTCTGGCCGGCCGCCTGCAAAAAGGAAAAGCATGCCCTGTGTGCGGATCAAAAGAGCACCCTGCGCCGGCAGAGCTTGCAGGAGGCAGCGTAACAGAGGCAGCGCTTAAGAAGGCGAAAACTGCGCTTGAGAAGGCTCAGTCGCTGCTTGAGCAAAAGGCATCGGAATGCAGCGCAGCCAAAGCCGAATCTGATGCAAGGGCCAGGCGGCTTTACGAAGACATCGCCGGCTTTGTTGATGCGCAAGCTTCGTGGGAGGCTGCAGGCGAGATCATAGCAAACATGCGCCAGGGGGCGCATCAGGCTATTGCGGCGCTGGCAAGCCAGCTTGATCAGCGCGAAAAGGAGCTTGAGGAAACAATCGGCAAGCGAAGCCAGTCTGAAGCCAGGCGGGATGCCCTTATACCCAAAATAAATGAGGAAGCAGGCGCGATAAAAACGCTTATTGAAAAATTCCTCGAATCATTTTCAGAGTTTTCGCCGGATCCCAAGTGGGAGAGCTCGCGGCCCCTTCTTAAAAAAGCGATTGAGCAAGCGCGCATTGAAGAAAGGGAGCTTAGCGGCAAGCAGGAAGAGGCGACGGCCTTTTTAAGGCAGCTTGAAAGCGAATGGAAAACTGCTGAACAGGCGGTTGCACAAGGCGAAAAAAGCCTGGAAGCTGCGCTAATGCTGCTAAGCGAGCGCGAGGGCCGAGAGTCGCTTGTGCGCGATCTGCTCTCGCAGGCAAATGATGCCCTTAAGCGCGCTCTTGAAGAGAATGGCTTTGATGGCGAAGATGATTACAAAAGCGCCCTGATGCCGGCTTCAGAGCATGAGGCTATTTCCAGGCAGATCTCCGGCTACGAAAAAGAAGGCGAAAAGCTCTCAAGCGACATCAGCCGCCTTACATCGGAGCTTGAAGGCTCAGATGCGCCAAGCATCGAAAAGCTTGCTTCTGAACTGGAAAATGTGCGCATTGCAGAAGCAGGCCTAAAGGCTGGCCGCGACACTGCTGTTGCCCGGCTTAGCCAGGTGCAAGCCGCGCTCAGCGAGCTGAGGGGCCTTGGCAGGCAGTATGCAAAGCTTGAAAAGGAGTATTCCGCAGTCAAGCAGCTTTCTGACACTGCTAACGGAAACCTTGATTTTGAGACATATGCCCAGATGGAATACTTTGACAGAGTGCTGTATGCGGCAAACATGCGCCTTAGGGCAATGAGCCAGGACAGGTATGAGCTCATGAGAAAAACAGAGGCTGATGACAAGCGAAAGAGATCAGGCCTTGATCTGGAGGTATTCGATGCATACACAGGCAAAGCCCGGGCCTCGGGCAGCCTTTCCGGCGGCGAATCGTTTATGGCTTCGCTCTCGCTTGCTCTTGGGCTCTCTGATGTAGTCCAGCAAAGCGCCGGAGGCATTCACCTTGATGCAATGTTCGTTGACGAGGGGTTTGGGTCTTTGGATCCGGAGGTGCTCGAGCTGGCGATACGCACGCTTACCGAAATGGCAGGCGCAAACAGGATTATAGGGGTTATCTCCCATGTCGGGGAACTCGCTGATCGAATCGACAAACAGGTGCGCGTTGAGAAAAGCGTATCGGGAAGCAGGATTTCCTTAAGGCTGTAGCGCAGCTATTCGCCCATAACAATGATATATTTGCTGATATCCTGCGCGCTCTCCACAACTGCAACGACCGGATCGCTTTCTTCTGCGCCTATCTCCATTTGAATGCACTCAACAGTGTCGCCGTCTTTAAGGCTGCTGTTGAGCTTTATATCCCAATCGCCGGATTTAGGCGCCGTATAGTAAAGCTCTGTGGAGCCGTTTGCCTTGGATATGCGAATTGCTATGATCGCTCCATCAACGCCTTTTCCCGAAATAACCGACGCGTTCTCAGACAGCTTGCCTTTGAGCAGCGGCAGGCTTGAAACTGCTGAAAGCCTGTTGACTATCTCAAATGAGCTTGCAGGGAAAGCCGTAGTTATCTCGCCGGCTTTTGAGACAACAATGGAATAGGCTGTTGTGTCTATTTCCATTCCTTCAGGCGCCTCTTTTTGCACCAGCAGGTATCTGCGGTTTCGCTTCAGCAGAAAGGCAGCAATGCCTGCATCAGAGGAGCGCGCCTCGCTCAAAAGGTTGCCGTACTCGTCTTTGAGCATAAATACGCAGCCGGCAACGCTTAGCTGCGAGGAGTCTCGAACCGGAAACGAAAAGATAACAGGCCTACTCATAAATACCCCCAAACATATCGCTTTATATATTATGGCAGACGGCCTGGCCATGTTTCAGAAGGGCAAAAAAAAGGCCAAAAGGCCTTTTTATAATGCACGGCAAGCTGTTAGCAGCAGCAAGAGCGGCTGCAGCCACAAGAGCTTTGGCAGCTTGAGCAGCTTGAGCAGCCGCTGGAGCATGAGCTCTTGCACGAGCATGAGCATGAGCAGCCTCCAGTATTTACCACAGGAGCCATTTCAGCAATAACATAGCAGATCATGCCATCATTGCAGTCACAGCACTGTGAATTGCCGCAGCCGCCGGCTTTGCAGTTTTCGAAGACAATAAATTGGGTGGCTTGGTTGAATGGAATGCCACCAAGAGTCATCTTGCCACACTCATCAACAGCAAGCTCGAATTTTTCGCAGCTATTGGCATAGCATGGTGCTGGGCATACTTCAGTAATTGTATAGGAAGTGCATTTTTCAACAGAGAACGAGACAATGCCGGCTTTGTTCGTTGTTGCTTCGGCACTGCGCCCATATTGGTCTGTTATTCTAATGCATGCACCCTTAATGCGCTCTCTTGTGCATTTGTCAAGTTTTTTTATGTTTACAGTATATCTGGCAGAAGGCTGCTGAACGCAGTAAACCATCTTGACTTTTGGTGTGGCACAAGAAGCGGCACAAGTATTAGTGCAGTTGTTGCTTGCGCAGTTTTGGCACATTATATCACCTCTAAGTAGTGTTTTTCATATCATTTCTATCTTGCCTTGTGTAAGGCAGAAGGCGAAAACCGCCGATATGGCTTTTCGTAGTACATAGTATGGAAATCTCCGTTTTATTGTGCGGAAGCTTGCACATTATCACAAATTTTCTTTGCTTTTTTCTCAGCCCGGCGAAAACATATGAACTGATCTGTACAGTTTGCGCACTGGGGCTTGGCTGGCAAAAGGCTGGCTGTATGCTGCGCTGCCTCGCGGCGATATCTGCTCCGGCGCCAAATTGCTGCAGTCTGTATTGCAGTTGCCTGTATATGTATCCACTGTCAGCGGCACAGTGCTGCTGCAGCAGTTGCTGTTTGCGCTTGCCTGCGTGAGAGGCGCTGCGCATGTTGGGCAGCAGCTATTGCTTGCGCTTGCCTGTTCGAGAAGCACAGTGCTGCTCGGGCAGCAGCTATTGCTTGCGCTTGCCTGCTCGAGTGGCGCTGCGCATGTAGGGCAGCAGTTATTGCTTGCGCTTGCCTGCGTGAGAGGCGCTGCGCATGTTGGGCAGCAGCTATTGCTTGCGCTTGCCTGCGTGAGTGGCGCTGCGCATGTTGGGCAGCAGCTATTGCTTGCGCTTGCTTGCTCGATTGGCGCTGCGCAGCTCGGGCAGCAGTTATTGCCTGTTCTGGTTTGCGCGAGTGGCGCTGCGCAGCTTGCGCAGCAGCTATTGTTTGCGCTTGCCTGCCTAACTGGCATAACCGGTGAATTAACGCAGCTTGGGTTTTGGCATGAGCTGCAGCAGCCGGATTGCGCATTGATTGCAAAGCTTGAGCTTTGGATCGCAATTACTATGTCCTCGCATTCCCTTTGCAGCCGTTGAAAAGCTGAAATGGCTTCATCACAGCATCGCATAACTATCTGCATAGGCATGCTGGAGCTTTCATAGCTTCTGCTTTGAAATTGCACGCTGATGTCTATCTCCTCGCCCAGCTTAAGCTTTTGCAGCGTTAGCGACGCTTCATCGGCGTTTGAGCGCTGCCTCTGCATAACGAGCGCTGCGTCTTCGCAGTCCCTTTGCATTCTTTGGATTATTAAAAACGCGTCATCACAGCCTCTGTGAATCCACTGAAAGCCCATTGCCATGCTTTCCTTGCTTATGCTGCTCTGCCTTGCAGCAAGAGAAGCGTTTTCATAGTCCCTTTGAAGCCTTTGGGCAGCAAGCAATACGTCTTCGCTTGCTCTTTGAATCCTTTGGGCAGCAACAGACAAATCGTCAAAATCTCTGTTGAGCTTTTGCGTTGACAAGCTGAACTCAGCGCTGCTTAGCCGCTGCATTTGAAATGATGCGATAACTTCGTCGCATTCATTTTGCTGCTTTTGCATTGCCGCCACAGCATCGTCGCAATCGCGCTGCATTCTCTGGGTAGACATAGAAACATCATCACAGCTTCTTTTTATTTTGATAAGCGCGAAATCCATCTCTTCGCCAACCATGAAAGATCTGGCGCTGGCCTGCAAAGCGCTTTGCTGGCAGCCGGAGCATATGGGCACTTGGGTTTGGCAGCAGTTGCCGGTGTTTTGGCAGCAGTTGGCATTCCCGGGAGCATTATCGATATAGCTATAGCTGGCATAGCTTATTGCATCATTCTGAGCGCAGTTGCACCTGCTTCTGGCTACCCCGCAATTCGGGCAGTTGCCGCAGGGCTGGCATGCATATGTATAATCATCCATATAAATTCGCCTTCCTTAATGCTAACTAATGATTTTTTTCCTGCGTGATATATTACTCAAAGGTGATGATATTTGTGTAGCGTTTGGCATTCAGTTTGAGGGATTTTCTGCGCTGCCGGCACGGATTTTTTCGGCGCTTTTGGCGGCTTGGATGCTCATATATGCAAAAAGAGGTTGTTTTAGATACTGCGGTATGTTAAAATAAGGCATTCTAATTAAGATGTGAGGATTTTTAAAAATGGCTGATTTCAAAAAATTAGCACAATTGCTTGGTGACTTAGACGAAGAAGGCGTGCTCGAATTCGCAAATGAGCTTGTAGCTTCCGGTGCATCAGAATCAGACGGGCTGGCAGCTGTTGCTGCATGCCAGGATGGCATGAATATTGTTGGCGACCTTTTTGAAAAGGGGGAGTATTTTGTTGGCGATTTGATTTTTGCCGGCGAGATACTGACAGAGACAATTCAAGCCCTTAAGCCTATTCTGTCTTCCGGAACTGGAAATACTATAGGCAAAATTATTGTTGGCACAGTCCATGGCGACCTGCATGACATAGGCAAAAATATTTTCAAGAATATGATAGAGATTGCAGGCTTTGAGGTATTCGATCTGGGCATTGACCAGAGCCCGGAGGCTTTTGTTGAAAAGGCAAAGGAAGTGAAGCCGGATATTATCGGCCTGTCCGGTGTTCTTACTTTAGCGCTTGACTCCATGAAGTCGACTGTCGAAGCGCTGCAGGCTGCAGGAATTAAAGATGATATCAAGGTTATCATTGGCGGCAACCCTGTTACCAAGGAAGCATGTGAGTACATAGGCGCCGATGCGTTCACTACAAACGCTGCTGAAGGGGTTCGTATTTGCCGCGGATGGGTAAACGCATAGCCAATTCATAAACCATTTGGCAAAGGGGCTGATGGAATCGCGCTTTTATAGATTCTGTCAGCGCTTTTTTTATACTGTTACAAGCTATGGCAACTGTTTGGCGGCTGAGCATAGCTGCTCAAAGCCCGGCGCTGTTAACCCTGTTTTTATTTATGCGCCGGCCTTTTTCATCAAAAGCCTTCACGTTTTTTGTATACTATTTGATCTTTGCGCTCTTTTGCAATATCCCAAATTTCAGACATGGCGATTTTTGCTTTGACAGTTTTGCGAAGCATGTGCCCGCCGGATAGCACCAGTAAGCCGTCCGGCTTTGATATGCGGTAAACTTCGCGCAAAAAGGAGTCTGTGTCGGCAATATGATGAAACATATCTATTGCGAAGACAATGTCAGCAGTGCTGCCCTCTATGCCGGAATCATATTCTTGCGCCAGCTTTAATTCAACGTTGCCAAGGCCGCGCTCTTCCAACTTGATTTTCGTAGCCTCTAAAGCCAATTCAACCAAGTCAACTGCGATAACCTTGCCGGCAGGGCCGACAAGGCGCGCCATTTCAACTGTATACCGCCCTGGGCCGCAGCCATAGTCAACGACTGTCTGGCCGGCTTTAATGCCGAACGCTTCCGACTTGGCCCGAACATGGGGATACACATGGTCAACAAGATTCATTAACGCCTGCATAAACCGAAACTCTGAATTTTTAAGCTTTCTTTGTATCATCGCGCGCATCCTCCCTCTCTTTTCGCATCTCGGCATCAATATGGCTGATTTCATCGCCGCTAAAGCCCAAAAGCGCCAACAGTTGATGGTGCCCTTCGGGCGAATTTTCTTCAAGCGCCTTGTGCACTTTAAGGAAAATGCCATCGCTGATTCCAAGCGGGGCAAGAGCAGCCTTAATAGCATTCAATCCTGTTCCGAATACGGAGCGCTTTGTGCCTGTTGCCTGAGACAGCAATGCTGTTATTCTCTCCTGGCATTGCCGAATCTCTTTTGCCTTTTGGTTGAGCATTTGCAGTGTTCTTTCGAGTATTTCCGTTTCAGAGCTGCGCTCATGGCTCAGAATCTGTGCGATGTCATCAAGCGCTACCCCGGCGTCACGGTAGGCGCATATCTTTTCCAGGCGCTCAGCTGAATCGTTTGAGTAAAGGCGGTAATTCGACTCGCTGCGCGCCGGAGCAGTGAGCAGCCCGATTGATTCATAGTAAAGAATTGCAGTTCGCGAAAGCCCGGATATTTGGCTTAGCCTTCCAATTGTAAACATGCTTTAGCCTCCTTACAGGCAGTGTAAACTATAAAGCAATAGACAGGTCAAGCGAATAGGCGATAAATCAAAGCAATAGCATCTTTTTTGATAGACCGCTTACCGAAGCAGAGCAGCCTTGTGTTCGGGCGCTTTGCTGCATGTAAAGCGCATCAGCGGAATTCATGCCCAATGCCTTTTAGCCATGCTGAGCGGATGTTAAAATTATTATGCCGCTTATAGCTTCGAAAAAATAATAATGCATAAGCATAGCGCATAACTATAAAGCGGAATGAAAGGGAGAATAAAGTGAGCGAAAACAAAAAAACAGAAGAGTTCAAAGTTAACAGCGAAGATTTTATCGCCAAGATCAAAAACATAGTCAAGGAAGGCAATGCAAGAAAGATTACTATCAAGGGAAAAGACGAGAAAGAGATTTTTAGCTTTCCTGTGACGGTAGGCGTTGCCGGCGTTGTGTTGGCTCCGGTTTTTGCTGCAGTAGCAACAATAGCAGCTCTCGCAACAGAATGCACCATTTCTATCGAGCACTAAAGCCTGGCGCCCGCCGCTGAAACTATAGCAATTCACACTATCAAATTCGGGCAATAGCTGCCAATCTATAAACAGTGGCATAATTATGCCAACAATGAGACAGCCCTCCTGGAAATTTTTTTGCAGTACTGTAATGCCTTTCCGGGAGGGTTTTTTCAATGCGCTTCTGTCCCGATTGCCTTACCGCATTGGAATATGATTTTTTTTGCGTTTTTTGTAAGTCCTGCCCAGCCGGCCTGAACAGCCTTCGTGCTGCAGTTAAGCAGCTTTGCTTTGCTTTTCAGATGAAACATGAAGCAGGCAAGCTATTAACAGCATTGGAACAACCAGTATTGTGCCGAATGCAAGCGTGCCATACGAGTCCATATGCTTTAGCCCCTCATCACTGATAAACAGCCCTGCTGCGCCTGTAATAGCGTTGTTTGCGCCATGCGCCAGCGCTGCGGGCCATATGCTGCCCGTTTTTTTGGTTACAAACGAAAACAAAACACCGAATCCAATAGACGGCAAACACATGGCAATAATGCCAAGCCAGGGATATCCGCGATAGGCTGTGCCGTAATTATGGCCCATCGCAATAGCCGGGGCATGCCATAGCCCCCATATAACTCCGCAAATGATCTGGGCTTTGGTTTCGGATGCCAGCTCGCGCAAAGCCGGGTACAGAAAGCCTCTCCACCCGATTTCCTCCCCCAAGGCAAGCAGCATTGTCAAAATAGTATTAATAGTCAGCATAAAAAAAATCTGGATGGCAAATGCGGCTCTCAGATCGCGGCCGGTAATGGCGGCTGCTTGGTTTTGCTCAAGAATTGAGCGCATTGCTCCAAGGCCTATATCAAAATGGCTTTGGAAAATAGAATAATAAAGAATGCCGCCAAGCATGGTATACCCCAAAGGCAAAAGCCATGCAAGCAGGTACCAACGCATATTGCCTTTAAAATTCGGCTTCAAAGACAGATACATTGCCCGCGGCCTTGGCACAAGCGCTTTTGATATTAATACAGCAAGCGCTGGCGCCCACATTGATATTGCCAGTACCAGAGTGCCAAGCTGAGTCTGGATGCCTATCCTGTTAAGCGCCAGCCAGCCATGCAGCAGCCAGGCAATTAAAAAAGCAAAAACCAAATAAAGGGCTATAGGCTTTTTATTCATATTCATCTCCTATGCAATAAATTAGAATTTTTTTCCTTAATGCCATCATACACGAGTTTCCTTTTATTTTCCTTATTTAGGCTAAAGGAAATATGCAAACAGGCAAAAGCCCGGCCAACAGCCGCTATGCCAAGCGGCGAAATTTGTGAAATCGCTGCCCAATCCGGCATTTGCATAAAATATATGAAGAAAGCATAGAAATGAGAACCAAATAGTAATTATTATTTGATATCATCATGTGAAAAAGCGTGACAGCAAGCTTTTTGAACAAATACCAGCTTTAAAAACTAAAAAGGAGCGCCAGCATAAAATGCGCTACATTATAACAAACAAGCCTGCAATGCGCCTAATTGGCACAAACATAAAAACAACAGTCGAAAACGGCGCTTTTCGCGATGACATATCCAACTTTGTAGAAACCCTTCGCTCATCCGGCAAAATCGTTGAGATGGCAATGAAAATAAACCAAAAGCCTTTTGGCCTGGTTTCTGCATCCTGGATAATAAACACTTCAGGAGATGGCAGCTTTGACTTTTTTATCGGGGCTTCATCAGATCAGCAGGCTCCCCAGGCAATGAGAGTCTTAAGAATACCTGAGTCAAGATGGGCAGTATTTTCTGTAGAGGGGCCGGTTCCGGAATCCCTGATTGAAATGGGAGACAGGCTCATGAGCAAATGGCTTCCAAAAGGCGAATACATCCTTAACGAGAATGTGCCGCTTTTAAATGTATATCTAACGCCGGATTTGAGATCGCCCAACTGCAGATCTGAGATTTGGATAGCCATTCTCGGCAAAAGGGAAGAAAGCTAAGATCCAGCTGCTTGCAGCGCTAAGGCCTGTATCTGCCTTGCTGCAGCGTCGCTTAAGCGGGGGCCGTAAGCGTCGGTATGCGCGAAGTTAAGCGCGCCTGCTTGCCATGCATCAATATTTTTGAGCAAATGCTTAAACTGAAGCGGGTATATTTCGAATTGCTCTTTATAGGGCTTGGCTCCGCCAAAAGCGATAAAGTAAGCGGGAATCTTCGCCTCTCTTTTGAGCGGCCGGTTATAAAAGCGCTGCCCTCTGTCTAAGATTGCCTTTAGCTGGGCTGGCACAGAGCTAAAAGTTATTGGCGTAATGAATAAAAGGGCGCTTGCTTTTATAAGATTGGCATAAACGCCAAGCATATCGTCTTTAACGCTGCACTCGACTTCTTCGCTTATGCATTTGTCGCATGCCAAGCAATATGCAACATTAAGGCTTATTGCCCGATCATATATATAAGCTGCGCCTTGCGCTTCAAAAATGCTGATTGCCGCTTGGGCTGCTTGCGCGCTGTAGCCGGTTTTGCGCGACGAAGACTCTAAAATATATATCGCCATTATTTTCTGCCTATTATTATGATAAAATAACTCTATTATTATACTACTTATTAAGGAAGCTATTTTATAATCATAAGGTTAATGATATTAAAAAGGCTTCTTAATTAACAAAAACAATTCGCATAAGGTGAGGCAGTGAATATATACAAGTCAGTAGATAAAATGCTTGGTGGCGTGTGCTCAGGCTTTGCAGAAAAGCTTGGCATTGAAGCCGCAGCAGTGCGCATAGGCTTCTTGCTCATGTGCATTGTCTGGCCTTATATGGTATTAGTGTACTTTTCGCTAGCGATAATAATGCCTGAAAAGGAAGACACTGAGGACAAAGATACCGCAGTGCCAATGCTGAGCCCGAGCAGGGTATACCTTGCAACAACGATAGCTGCCTGCCTGGCATGCGGGGTTGCAATAGCGCGCTACTTATACGGGATCAGGCTGAATACAGGCATTTATGCCAGTTTTTTGCTGATGGCAAGCGGAATATGCTTTATATTCGACGCTCTGACGCTAAAAGCGCTAAAATCGCCAAGGGTGTTTCTTGGGGCGATCTCGCTATGGATAGGGCTGCTTTTGTCCTCAACCTTATTTTTCGCTGCAAGAGAGCTGGAATTCGATCCCTTAAACCAGATTATTGAGTTTATGGGCCCGGCTATTGCCACAGGGGTGTTTGTGAACCTGGTGCTCCCGTCAAGAAAAGCAACTGTTGCTATCTGGGTAATACTGGCAGTTTTCGTTGCCGGCTTTGCCTACCTGCGCCTCAGCAATTACTAATGAAATGTAGGCGCTATGCTTGACAATTCTTGAACAAAGTGGTATCTTTGCGTTAGCACTCGAATCAATCGAGTGCTAACAAAATGAAGCGAGATAATGCCATGTCTAAAGAAGGCAGAAAATATGATATTTTATATACCATTGTAAGGGAATACATAAAGACAGCTGAGCCTGTCGGATCCCGAACAATCGAAAAGAAGGGCGGGCTGGGCATTTCAAGCGCTACGATAAGAAATGAAATGAGCGATCTTGAAGATTTGGGCTTTTTAATTCAGCCACATGCCTCAGCTGGCAGAATTCCTTCAGAAAAAGCATATCGAATGTATGTTGATCAATTTATAGATTCGTTCAGCGAGCAAAATGGCCTGGCGCTTAAAATACGCGAGCAATACAGCCATTACTTTGCTGAGCTTAATGAAGCAGTCAGAAAAGCTGCAGAGATTCTAACAAAGATAACGAGCTACACTGCTCTGGTGTCTATGCCGGAGATTTCGTCCCTGGGAGTCAGGGAAGTCAGGTTTGTCCTTATTGAAGGCGATAGAATACTTTTTATAATTATAACCAATGAATCAACAGTAAAAAACGCTGAAATGAGGCTAAGCTTCTCCCCTACTGCAAAGCAGCTTGAAAAAGCGGCAAACTTTTTGAACTACTATATAAAAGGCAGCACCGACCCAATAACCATGGCAAACTTTGGAGCAAGGATTGGGGAACTGAAAAGCGCTGAGCAAAAGATCATCGCTGAGACTGTCCCCGCAATAAACACCATCCTCAACGCAGACATAAAGACTCGCGTTTACGCAGACGGGCTGACCGAAATTTTGAACTACCCGGAATTCCAGGATGTGTCCAAGGCCAAGCTATTTATCGAGGCAATGCACCAGCAAGAGCTGTTAGCATGCTTGCTGGCAAGCGCTATGGAATCAGAAAGCGGTACGCCGGTAGACATCAAAATAGGCAAGGAAGTTGAAATAGACGGCCTTACTGAGTGTTCAGTGCTTACGGCAACCTATAAGCTAAACGGGAAGCCGCTTGGCACGATAGGCCTTATAGGGCCCACCAGAATGGACTACAGCAAATGCACAATAGCAATAAAAACAATGAGCACAGAGCTTTCACGGCATATAAACATTAGCATGGGAGGACGTATTGAGGATGGATAACGAGGAAGCAAGAGAAACTGAGCCTGAAGTTACGCAAGAGGATGAGCTGCTTGAGGATCTTGACAGGGATCCGTTTGGCATGGATGAAGCGATAGAAGAAGCCATAGAAATGCAGGAGCAAGAAGAAGGCGATAAGGAAGAGAATTTAAAGCTTCAAGAGCTGCTTGACGCTGAGAAAGAAAAGTATATCCGCTTATATGCAGACTTTGACAACTACAAGAAAAGAACATCCAAAGAAAAGTCGGACATATATGCATTTGCAGGCCTGTCTTTGGTGGAAAAGCTTCTTAGCGTTCTCGACAGCTTTAATTCAGCTCTGAAAGTGGAAGAAAACGAACAAAGCCCTGTGTACCAAGGGTTTGTTATGGTCCTTAACAACCTAAATGAAATACTTAAGTCAGAGGGCTTGGTGCAAATAGCATCTGTAGGGGAAAGTTTTAATCCAATGCTGCACAATGCAATCGCTACAGAGGAAAGCGATGATTGTGATGATGGAATAATTACAGAGGAATTTATGGCCGGCTATACATTTAAAGACAAAGTTGTTCGGCCGGCAATGGTAAAAGTGAATAAAAAAGGATAATATGCTTATGCATAACTATACATTTATAGGAAAGGCAATCTAGAGAAAATGGCAAAAGAAAAGATAATCGGCATAGACTTAGGAACTACTAACTCGTGTGTCGCAGTTTTAGAAGGAGGCGAGGCAGTAGTTGTGCCGAACTCTGAAGGATCAAGGACAACCCCTTCAGTTGTAGCTTTCACTAAAGAAGGCGAAAGGCTGGTAGGCCAAATCGCCAAACACCAGGCGATCACCAACCCTGATCGCACAATCAGCTCTATTAAAAGAGAGATGGGATCAAACTTTAAGTCTGTTATTGAGGATAAGAGCTATACCCCTCAAGAGATCTCAGCAATGATATTGCAGAAACTGAAGAAGGATGCAGAGAGCTACCTTGGAGAAACAGTTACAAAGGCTGTTATTACTGTTCCTGCATACTTTTCCGATTCGCAAAGGCAAGCGACAAAAGACGCCGGCAAAATTGCCGGGCTTGAGGTTCTGCGCATCATAAACGAGCCGACAGCTGCTGCTCTTGCGTACGGGCTTGAAAAGGACGAAGGCCAAAAGATCATGGTATATGACCTTGGCGGCGGAACATTTGACGTTTCAATTTTGGAATTGGGCCAAGGCGTATTCGAGGTTCTTGCCACAAACGGAAACAACAGGCTTGGCGGCGACGACTTTGACAACCGCCTTATAGAATACTTTATCGCTGAATTTTTAAAGAGCACCGGCATTGACCTTTCAAGCGACAAGATGGCAGTCCAGAGGCTCAAGGAAGCTGCCGAAAAAGCAAAAATAGAGCTTTCAAGCGCAATGAGCTCAAGCGTAAACCTGCCGTTTATAACAGCAACATCAGACGGGCCAAAGCACTTTGACTTAACTCTGACGAGAGCAAAGTTTGAAGAGCTGATTGGGGATCTTATTGACAAGACTGTTGTGCCTGTGCAAAATGCCATAAAGGATTCAGGCCTTAAGGTAGAAGAGCTCGATAAAGTTATACTAGTCGGCGGCTCTACAAGAATACCTGCAGTCCAGAAGGTAGTTGAGCGCCTAACCCATAAAGAGGCATTTAAAGGGATCAACCCTGACGAATGCGTAGCTTTGGGGGCGGCTATCCAGGGCGGCGTTTTGGCTGGCGAAGTCAAGGATGTTTTGCTGCTGGACGTCACGCCTCTGTCACTGGGCATCGAAACCCTGGGCAGCGTGTTTACCAAGCTCATAGACAGAAACACTACTATACCAACAAAGAAGAGCCAGATATTCTCTACTGCCGCTGACAACCAGACAGCTGTCGACATTCATGTCCTTCAAGGCGAGAGAAGAATGGCAAATGACAACAAAACCCTGGGAAGGTTTCAGCTATCCGGAATCCCAATGGCGCCAAGAGGCGTGCCCCAGATAGAAGTCACCTTTAATATAGACGCAAACGGCATAGTCAATGTTACTGCAAAGGATTTGGGGACGGGCAACGAGCAAAATGTCGTTATTCAGTCAACCACCAACATGTCAAGCGATGAGATTGAAAGGGCTGTACAGGAAGCAGAGCAGTTCGCTGAAGAAGACAAGAGGCGCGAAGACGAAGTTACTGTCAGAAACAATGCTGACAGCGTAATATACCAAACAGAGAAGTCTTTAAGCGACATCGGCGAGCAAGCTTCTGAGGAAGACAAAGAAAACGTCCGGGCAGCTGTTGACAAGCTTAAGGACCTTTTGATGGGCCAGGATCTTGAGGCAATCAAAGAAGCTACTGAGAAAGTGTCAGAATCATTCTACCCGATAGCCCAGAAGATGTATGAGCAAACGCAGCAGCAGCAAGAGGACGGCCCAGTAGACTATACAACTCCTGAAGATGATGGCGATCCAATTGTCGATGCAGATTACGAAGTTGTAGATGATGAGGATCTTTAGAATAGCCCAAAATAATGACATAGCCGAGATACAGCATATATGGGCGCTTTATGCGCCCATATCCCCTGTGGCACCCAAATTGATAGGCATTGAGGCTAATTTATGAGCAATAAGCGAGACTATTACGAGGTACTGGGTGTAGAGCGAAATGCCAGCGAAGAAGAGATCAAGCAAGCCTACAGAAAGCTGGCAATCAAGTTCCACCCGGACCACAACCCAGGTGATGTAAAAGCTGAGGAATCGTTCAAAGAGCTAAATGAAGCATATGAAATCCTGATGGAGCCCAACAATAGGGCAGCTTATGATCGTATGGGCCATGCCGCATTTTCGCAATCTGGGGGCAGCCAAGGGTTTAGCGGGTTTAGCGGCAATTTCTCTGACATCAGCGATCTTTTCGGCGATTTCTTTTCCTCCCCGTTTGGCTCCAGCAGCCAACAGACAAGGAACAAGCCGCAAAAGGGCGCCGATTTGCGCGTTAACCTGGAGATAACATTTGAAGAAGCTGCATTCGGATGCGAAAAGAAAATCAAAATAAACCGCAAAGAAGCCTGCGACAAATGCGGCGGAAGCGGGGCTGAGCCGGGCACATCCAAAACAGTATGCCCTACATGCAACGGCACCGGCCAGATAAAGTCAACCCAGCAAAGCCTCTTTGGGCTGGTGCAGACAGTCCATACATGCGATCATTGTATGGGAACCGGCGAAATTATTGAGCACCCCTGCTCAAAATGCCAAGGGACCGGGACTGAGACAAAACAGAGAACAATAGAAGTCAATGTGCCTGCGGGCGTTGACAACGACTCTATAATGCCACTGAGAAATGAGGGCAATGTTGGAGCAAGAGGCGGCAGAAACGGGGATTTGTTTATATATTTCCAAGTGCGGCCCCATGCCCTTTTTCGCAGGGAAGGCACTGATGTATATATAGATGTGCCGCTTACATACGCACAGGCTGTATTGGGAGATGAGATTAAAGTCCCTACTCTTGAAGGGAAAGTTAAGCTCAAGATCCCTGAGGGCACTCAATCAGGCACTATTTTCAAACTCAAGGGAAAAGGGATTGAATCGCCAAACGGATATGGCAAGGGGCACCAATTTGTTACTGTAGAGCTTGATGTTCCAAAAAAGCTTACAGAGCAGCAAAAGAAGCTTCTGAGGGATTTTGACAACTCCTGCTCTGAAAACAACCAGAAGTCAAAATCATTCTGGGACAAAGTTAAAGATTTATTCTAGCAAACACGCCTGCATAATGGCGGCTTTGGCAGAATTAACGGCTGCGCCATATGGCGCAGTTTTTGCTTATTCAGGTTTGCCCAAAAGGGGCTTTCCATTGGCTTTGCAGCTATAGGCAGCATAGCTCACAGCCTACCATAAGCCCTGGTATATGCCAATAAGGAAGCCATAGATTTTTTGTGCGCGATAAACGCGCTGGACATAGTTTCTTGTCTCGGCGTACGGTATGTAGTAAAGGCTGATGCCGTCATGGCTGTAATCTTCGCTGGCGAGCCATCTGTTAACATTGCCGCTGCCTGCATTATATGCGCACAAAGCAAGGCTGTCACTTCCATATTGCTTGATAAGCGCGCTCAGGTAGTAGCATCCCATTCGAACATTCAGATCAGCTTCGTAAATATTCTCTATGCTAAAGCTGCCTAAATCCATTTGGCTTGCCAGCCAATAAGCAGTGCTTTCCATTATCTGCATTAGGCCGATCGCGCCTTTGGCTGAAACAGCATTTTTGTTGAACCGGCTTTCTGTATGTATTACCCCGCAGACCAGGCTTATGTCAAGGCTGTATTCGTCTGCATATTTGCTGATGATTTCAAGGTGCCGCAAAGGGTAGTAGCAATAGGCAGCAGCGCAAACTGAAAAAAACATAACAGCTAGCAGGGCTGTTATTGCCAGCAGTATCTTCTTTGCACTCGCGCTTTGCTCTTTCAATGCAGTATCCTTGTTTTTATTGGCTTGCTTGCGCAGGCTTAAAAGCCACCTTCTGCGGCGCTGCTTATAGCAGCAAAACCCCATAATGCAAGTGTACTCGTTTGCCACGGCGTAACCCAGAAAATACTGCAAAATATTATTGCTTTTATTGGCAATATTGTCCGAATACATTATGAAATATGCTATTTCATATAGCATGCGCCAAGCCCTGCCTCATTCATTCTATTATGGCTGCTGCCATGATATACAGGGCTTTAAGCGCGAGGGCTTTATAATACTGATCGCGCCGGTTTTTTATCTGGCTATACTCCCAAATTTCGCCGCTGCCTTGTTTGTCGCTGTAAGCTGAGCTCAAAGCAAGAAACTTGCAGAGTGCAGATAATTGTTAAATATAGCGAATATATCTACAATTTAGCATAAATGGTTGTTCATGCTTTGCATTCTTAGTAAAATCATTATAGGTATGCCAAACATGGCAACAATATATCTATTGCACAAGCGAAAATCAAAAGAATGAATTGACTGCGCTTATTGGAGCTATGGATTGCATTATTATGCGATTTGGCAATTTAAACAGATTTGCATAGCAGCAAAGGCATCTTGCACTATTCCTGTTACAGTGCACAGATCAGTTTGCTCTTTGGCATAAAAAATATAAGGAGTGTCAGCGACCAATGAAAAACCAGTTTCCCAACCTCACATCGCCACTTGATATAGGCAGCATCAGAATCCGAAACCGGTTCTGCGTAGCCCCAATGGCACTGGGCCATGCTTACGATGCAGATGGTGTGCTAAACGACGTAGGAATTGAGTATTATGTCGAAAAAGCAAAAGGCGGATTTGGCCTTATCGTGATGGGCGCGATTTTGACTGATTCCGAAATCGATCCGGGAGGGTTGGCCAGCCCCTTAAGCAAACCCAGCGAGTATATAAGAAAATCGGCAACTCTCTTAGAGCGCGCCCATGCATATGGCTCGAAGATATTCCCGCAGATCACTATGGGCCTTGGCCGCAATTCGCCAGGCAGCTATGCCCCATCGGAGATACCCTCCTATTTCGTGCCAAGCATGAATGCCCCTGCTCTTACCAATGAGCAGGTAAAGAAAAAAATACAGTTCATGATTGACGGTGCGCTCATAGTGAAAGCCGCCGGGTATGATGGCATCGAAGTTCATGCCATGCACTGGGGCTATCTTCTCGACCAGTTCGCCATGGCTATCACCAACAAGCGCGAAGATGAGTACGGCGGCACTTTGGAAAACCGGATGAGGGCAGCCAAAGAGATTGTCGAAGGCATTAAGAGCGCTTGCGGCGCAGATTTTCCCGTAAGCATGCGCCTTGGCATGAAATCGTATATGAAAGGCTTCAACCAGCCTTCATTGTTCGGTGATGAAGAAGCCGGCAGAACGCTTGAGGAAGGCGTTAAAATAGCGCAAATGCTGGAGTCATTCGGGTATGATGTGCTTGATATTGATGCCGGCGTTTACGACTCGTTTTACTACGCTGCACCTCCTATGTATATGCCAAGAGGGTTTATGCTTGAGCTCTCAAAAGCAGCAAAGGATGCCGTAGAGATTCCTGTCATTACAGGCGGGGGGCGCCTTGACGATCCATATCTTATCGAGCGCGCCATTGCTGAGAGCGTTATGGATGCAGTCGCATTAGGCAGGCCGTCCCTTGCAGATCCCCATTTCCCCAGAAAAGTCGAGGCGGGCAAGCCTGAAACAATCCGCCCGTGCCTGGCCTGCAACCAAGGGTGCATTGCCGCTTTGCTGAACGGAAAAGACGGAAGCTGCGCTGTAAACCCGACCGCAGGCAAAGAATTGATTTATAGCATTGCAAAAGCTCCGAAGCCTAAGAAGATAGCTATAGCAGGCGGAGGCGTTGCAGGAATGGAAGCTGCGCGCACAGCAGCTCTCAGAGGGCACGAAGTCACTTTGTACGAAAAGTCAGACAAGCTGGGAGGGCACTTGATTTCCGGCAGCATGCACTCCTTTAAGGCTGAATTGAAAACCCTCAACGAATGGTACCAAAATGAGCTTAAGGAACTTGGCGTTCGCGTATTTACAAATACCTGCCTTAATGCTGAGTCAATTAAGCGCATGGATATTGACGCTGTTGTCCTGGCAGTGGGATCAAAGCCAATTATGCCGCCTATTGACGGAATAAACAGCGACAAGGCAATGTCAAGCATTGACGCTCTCATGGGAAACAAGCCTATCGGCCAAAAAGTAGTTATTGCCGGAGGAGGGCTTGTCGGATGCGAACTCGCTCTTGATCTTGCTGAGCAGGGCAAGCAAGTATGCATCGTGGAAGCGCTTGGCGATATTTTGTCATCAGGAGAGCCGCTGGCCATAATGAACCGTATGATGCTTGCTGATTTGCTTGAGCACAATAACGTACAGATACGCACAGGGTGCAGAATCGAAGGCATTAATAGCAACGGCGCTGTCATAAGCCAGAAAGATGCCGCTGCAGAGGAGATAGCTGCCGATACGGTAATAATAGCTATCGGCTTTGAGCCTGTAGAGTCTATGGCCCGGGAGCTGTATGGCTCAGGGTTTGGCGTTTATGAAGTCGGCGATGGCCGCAATGTCGCTAACATCATGAGGGCAATCTGGGAAGCTTATGAGGTTGCCAGAAGCATTTAGGCCCTTAGCCTGTAATGCAGATATTTTACTTGAGATCGCTTTGGCATCCTTTCTTTAGAGCGTAAGAAAGGATGCTTTTTTAGCGCTGCTTGAATAAACACTTTCGTTATTGCTGGCAACTGCAGCGATATAAAACGCTTAGCTATTCCCCTGACTGGGCCTGATACATTTCGCTGTAGCGGCCCCCAAAGCTTACCAGCTCATCATGGGTTCCCATTTCAGCGATTTGGCCGTCGGCAATAACAATTATCATGTCGCTTTCCCTGATGGTGCTGAGCCTGTGGGCTATCATAAAGCTAGTCCTGTTGCTTGAGAGCATGAGCACAGCCTGCCTGATTTTTTGCTCGGTGAGTGTGTCAACAGAGCTTGTTGCCTCATCAAGGATGAGTATCGGCGATTGGGCCAAAACAGCCCTCGCAATCGTAATCAGCTGCCTTTCGCCTTGGCTGAGCTCATTGCCGCCCTGTTCCAAAACAGTGTCATAGCCCTCAGAAAGGCGCGTAATGAAAGCGTGCGCGCCAGCAGCCTCTGCAGCGCTTATTATTTCTTCAAGCGATGCGTCGCGATTGCCATAGGAAATATTGGCCCTGATGCTGTCTCCGAAAAGCGAAGTGTCCTGGAGCACAATGCCAAATGCCTTTCGCAAAGACTCTCGGCTGTAGCTTTTTAGATCGTTTCCGTCCAGGATTATTGAGCCCGAGCCCAGATCGTAAAAACGCGTGAGAAGGTTGATAATCGTTGTTTTGCCGGCACCAGTCTCCCCTACTATAGCTACTCTGGTGCCTGCCGGCACTTTCAGGCTTATGCCTTTGAGAATAGGGCTGAGCGGATCATAGCTGAAGTGGATATTTCGAAATTCTATATCCCCTCTTGGCTTTTTGAGCTCAATTGCGCCTGGCGCGTCAATGGGCTCCGGCTCTTCGTCAATAATGCCAAACACGCGCTCGGCTCCCGCAACCGCGCTTTGGAGGTTGTTGTAAATATTGGCTATGTCAACAAATGGCCGCTGGAATTGGCGGGAATACAGAAGAAAGCTTGAAATAAGCCCTACGCTTATCCTTCCCTGGGCGCAAAGAATGCCTGCGCTTACAGCTATAATCAAGTATCCAATGTTGTTTATAACGCCTGTCAAAGGCATTAAAAAACCTGAGATTATTGCCGCTTGAGTGGCGGCTTTGCAGTAATCGCTGTTCATTGCCTCAAACTCGGCAGACATGTCCTCTTCGCGCCTGAATGCCTTCACAATATTAATGCCGGAAATGCTTTCCTCTATCTGCCCATTGAGCTTGCCAAGAAACCTTTGCTGATCTGAATACAGCAAGCGGGTGCGCTTGGTTACCGCTTTTGTAAGGAAGTAGACCAATACGATTGAGATCGCGCTTGCGATTGTCAATAAGGGGCTGGATGCCAGCATTATAGCCAGTACGCCAATGATCGTAAACATATACACCATTAGCTGGGCAAGCGAGTCAGACAAGGTAGTGCTCACAGAGTCGATATCGTTCGTAAGGCGGCTCATCAGCTCTCCATGCTGGTGCAGATCAAAGAATGCCAAAGGGAGATTTTTCATTGCGCCAAAAAGGGCTTCCCTAAGGCGCAGCACTACTTTTTGGCTTATTGCAGCCATAAAAAACGCTTGGAGAAAGCGCACCAGCCAATCACAAACATAAAGAGCTGCAAGAGCTGCAATCAAAGCCGCTATAGGGTTGCCGGAGGCAATGGAATTTACAGCACTTCCAATTATGAGCGGCGAAAATATTGAGCTGGCGCTGGCAAGCACGGACAGGAGCAGAACCCATCCAAAGCCTTTTCTGGCCCCTGAGGTTGTTTTCCACAGCCTTGCAACGGTTTTGCCAGTGTCTTTTGGCTTTTCAGCTCTGGCACCGCTTCTAACAAAGGATCCCGGGCCCCTTCTTTGGGGAGGCAATCCATCAGACATATGCTTTGCCTCCTATCTGTGAAGAATAAATCGCCTGGTAGAGGCTGCAGCTTTCCATTAGCTGTGAGTGGGTGCCAAAGCCTTTCATTAAGCCGTCCTCCATAACAAGGATCTTCTCACAGCGCATGACCGTGCTGATTCTTTGGCTTATTATAAGCACTGTAGCCTCCTTTGATTCTGAGCGGATAGCATTTAGCACCACAGATTCAGTTGTTGCATCCAGGGCTGATGTGCAGTCGTCAAGGATTAATATCTTTGGGTTCGAAATCAGCGCTCTCGCTATGCACAGCCTTTGCTTTTGGCCTCCGGATAGGTTAACCCCGCCCTGGCCAAGCATTGAATTGTAGCCTTGTGGAAAGCTTTCAATAAAATCGTGCGCGCTTGCTGCCATTGCTGCATCTTTAATATCCCCGCCTGTTGCGCTCGGGTTGCCAAAGCGCAGGTTTTCTTCAATAGTGCCGGTAAAGAGCAGGGCTTTTTGGGGCACAATTGCTATATGCCTTCTGAGAAAATCCATGTTCGTTTCGGCAGCATCATGGCCGCCTACGACAACTCTGCCTTCGCTTGCATCATAAAACCTTGGCACAAGGCTTACCAGGGTAGTTTTTCCTGAGCCTGTTGAGCCTATTATGCCGATGCTTTCGCCTTGCTCTGCCCTGAATGTAATGTTTTCAACTGCAGGGCGTGATGCGCCGGAATATGTGAAGCTGGCGTTTTCAAAGGAAACAGTGCCATCAAAGGCCTCCCCGCCAACAAGGGCTCCGTCCTGTTGCGCCGGGTTTTCACTAAAGATCTCTTTAATGCGGTTCGCGCTTGCAGTAGCCCTTACGGCGTTGTTCAGGATATTCGAGATATTGCCAAGAGAAAACAGGACTTGCGTCATATAATTAATGCTTGCCATAAGCCTTCCTATCTCGCTCGCATTTTGTGACCTTGACAGGTATAAAAGCAGGATAATGCCAAAGTTTACTGTAAGGTTTATAAGGGGGCCAAACACTGCAAGCACCCTGGTTGCCCTGACGCTTGATTGGGATAGGCCAGCTGCTGCGTCCTGGAATTTCGCACTCTCAATCTCTTCTGCGCTAAATGCCTTCACTACCCTGATATTTGCCAGGAACTCTCGTGATACAGTGTTGAGCCTGTCCAGCTTCGACTGCAAAATGCTGTATCTGGGGTATCCTATCTTCATGTTTGAATATATAAGCAAGCTGCTTATTGCCAGTATTGCTGCCATAACAGGAAACTGTCTGGGGGTTTGGATAATAAGAAGGGCTATAGCGCCTATGCATGTAATAGGGGTCTTAAGGATCATGCGCATTATGCCCTGGCTAAATTGGATTATTTGGGTAACATCATTTGTTATCCTCGTAATGATTGCAGCAGGCTTTACATTGTCGATATTCTCAAATGAGAGCGACATAACTTTTTTGTATATGTCTCCCCTGAGCTCAAAGCCGATAAGCTGTGAAGTGCGGCTGGAAAGGACATTTCGCATGATAGCGCCTACTGCGCCAGCGAGTGCAATTGCGAGCATTATCGCTCCGTATCTTAGTATTTGGCTGATGTCTTTGCCCATGATGCCAACATCAACAATGCTTGCCATAAAGGCCGGCAAAAGCAGCTCTGCGATTGTTTCCAGCGCCAAAAAGGACACTGCTGCTATATACATGCCTAGATGGCGCTTGACATAGCTTAGTATAAGCTTCATAGGCTTAACAGCCCCGCTGCTAAGCCTGTCGCAAAAATCGTATTATATAAACGCGCATAATGTAGCAAAATAGCTTTCCTCCTGTTTTGCCAGGCAAGTTTATAGCCTAATTCATATCGCTATTAGCTGCATATATGGTTCGCACAGAATGCAGATCGCCAATAAGCGCTGCTCTAAAGCGAATAAAATTTGGCTGAGGTATATGCCTGTTTTGATTGCCAATAGCTGGCTTCAGTGTTCCGGCTATTGCCTGCTATGGCAATATAGCTAAAATAATAAAACTGCAAAAATATTGCCTTGCTATGGATTTGGGGGATCTACGGGATAGATCACAGCCAATAAATTTGGGAATGGCTCCCAAAACAAACTCTAATAAGCTTAAAATATGCAACAAAATGCATTGCTTGGGGTTAGAGTATTATAAACAAAAGCTGTTTCTGCCAAGCGCTATAGCTTTCATAGCAATGCCAGGCTGCTTTAAGGGCGCGCTTGGGATGCGCGCTAATCACGCTAATGCATGGCATATATACAAGCAAGCCCGTGCTGTCCAAGCATTATATCGTTTGCAGATCAAAGTAGTAGAGGATGATGTCAACATATCTGCCGTCGCTGTAGAGGAATCCGCCAGGAATAGTGCCAAGCTTTACAAAGCCTATTTTTTCGTAAATATGCATTGCAGGAAGGTTGCTTGCAACAACAGCATTAAACTGCATTAAGGTAAAGCCAAGCTCTTTAGCTTTTCTTAGAGAGTCTTCTACCAATGCCTGGCCTGCTTTATTGCCTCTGTGGCTTGGAGAAACGCCATAGCTGCAGTTGGCAATGTGGCCGCATCTGCCAACATTATTCGGGTGCAGGGTGTAAAAGCCGATTGCCTCCCCTGCCTCCCCTTCTGCAACGCCAGTGTAGGATTGCCCGGAAAAGAAGCTATACGCTTCGCTGTCTTCCAAATACTCAAGCTGGGGGAATGCTTTCCCCTCCTTAATAATGCCATTCCAGATTTCTTGCAGCGCAAGAGTATCCTCAGCGGTGAATTCTCTGATTGTTGCCATTGTGAAGCGCTCCTATTGTATACATTGGTGGCATACTCCCACCGCCTGCGCTCATCTCCAGTGAGATATTCGCTTGGAGGCGGGGCTTTTGGTTACCCAGCCAGTATTAACGGGCTAACCCCGTGTGCCCCACGGTTTTTAAGCCAGTGTCCGAATTCAAGGGCTTAATTTGATGAATCTGCGTTTATCCCCTTGGCTTTCAATATAGTCTTCAAACATGCTTGACGGCGCCTCGCCCGCAGTAATCAGGCAAAAACTTTGCTCCAAAATGCTTCGTTCCATAGCTTAGTGAGGATTTCAGGATATTCCTTTTTTACTAGCCGGCTGCTTGCGCTTTTGTAAGCATTTATGAACTTGCTGATTTCCGATCTGGGGTTCGCTTTGTACATAGCGTTTATGTGGCCTTTGCCATGCTCCCACTCCAAAAGCGTTATTTTATATTTTGGGGCTATGTATTCAAAGATTTCTTTTGCCCTTTGGGACACTTTATCGTCGATGGCTTGCCGTCTGTATTTTACAGCCAGCACAAGATGGTAATTAAGCATGAACACCGAATGGGTGTTTCTATCTAGATCCATATGCATAATCAGTCCTCTCGCTGAATCGACTGACTGTATATTACAGTTACCCAAAGCGGTAGTCAAGGCCTCGCTGATTCATCCCGCCACCAAAAGGCGGGGGATTCTTTGCAATCTAACTTTATTTTAGCTCCTTGCTATATTGCATGGCGCTTTGCAGATACATCCCATTTGTCAAGCCTGCCCCCATACGCGCAAATGCCCATTCTCGGGGAGTTTGCTATGAGCAGCATAAATTCGGCATGCAGTGCATCTTCTTTTGCGCAGTCTTCGCAATAAAAGGGGTTTTCCTGATCCCAAAAGCATTCGCTGCAAACATAAACAGCGTCAGCGCCGCAGCATGTGCAAGAATAAAGCTTTGGCTCGTTGCGGCCAAGCAGCCGCACAGGGCTCTCATAAGGCTGCCTGTAGCTTTGGGATATAAAATCGATCTTAAGCTCTGTTGTTAAGCCGAAGTCATATTCATACCTTAAGCTTTCGCCAACGTTGAACTCCGAAATAAAGCGCTTTTTGCCGACTTCAGTGTTGCCAACATAAAACGAGCTCATATGGCCGCAGCATTCAAGCCAAATCTGCCTTAAGAACTCATCCAGTTCTGCAAGCCTGCTGTCAAGCGGCATATCTATGTATAGCCAGTAGTCTTTGGGGTTGTCAGTGCTTGATATTTTAATAAAGCAGCATTTTTCAATACCGCTGCGAATGTGCTTTCTTTTTAAATGGCTGAGCAGCAGGCCTTCTTCCATCACCCTGCTGCTACAGACAAAGCAGCTTCCTTTAGCCATTAGGCCCCACCAATCCATTCTCGCAAAATTTATTACGATTATAGCACAGATATCTAAAAACCAAAAATAAGAAAAATCTTTCTTGCCATTTCCTGCAACTGACTATGAAACTGTTTGCTTTTTTGATAGTATATATCATTATTTGTGGATATTTGATGTATCTTAGCACCGGAAATCTATATATAATAATGTGACAGACAACATCCTTATCAGGAGAGATGTTTTGGCGGTTAATGAGCAATTTCAGTCTTTAAAAAGGCAAGTATCCCTGACATACAGATATTTTATTCGGCAATGGCCTACTGTATTCAGCCTTTTTGCCATCATTGTGCTGCAGGTGGTTTTTGAGCTAACGATTCCTGCTGTTTCAGCAAATATAGTTAACATTGGAATTAGCCGGGGGGGCATCAAAGACGGGAGCCCCTATGTGATGGCAGCTGAGCGCTTTGACAGCCTTCTAATGTATATGCCATCCCACATAAAAAGCGCAGCATCCGAGCTATATTACTACTGCGAGGCCGGCCAAGCGCCGAAGGGCGCGCTCGCGATGTGCCCGGGTGCAGCTCAGCGCAAAGTTGCCGTGCGCGGCAAAGCTGGTGAAGACAAAGCGTTCGTGTACGCTTTCCACATACGCGAATGCGCTGAGGGCAATACCGGCAGTGTTGCATATGAAAGCCTGAGGCGAATTTTTGAGAACTTGAGCCCTACCGGCAGAACGCTTCTAGAGCTTGATCCGCAAAGGTTCCTTTCTGAAAGCAACGGCTCTTTTCAGTCTAACTGCTTCTCAGCGCTTGACGGGCTGGATGAAACAGCCCTTGCGGAAAGCGCATCAGAGTATATTATCGCCGAGCTCAGGCTGCTGGGCGCAAGCGCGGAAGATATCCAGTCAGCGTATATCAAACGCAACGCTCTGTATATGGCAGCGCTTGCTGTCGCAGCAATGGCTGCTGCATTGGCAGCAAGCTATTTGGCATCGATAGTGTCAAGCACGTTCGGCAGGGATTTAAGGCGGGACATGTTTGCAAAGGCGCTGTCTCTCTCGCCTGAGGAAGCCGGAGCATATTCGCTCGCGACACTGATTACGCGATCAAGCGCTGATGTCGCTCAGATACAGGCAGCGTCTGTTATGGCGCTTAGGGTGCTTATCACTGCTCCAATCCTGGGTTTCGGGGCAATTGCATATGCTGCGTTTATTAATTTTTCGCTTGCAAGCATTATTGTTGTATTTGCTGCTTTTGTCCTATTTCTGATTGTAGCTGCCTTCTTTGCAGCGACGCCCATATACTTTCGCATACAGGAATACATCGACAGCCTAAACAGGATCGCCAGGGAAACCTTAAAGGGGATTTCTTCAATTCGGGCGTTTCGAAGGGAAGACAGGCAGGAAGAGCGCCTGGCTGAGGCAGCCAATGGGATAAAGGGATCAAGAATCAGCCTCATCCGGACTATGGGGATACTGGAGCCTTCAATGGCCTTGTCCCTTAATGCATCCATTGCATTAATCATATGGATAGGCGCGCACCAAGTCCAAAGCGGCACTGTGCGCGCTGGCGCGCTAATAGCGCTGGTTGCATACGCAACCCAGGTTATTGCAGCGCTCGGGCTGCTTGCAAACCTCTCAGCGCAGTTCTCGCAGGCTTTGGTGTCAATGCTGCGGGTAGATGAGGTTTTAATGCATGAAAGCAAGATCGCCGACCCGCTTATTCCCGAGAGCTTTATTGGCAGCGATAGAGGCATCGTTGAATTTGAGAATGTTTGCTTTGCGTATCCGGGGGCTGAGGGGAACGCTTTAAGCGAGGTATCGTTTAGGGCTCTGCCACAGCAGACAACGGCTATTGTCGGGGGCACCGGATCCGGAAAGAGCACTATTGCCGGCCTGATTGCAAGGCTGTATGAGCCAAGCGCAGGCATTGTGAAAGTGGGAGGGGTTGACGCCCGAAATCTCGCGCTCAAAGAGCTCAGGGAGGAAATAGGGTATGTTCCCCAGGAAAGCATGCTTTTCAGCGGGAGCATTCGCACAAACATTAAATTTTCAAACCTCAGCATGCCTGATGAGGATATGCAAATGGCAGCATCTATAAGCCAGTCAACTGCTTTTATCAACGAGAAAGCTTCAAAGTATGACGAAGCTGTTTCTGAGGGGGGCTTGTCAGTCTCCGGAGGCCAAAGGCAGAGGATATCCATATCGCGGGCACTGGCAAAGAAGCCGAAAGTGCTGGTCTTTGATGACTGCTTCTCCAACTTGGACTACAGCACAGAACGAAAGCTCAGGCAGGCTGTAAAGGAGTCTGCCTCTGATGCTACTGTCATTATCATATCCCAGAGGCTCTCTTCTATCATTGAGGCGGATCAGATAGTCGTTTTGGAAGAGGGCAGGGTGATAGGAATTGGCAGCCACGAATCGCTCATGGCAGAGTGCGAAGGCTACCGCCTATTTGCGGCATCGCAGCTCGGAGAGGAGGGCATGAAAAAATGGGGGCTTTAAAAAGCACTTTTGGCAGGCTGTATGAAGACATAAAACCCCACATGGCGCGGCTTCTTGCATCGCTTGCCCTGTCAGCCATATCTACAGCGCTGAGCGCGTATGGCCCAAGAATGCTCGGGCAGGCGTCGACATTGCTGTATGAGGGCTCCATGTCTGCTCTGAGGGGAGGCTTCGGCATAGACTTTGCCGCAATAAAGGCAATTCTTCTGAGGCTTGTTGCGCTTTATGCAGTTTCCAGCATGTGCTCTTATGCAATCGAATTTATAATGTGCGTTGTCAGCCAGAGCGTTGGCACCAGCTTAAGGCAAAAGATTGCTGCAAAGATAAATAGGCTGCCTATGGCCTACTTTGACAGCGCTGCTCATGGAGAGATACTTGCCCACTTGACAATTGATGTGAGCAATGTGGCAGCAAACCTGAACACGGCAATGGTGCAAACAGTAAACGGGGCGATGGCTATCGTTTGCGTTATTATTATGATGCTCTCAATAAATACTCTGCTGGCTTTTGCCTCGGTAGCCCTCTTGCCCGTGTCTGCCTATTTAATCAGGCTTATTGTGAAGGCTTCGCAAAATCACTATAGCGAGCAGCAAAAATGGCTCGGCAAAGCAAATGCAAGGATTGAAGAAGCATACTCAGGAATTGCCGCTATAAAATCGTTTAACCAGGAAGAGCGCTTTTGCGAAGAGTTTGAAGACTGCATAGAGCCTCTTAGGAAAGCTTCAAGGAAAGCGATATTTTTCAGCTCGCTTATGGTTCCGCTTACTGCTTTTGCTTCAAACCTTACTTTTGCGGCTATCTGCGCCATGGGCGGGTGGCTTTGCTATCAAGGCAAGATTAGCGTTGGAGACATTCAGTCCTTTATTATATATGCCAGGCTTTTAAGCTCGCCGGTTAGCCAGGCGGCGCAAACTGCCAACATGCTTCAGGCTACTGCTGCCGCTTCTGAGCGTATATATGCTTTCTTAAACGAGAAAGCCGAAAGCAGCCCAAAAGATGCACTCCCTGTAAGCATCAGCGGCAGCATATACTTTTCAAATGCTTCGTTTAGCTACAATGGCATAGACCCGGTGCTCAAGTATTTTCAGGCAATGGTGCAGCAAGGCAAAAAGACAGCAGTCGTCGGGCCTACAGGCGCAGGCAAGTCAACGCTTGCCAAGCTGATGCTCAGGTTTTATGATTTAAACGAAGGCTCTATTCACCTAGACGGATTGAATATTGCAGAGTATGAGCGTTCAAGCGTAAGAGAGCCGTTTGCCATTGTGCCCCAGGAACCCTGGCTGTTCAGCGGCACTATTTATGACAATATTGCCTATGCAAACCCCAATGCATCTGAAGACGAGGTTATAAGCGCAGCAAAAGCTGCATATGCCCATAACTTCATTATGCAAATGCCCGGCGGCTACAGCATGGCTATAAGCGAGGATGCCACCAATATTTCGCAAGGCCAAAAGCAGCTCATTGCTATTGCGAGGGCATTTTTGGCTGATCCAAAGATACTGATTTTAGATGAAGCAACAAGCTCAGTAGACACGCGCACAGAGGCGCTAATACAGGAGGCAACAGACAGGCTGATGCTGGGCAAGACATCGTTTGTAATTGCGCATAGGCTGGCTACGATAAAAAACGCAGACAATATACTTGTTATCAACGACGGAAGGATTATTGAATCCGGAAACCATGCTTCGCTCATGCAGGCAAACGGCTATTACGCTTCGGTTTATAATTCACAGTTTGTCGTGTAACAGCCTCTTTTGCTGCCCGCTATAAAAGAGATTTTGGCGAGCCGCTCTGGTGCATAGCATAGCCGGCTTTATAATATTATGGCGCGATGCGCTGCTGTTATGCCCTTAGGCGCTCACGCAGTTTTGTGCTTTAGCTTTTATACAAGGCGTTAGCCCTTTTGCCCCGCTAAGGCAAATTCATCCGGCTTGCCAATACAGCGCAGGCAGTACTAATTCAGTGATTAACAAAAGAGAACAGCCCTTTGCCGCAATTAAGCTGCAAGGGCTGTCTTCGTTGCCTGTCGTTCGCTTGATAGATTTTGCTACATATGGCAGGAAACTGCTTTTGAGTAACCTGAGTATACTTTGCGCCCACTGTAGTCTCTGTAGGGCCTTACTACGAAGGTGTAGTTGCTTCCGCCGCTTAAGCCGGTTACATAGCCGGAGCATCCGCCGCCTTTCGCTGATCCAACTTGCTTGTAGGAATAGTTGCCGCTTGAACCGGTTCTGCGGTAAATGTCATAGCCATGCGCATTTGAGGCTTTGCCCCATGACAAGTTAACAGAGCTGTTGTTGCGCTTTGAGTATGAAAGGTTTCCACAGTTGCCAGGCTTTTGAGGGTTGACAGAAACATTGCCTGAATTCCAATATTTGCTGTATTGCCTATTCCCTCCGCGGTCGTTGTAACCACGAACGCGGTATGTATAAGCTGTATTAAAGCCGCAGCTGTTATCGGCATAGTTGAAGCGCCCGTTGCCGTTGTATCTGCCGGTATCTATTGTTTTCCAGTTACCGCCTGAAGGCCTGCGCTGCACTTCATAGTACGAATATTGTGACTGCCATCCAGATGCTGAGATGCAGATGTTGCCACTGCCTGCATTAGGCTGGCAGGAAAAGCTATTCTGGGAGCAACCGCATGAACTGTATCCATTGCCGTTTCCGTTCCCATTGCCATTTCCATTGCCGTTCCCATTATCGCCATTGTCATAGCCATTATCGCCGTTGTCATCGTCATAGCCGTTCCCATTGCCGTTCCCATTGCCATTTCCGTTTCCGTTGCCGTTTGAACTGCAGTCACTGCAGTTGGCATAGTGCTCTATGCTGGAGCTTCCGGCAAACACGGGCATTACGAGCATTTCAGATAAAATCGCGAAGCATATGAGCAGAGCTGCTACTCTTTTTGTATTCGTTTTCATGTGTATCGCGCAAAAGCTGTCCGCCATCCTCATAACAGGCAGCGCTTATGCGCTTTCTCCTTTGATGATTGTTTTTTGCATTGCTGGGTTCAATTCTCTCAATTGGCCGTGCTGTGTTTTTATGTGCTGCCGCCAGCCAGGCTTGGGGACGGGCTGAAGGTTAAGCCTGGCTAGCTGGCAGGGGATTGGGCTATCTATACCTTATACAAAGCATCAATCGTTCTTTCGGGTTTCGCCTTTAGAAGGCGGGATTAGTTGCACTTATAAGCTGTTGAGTTGTGCGAGTAGATCTTCTTGCCGTTTGAAACGCGGTAAGCTACCACATAGAAGTAATATGGCGTTCCACTCTTCATGTTTCTGATAACACAGCTTGTAGCGTTTGAGGAAACTGATGCAACTTTGTTGTACTTGCCATTGCTGCCGGCTCTGCAGTATACTTCGTATCCGCCCATGCCTCTTTGGGCATTCCAGCTAACTTTAATTGAGCTGCCCTGGTTTCTTGAGGCTTTCACGTTGCCAACGGTGGTTGGCCTGCCGTAATAGCTGACTTTCGACACTCGTGAATAGTTGGAGTAGCGCTTGGAGCCTCCTGAATTGTAGAAGCCCCGGCACCTGTAGTTGTACGAATTGTTAGCCTTAACATTCTTGTCGTCCCAACGCATTGTTCTTGAGCCTGAGTAGTTCATCGTGCAAACAGGCACCCAGCTGCCTCCTGATGCGGGGCATCTCTCAATAACATAGCCGGAATACTTGCTTGAGCAGTTGGCAAGCGTAACGCTAACACCGTCAGCTATCTCAGCCGAAGTTAGCGTTGGCTCTGCTGCCGCTTCAGATTCTGTTGAAGTGGCTGTGGTTGTAGTGGTTGCCGCTCTTGGCTCTTTGGCTGGCGTATTCGCCATAACAGGCATGGCGCCAGCAATAGCCAGTAAGAAGCACAAGAGTGCGACTAACCGTTTGGAAGTGTTCTTCATAATCTCTCTTTATCTCTCTTTCTAGAATTGTAGGGCAGTTTTTTTTATGTCATATATGGGCAACACCTCTTTCCCAATTACGCAGCAAAATCTTAGTAATTCCGTCTAAATATAAGCTGAGAACTCAATTGCACTAGCATTCCACCGCTGTAATTGTCTTCATTTTAAACACCTTGCCGATATTTGTCAATCTATCCATAGGTATATATGGCAATTTTAATAATAAATGGGAGTCAATCATACTATATTGTTTATATTTCAAGATATTGCCCGGAAATCTTGTAATTTTTTGCGGAAATACTTCCGTATTATTTCCACAAAAAATGCAAAAAGGCCGATTTAGAGGCCTTTTGATAAGTATTGCCAATATTAACAGTTTTCACCGAAAGCTTTTGGCTGCTATATTAGAAGCTGCTCCATGCTGATTCTTTCCGAATGGCGCTGGTTTGGAGCGGCGCCGGGGCCGGGGTACCCGACAACAATATAAAAGGCAGGCACAATGTTATCGCCCAACTCAAAGGCTTCTTTGGCTTTAGCCGCATCAAAAGCCAGCACCCAAAGGGTGTTGAGCCCTAAAGATTCTGCAGTAAGCATCATGTATGAGCCAATGATCGATGAATCAGTAAAGCCGCTGTCCTGGCCGCTTGCCGGGTGGACCCAATGCAGGCTCGTGTCGTAGCATACAAGCAGCATAAGCTGGGATCCGTAGCGGCAGCGCGTTGTCTCTTCAGCTTTGCTTAGCAGCTGCTCATTATCGAGCACCTTTATTCTGACCGGCTGCCTATTTCCTGCGGTAGGGGCTATTCTTGCCGACTCAAGTATTGCTTCCAGCTTTATTTTCTCGACCTGATCAGGCGAAAAGCTGCGGCATGAATAGCGCTTGTTTAGGACATCAAAAAATTCCATGTGTGTATCTCCTTATGCTTCATTTTAGCACAGGCCTGCCCCAAGCCCCCAGCCTATCCCGATTATTCACAGCCCTTGGCGCCGGCATAGCAGCGAAACACTGCATATAAAGCCGGTTTGCTGCCCGGGCGCTGTTATAGCCAGGCGCTAGCGGCGCGCTATTGCGCGAAAGCAATGCCCGCCGCCCATCTGAGGCAAGCCTTTAGAGCAGATGCTAAATTGCAGGTCGGCAGCATCAGGAAATATAGGCTTCAGGCAGGCTATATTGTTATTCCGGCGCTGTCTTCGATAAGGCCTTTAAGCGAAGAAACCTCCTCTTCACTCGCCCCGAGCGCTTCCATTGCGCCAAAGGCCCGCCTCATCTCCCCTTCCGATTTGGAAAAATGCCTGAGAAAAGCATCCTTGTTCGGCATTGCTTTTCGCTGGGCAATAGCGTATCCCAACAGGCCTGTCAGGCGCCTTGTCAGCGCATTGATTATTTCCTCCCTGTTCGGGCTGTTTTTAAATATCTCTGAAAGGCTCTCTGCTCCCTGCAAAACAAGAAGGGACGCTATGGCTTCCGGCTCGCTGGCCGCATTTTCAAAGGCTGCGCTTGCAAGGCGGCTTGCCGCCTCAACCTTAACATCCCCTTGGCTGCTTGCGCCAATCAAAGCGTTTATAGCCTCATTTGGCTCCAAATCAGGCACGTCGCTTCCCGTTCCAACCAAGTACAAAATGGCCTTTTGTGTTTTGTCCATTTCAACACCGCCTTTATAATTCATTTTCATTTTGAGCATTTGCATGCTCAGCCAATGCTAGCATACACTATCCGGGTGCGCCACCATCGCGTTAGCGGGCGGGAAATAGGTTTTAGCGAAAACGGGCGCTAAAGAAGCTGTATTGGCAGCAATGCGCGCTGAAAGCTTTTATGGGAAAAGGCAGTGTTTTATACTATTGATTAGGGAATGATTAGGGAAGCAACCAAACGTAAATGAGACAAGTCTCGCTGCCACGAAAGAAAGCAATAATGCATTCAGGAATGCGCATTGCGAATTCCAAGAAAGGGATTTATACTCAAATTTAAGGGGGGGCACAAAAGCCGGTTGTTTATTTGGCGATTGCACCCCGTTCCAAACGTGGCTTAAGCACTGTCTTTGAGCACGCCCCACTGAGCCCGCTAAAACGCGAGGCTGGACAAGAAAATCAATATTCTTCAGACAATGCATACCCCCTTGCACTTGCATTATTATTGCATATAGAAAGCGAGGCATCAATATGAAGGCAGAAATGAATGCTGTAACTGTTCCTGCATGCGGCCTTGGCGTACATAAGGCATTATTGAAGCATGCGCAATAGACAAGAGCAATGAAATGCGCCATATGGCTTTCGACACGATGAGGGATTCGCTATTCAGCCTTAGGGACTGGATAGCATGCATCTTTTAATTGCTTTAGCGTGCTAATGGAGAGCACTGGGGTATATTGGATACCGTTATTTGAGATTCTCGAAGAGACAGAAGGAATGGATGCCGGCGTTGGCAATGCGAGAGCCATGAAGAACGTGCCCGGCAGGCCTAAAAGGGACAAGGATAGCGCTGGCTGGATGCCAAGCTGTGCATGTTTGGCCTTGTTCTCAAAAGCCTGGTGGCTGCCCGAGAGTTTCGAGAGCTAAGGGAAATTGCCCGCTGCCATAAAAAGCTTGTTGCTGATCGGGCGCGCCACATAAACCGAATTGAAAAGCTTCTTCAGATGAATGGCTTTAAGCTCTCAAGCGCTATAAGCAGCATCAGCGGCATAATCGGGCTGAAGCTGCTAGAGAAGCTTGCAAAAAAAGCAGCGTTTCGCCCAAAGAAGTGCGTGAGTGCCTGGACAGGCGCATTAAGCGCCCCGCAGAAGAAATTGAGCGCGCGATAAACGGCAAAATGAAGCCATCAAGCTGCTTGCTGCTCTCTAGAATGCTCAAAAAGCTAAAAGCCAGCAGCGCTGAAATAGACAAAATCTATGAAATGCTGGAAGAAAAATCAAAGCGCCATGAGCCACAGATTGAATTGCTGGAAAGCATCCCTGGAATTGGGAGGCTCTCAGCAATGTATATAATAGCAGAAATATCTGCCGACATGCCGACCTTCCCCACTTCGCGCCATATTGCCTCATGGGCAGGCCTGGCCCAAAAAGATATTGAAAGCGCAGGAAAGCTAAAATCGCCAAAAACCAAAAAAGCTAATGTTTATGTAAAATCAATCCTGACGGAATGCGCATGGGCGGCAACGAAAACAAGGGGCAACCGCTTGTCGAACTGGTATTGGAAAAACCAAGGAAGGCTTGGGCAAAAAAAGCGATAACTGCCGTAGCAAGAAAACTGCTTGTCTGTGCATATGCAATGCTAAAAGCGGGGAGCATTATGATGATAGCCTGTAAAACCGGAAAAAAGCGAAAGAGCTTGAGAAGGGGCAAAACGCCATAGAGCATCAAAGTGAAGCCACCCTGCCAACTGCAAGCGGCACAAGCAGCAGCCAAGGCAGCGAGCATTTAATATACATCCCAAGCAACAGCGGTAGGGTTGAGGCAGCTGCGCCCAACGCCGACATAAACGGCGCGCTCAACATTTTAAGAAAAAGCAGCATTGTATCTCTAGAGGGATTATATGGTAGCGGCGCCAGGGAAACGCCTGCAAGGGTTCGGCTTGCGTAAGCGGGCTGCGCCTTTGCGAATTCTGGGATTGGGCCAGGCATTGCAGCAAATCTTGTTTTATACATAAAGCATGCAGGCTGCAAGCACAAAAGCTGGTTATATGCATCTGAGTGAAGCATACAAGCAGTACTGCTTAGCAAAGATGGAACCCTGTCTGGTTTATTTCCGGTAAGTTCCCTAAAACATGAGAGCCACACAAAAAAAGAAGAGGCCATAGCAATGAAGCAATTAGCATTTGACAGCGAATTGGGGGTTTTGCAGCTAACAGAGGAGCAAGGCAGCATCGTGGGCGTAGGCATTTGCGTTGACACGCAAGCTATAGCCAGGAGCGAGCCAAGCGAAATCCTTGAAAAAGCGGCAAAGCAGCTCGAGGAATACATAAGCGGCCGCAGAAAAGCTTTCGATCTGCCTATAAAAATGCAGGGCACAGGCTTTCAAAAGGCTGTATGGGAAGCGATGTGCACAATCCCGTACGGCTCCACAGCCTCATATAGCCAGCTTGCCGCAATGGCAGGATCGCCAAAAGGCGCAAGAGCTGCCGGCTCATGCTGCGCGCGCAACCCCATAGCAATAATTGTCCCGTGCCATAGGGTTATAACAAAAAGCGGAGGGATCGGAGGGTATGCCTTCGGCATTCAGATCAAAGAAAAGCTGCTGGCACTAGAGTCTCTTTACAAGGCTTTGGACTAGTTCGCTTGAGACAGATGATACTTTGATCAATTGCGGGCTATCGAACTCAGATAGCGGGCTCGCTTCGTTTACAACCGCCAAAATGGGAACCTGTGTTGCAAGATAGTCGCTCAGCTTTGAAGGCAGGTATGGGTTCTTCAGCCCGCCAAAGCTTATGTCGCTTAGAAATAAATAGTCCATCTTTGATGCTACGTTAAGAAACTCAAAGTAGCCAAGCTGGGAGTTTAGCGCGGCATTTGCCGGCAGAGCTTCTTTGCTGACTTTTGAGGAAGTAAAAATATGCACGCATGCTTTCGGGTTAGCGCAGAGCTTTATGAGATCGGCTTCTGATCTTGATTCGTAAAACGAGCCGAAAAAGCCGATATTGATTGCCGAGCGATCAAGCGCATAAGATGAAGGCTCCAAGTTGGCATAGCGGCTGTCAATAACAGGATGGCTGAGGATTATGCTCTTTTCCATCACTTTATTCGCAAGCGGCTCATCCCCCAGATAGCCGAGCATATACTGCCTTTGGCTGCTGTTAGTAAAGATAACTGTATCTGCAGACTCATATACGATGCGCTCAAAAAACTCCCACTCAACACTGCTGCCATCATTTGGGCGCTTTTTGTTTTGGGCGCTGTAGGCTATAGGGTCTGAAAACTCTGCATACCATTTCGCATCGGGATGCTCCTGTTTATACAGCCAGGCTGCAACATGCGATCCCGCCCACAGCGAGCGGGAATAGATAATTTCAGCCTTGGCGTCTTTAGCCGCATGGTAGGCTTTGCGCCCCCAAGCATACTGTGAGGATGCATTAAAGTAAGCCTTTTGCCCGATAACATCCACCGAGCTTACAGCATACTGGGCGAAAAGCCTATGAAAAACCAAGTCTGCCTCTCTGGCGTTAGACATATTTGCGCTGTAGGCATGCCAGCTATGCAGCTTGCCGGTTATTCTGTCAAGCTCTGCCAGCCTTCTGCACGCTACATATGATGAAGGGTCGGCATACGGCGGGAAGTTGTGGCAAAATGCAATGGCTGTTGATTCTGAGAGCCTTCCTTTATTAATGAACGGGGAGCCGGCAGCAAATACCTGCTCTATGGCATCTGCCTTTTGGCCGCCATCAAGCTCTTGCAGCTTTTCGCATAAAAGGCTGTATTGGCTATTAATTTTTGCTGCTATAAAAAGCTTTGCTTCGAGGGGTATTGAAACGTCAAACATCAAATCAGTCAGCACTGCGACAATGCTCAGCCGGCCGGTGATATAAAAGCTAAAAAAGCTGTCTTTGCCGGGGCGCGAGAGGGAGCCTTCTGTAATGCTGCGAATATAGGCGTGCCGCGCGAGCGGTGATGCAATGTAGGCAAAGCCTTTAATGTATTGAAAATTCTCAGCCCAAAACACCACATCCTCTGTATGGGGGAGATCTTCGCGCATTGGCAAAAGGCCTTTCAGCCAGCAAGCCCTGTACAGCTTGGCTGCGAGCGAAGAAAATAGGCTTGCAGCATCGCTATAGCTATAGCATGGGCCTTTGCCGAGCTTTTTAATTGTCGTGTTAATATAGTTGCCCCAGCTATAGCTGCTGCGGCCTTCTGTGCGCTCAGCCATTTTGCCGCACACGATGTTTGATCCCCTATAAACGCTCTTTGCCAGATGGCTTAAATACCCCCTTGAGAACATGTCGTCATCGTCGAGAAAGGCGATCCACTCCCCTTTTGCAGCCGATATGCCAAGATTGCGCGCAGCTGAGGCGCTCTGGAGCGGCGTGTATACTGCCTTTACTGTGCTCGAAACTTTGCATGCTTCAAGCGCTGATTCATAAAAGGCCTCATTTGGCCCGTTGATTGCAACAACAATCTCAATAAGCTCAGCCGGGTAGGTTTGGCTAAGCACTGAAGCTATTGCCGCCTTCAGACCGTTTATATTTTTGTATGTAGGAATAATAACGCTTATTGCAGGGCGGGGCTCTTTTGTGAGCTTTTCGGCTTTTGGCTTTAGCGCTTTATTAAGCTTTCCCCGTATATAGCGAAGTATTTTTTTAAGTGTCCTCAAGCAAGCTCTCTTTCCAGAATTCGCACGATTCTTTGCGCTGCTTTCCCGTCGCCGAAAGGGTTGGGGGCGTTTTGCATTTTTGTGTATTCGCTGCGATCGCTCAGAAGGCGCGATGCGGCATTGATGATGCTCTGTTTTTGCGTTCCAACAAGCTTAAGCGCGCCACAGGCGAGGCCTTCCGGCCTTTCAGTTGTATCCCGAAGCACAAGCGTGGGCTTGCCAAGGGACGGCGCTTCCTCCTGAATGCCTCCGGAGTCAGTGAGTATGATATATGAAGCTTTCATAAAGTTGTGAAAATCGACAGGCCCCAGCGGTTCGATTAGCCTTGCCCTGCCAACCCCTGAAAACGCTTTGTGCGCTGCATCAAAAACAACAGGGTTCGGATGCACAGGGTATATCAGGTATAAATCAGGGTAGCGCTCCAGCAGCTCTTTTGCCGCATCAAATATGCACTGCAAAGGCTCTCCCCAGCTTTCGCGCCTATGGGCTGTTAAGAGCGCTATTCGCTTGCCTTCGGCTTTGGAGAGCTCAAAGTGGCTGTAGCCTTCTTTTACAGTGTAGCTTAGCGCGTCTATTGCAGTGTTGCCGGTAACATATATTGAGCCCTCCGGCCGGTTTTCCCTTATGAGGTTCTCTCTTGCCTGTTCGGTTGGGGCAAAGTGCAGCTTTGCTATTATGCCTGCTGCTATTCTGTTGAACTCCTCCGGGAAAGGGCTGCTTAGATTGCCGCTTCTTAAGCCTGCCTCTACATGCGCCACAGGTATGCCTTTGTAAAAGGCGCCCAACGCTGATGCAAATGCTGTTGTTGTGTCTCCATGGATTATAACAACGTCGGGCTGCTCAATGCTTAGCACCTTTTCGAAGGATTCAAGCAGCTTTGAAGTCAGGCCAAACAGGCTCTGGGCTTTGCGCATAATGCTGAGGTTATATTCGGGCTCGATTCCAAAGCATTCCAGCACTTGCTCGAGCAGCTCCTTATGCTGGCCGGAAACACATACAACCGGTTTTATTTCGTGGCTTTTTCCAAGCTCATTTATTACAGGGCCAAGCTTTATTGCTTCCGGCCTTGTACCGAATGATACGAGGGCCTTTTTCTTTTTCATCGCCGTTTACTGCCTATGTATGCTTTATAGCTTTCTATCACAGATGCTGCTTCGCCGTATTGCCTAAGCTTGCCGCTTTGAAGCCACAGGGCTTTCGTGCATAAATTATTAAGCGTGTCCAGGGAATGGGAAGCAATAATCGCGCCTGTTGCTTTTTCCTTTGTAATCTGCGTTATTTTGTCCATGCTCTTTTTTTGAAATCCCGTGTCGCCTACGGACAGGGCTTCATCAATAAGCAATGCGCCTTTGCAGAGGAAAACGGATATCGAAAACGAAAGCCTTGCGTACATCCCGCTGGAGTATGACTCTACCGGTTTGTCTATGAAGCGCTCCAGCTCTGAGAAGCCAATGATATCGTCTATGCTGGCTAGTATCTCCTTTTTCGATGCTCCCATAGCGTATCCGGACAGGTAGATATTCTGCCTGCCGCTCATGCGGGCTTGAAAGCCTATGCCAAGCGAGACGAGGCTAACCCTGACGGCATTGAGGATTATCTCCCCTTCATCAGGGGAGTAAATGCCGGCAATAGCCCTGAGCAGCGTTGTCTTGCCTGAGCCATTTTCGCCGATAAGGCCGAGGGCCTCGCCTTCATAAAGGCTAAAGCTTACGCCCTCAAGCGCGGTATAAGGCTTTTTATGCTCCTGCTTGGCAAAGGCCTTTCTGTATGAAACTGCTTCGCGCTCTTTATAGCGCACAGTAACCTGTTTTGCCTGTATAATAATGCCTGCCATTTAAACAGCCTTCATATAAGAATTTTCATTGCGGTACATTAGCGATAGGCCCGTTAGCGAAACAAGCGCGGCTACTGTGAGCCAGTAAGCGAGCATCTTAAAATCACAGGGCTGAGCATACAAAAGGCAGGCGCGAAGCTCTCGGACAAAAAAGCCTGTCGGGCATACGTAAAAGTAAACAGGCATCAGCTTTTGCGGAAGCTCTTTAAGATCGTAAAAAATGCCTGAGAAGTAAAACAAAACCCTTGTAGCCACCACCGTGACATTTGACAGATCCGCAATATACACTCCTATATGCGCTGATATCAGGCACAGGCCAAATATCAGGGCGCTATATACTGCTATCAATGGGAAAAAGCACAGAGCAGCCAGCTGTAGCTTTAAGCCCATAGCAGCCATTGCTGCTATTAAGATGGCAAAACTGAGAGCCATCTTGAAAAAATTAATAAACATCACTATTAAGACAAGGATGAACTTAGGAATATATGCCTTTTGCAGCACAGAGCGGTAGCTTCTTACCACAGAGACGCTTGAGTTTGCCGAGGCTGAAAAGTAGTTCCACGCGCTAAGGCCGATAAATACAAACACTGAGAAGTTCTCAATTTTAGCGCCGAAGACGCCTTCTACAACAAAAGAATAAACAGCCATGTATAGCAGGGGGTCTAAAATCCACCACACCCACCCGAGGTATGTGCCGTGGACCTGGTTTTTCAGCTCTGCTGCTGCCGAGTATAAGGCATAGTTTATATATTTCTTAAAATCGCTGGCAAATCTCATGTTATAATGCTGTCTTTGTATTTTTCTATATTTGTTTCGTATAAGCTAAGTATTTGCCCGAGCTCTCGAGTGCACCTTTGCCTCTCATCGCTTGGGGCGCTGTTCAGGCGCGCAATGTACCAGTTTTGGGCGAAGTAGTCGAGCCTTGTATTTTTGTAGCTTTCGATAAGGCCCTCCCGCTTTAGAAAGCCGGCCTGGCATTTTTCAGTTATATGCATTTTCTCAAATAGGATGGCTGTGCTTGCATTTGTTACAGAGCCAATAGTCTCATCGTAGTAGATATGGCTATCGCCTTTTACCACAACAGCGCTGTTTGCATAAGCCATTGCTTCGTAGAAGAAAAGGGTGTCCTGGCCTGCCCCTCCGATCGGATTTGACATTGGCTGGCTTTTAATGAAATCGGAGCTAAAAACCGCAGCCTGTATTGAATGGGGCCTGAACTTTGATGCTGCCAGCTCCTCTCTTGGGCTGGAGATGATCCCTTCCCTGGGAAGAAATGAAATGCTGGCGGCTGTGCTTGCCTTCATGTAAGAAGCAATAGCGATCTGGCATGCATTTTCATCCAGGGCTGACAGAAGGCTTGAATGCATATCGCCGATAAGCTCGTTGTCGGGATCAAGAAATGCTATTGCCGGCTCTCTTGCCATCATAATGCCAACGCTTCTCGGGCGCGCAGCGCTTCCGGAGGCAGGAGGGCTTAAAAATTCGTATGCAACATTGCTGTAGCGGCGGGCAAGCCTTTTTATGTAGTTTCGGTCCTCTTCATCGGGCGAGCCGTCGTCTATGATGTAGACCATGGTTGATTCAAAGATGCTGCTGCGCATGAGGCTTCTGAACGCTCTGTAATAGGCAAAGCTGCCATTGCCCATAACAGGCATGATAACAGCGAGCTTTTTTTTGCCTGATGAAATATACGGCAAACAGCCCATTTCTGTTTTGGGCAGCATAAATGTTTCGCCTTCCAGCTTTGTATCCGGAGAAATGCTTTCACAGCCGTTAAGGAGCTCTGCTTTTACAATGCTGTTTGAGAGCTGCGTTTTGGCGCTTTGGGCTTTCATGCTCTCTGAGAAGCATTCTGAGGATTTTGAAGCTATGCCGGTAAAAGAGTAGCGCATAGCAGCCAAAAGATCAGCCAGGTAAAATTCCTCATAATCTGCTTCATTGCCGAATGCGCATACATAGCTGTAGCCGTCAAGCGACAATACGCTTGATGCTTCCCTCAGATCGCAATCTGAAGAGCCTATCTGGCGCTCAAACATTGTTTGGATTTCATTTGTAATTTTGTTGCACACAACCAGGGTTCGCCGAGCTTTGTAAGGCATGCCAAGGCCAATAGAATTGAAGATGCCATTAACTCTCAGGCAAACATGCGCGAGCATATATGCAATTCTGATATTTTCCAAGCTGAATTCAAAGAGCTGCATACGGCTATAGCAAGAAAAGATTTCGCTTGCATGGCTTGGGCTCACTGCAATAAAAATATTGGGAAAGCAATTGGCAACTGAAACCGCATATGTTGATATAACGTTAACGCCAACTGCCAGCAGCTCATATGTGCGCATTGAGCACATTGTCTGTGAAGAAACAACGCTGTTTGCGCTAATGCCCCATGAAAAAAGCTTGTGGGCGCTGATGGCCTGGCAATGTGGCAGGCCCGGGTTCACAAATGGCAAAAAGCGAACAGGGTAAGGCCTTCTCGCTGTTTGGCTGTTTCGGTCCGCTATGGCAAGGCCGGTGCCGGCTGCAAGCGCCCCTTCAAAAATTGAGGCAAGCGCTTTGCACCTGCTTTTATAGCGCCTCATCCAGCTTCCTGCAAACAGAGCTGCGCTTTCGCTTTGCAGCTGGGCTGAGGCATTGTACGGGCTGTGCGCAAACGGGTTGGCGGCATACTCAAATAGGAAGCATTGTGAGTTGCGCGTATCTTTAATGTAGCACTCGAGCGACTCTTTTGCCGCAGTAAAGATATAGTCAGCCTCTTTGGCAATTCTCAGAAAGCGTTTATAGTTTGGAGGGTCTTCAATCGATAAAAAAACCGCCTTTTTGCCTAGCTGCCTGGCGAGCTTCATGGCGAGAACAGCGCTTGCTATGCCTTCTTCGCCTTTCCATTTGCCTTCCCAGCATGTTGTGTACAAAACTATATCGACATTTTCTATTTGCTGCTCAAGGCTTTCGGGCGCAAGCTCGATTAGATTCATGGCGCCTTCAAAGGAATGCAGCAAAAACTGATCGGCAATTATGCCGACAGCCTCTTCAGGCGCGCCATCAAGCAGCGCGGCTTTCGGCGCTGAGCTGAGCAGCTCCTCTGACCTCGCGGCCAGGTCTATTTCCGGCTTGTATCCCCGGGCAAACGGCCGGGCTATGGCCGCTTGTATTGATGCTGCCATATCAGCTGCCTTTGCAGCGGCGCGGCTCAGGGTGGTTTGTTGCAGGCTTAAAAAAAAGCGCTGCATGTGCAGCTTTGCTTTTTTGCTATTCATTGTCCATGTATATTGCTGCTTCTTGTTTCCATTCTGCCAAGCTTCTGCTTCCAATGTAGGCCTTGAGCACTTTTGACTGGGAGTCCACAATCAGCGCTGTCGGCACAAACTTCATCTTTTGAATTTCGCCCTTTTGCATGGCTTCGCTTGGAACAAAGCACTCAAAGCTTGCTTGCGAGATGGCAAGCATCTCTTTGCCTTTGGCGATTGCTGCGCCGTTTTGGCTTCCGTCAGCCGTCACAGAGTCAAGCAGCACAGCAGCAACCGCGAAGCCTTTCCCTTTCAGGTCTTCATAAAGCTGCGACAAAACGGGAAGCTCGTCTTCACATAAGCTGCACCATGTAGCCCAGTAGTAGACAAGCGTAATTTTGCTGGAGCTAAAATCATAGGGCTCGAAAGACCCGTCGATGGTTTGTGAATTTAGCGCAATCTTTCCGGATATATCCTGTTCATTGCCATCGCTTTGTGCAGCTTTGCCGTTGTTGCATGACATAAGAAGCTGCAAAAATGCCATTGCTGCAATACATATCGCTGCAAGCGTCTTTGTCTTCATATTTCTCCAAGGCCCGCAGACTGGCGTTTACGCTTTATCTGCGAATAGCGTTTGAAGATCCGGCAGCGAACACTGAGAAAGCTGAGAGTGGTATATATTCGCTGTTGGATCTGCTTTGGTATTGCGAATAATTATAGTCTTGCTGAGCAGTTGAGTACGAGTAGGTATACTGCGCGCCGGAAACCTGGCTCTTGGTGCTTGTTTCAGCCATGGCGCCGCTGATTGTCAGAGGCATGCTTGCGCTGCCAAAGTTTACTTTTACTGTTTGGGTGCCGCTGTAATTCGGCCTGTAGCCTTCTACCATTGATTTGGTCACCGGCGCATAGCCTATGCTGTTGTCTGAGTATTTAACAGTAAGCACTACAATCAGCTTGTCGATATTTTCCGGCGAGTTTGCTGTCGGGCTGCCGTTTTGCAGAGCGTTGCCCTGGTCTACGCTTATCGATACAGGCGTTTTGTTGGAGCCTGTAAACTGCTGCGCCCAGTAAGAGCCGTAACGGCTGTTGCTGGTATGCAAGCCTACACCCATGGTATCATAATTTGGATTAAGTATGTTCCTTCTGTGGCCTGGCGAATTCATCCATGCAACATGCACAGCTGTGGGGCTAGCGTAGCCTTCAGCAATGTTTTCGCCGGCAGTTCTGTATGTAGCGCCTGCGCGCTGCAGCGCTGTATAAAAGTTTTCGCCGCTTGGCCTTGTATGGGCAAAGCTTCTTTCTATTTCGAGTGCCCTTGTTGCTGCTGCCTGGGACTCAGCAGCCTGCACGCTTAAGGGTTTAACCCCTTCAGCAAAGCGGGCTTCATTTGTCAACCCTACCTCAAGCCACTCTTGTATAGACAGGTCCGGAGTGGCTGCCGCGAGCGCTGCACTAGGCATAAGCGCTAACAAAAGAGCAAAAGTACAAACGGATACTTTTAAAGTTAAGTTTTCAGAAATTTTCTTCATAATGCAACCTCATAATATTACTTTGTAACAATTTTCGTTACGAGTTCGTTACTTCTTGCATAGTATAACACGTCTAGATTGTACTTATTGCTATTTAACAAAGAATATCCACAAGTTTAGACAATTTTAATGATGTATTTTCCGATATGAATAGTTTCCAATTGTAAATATGCAGCGAGAACAAATAGCTATAGTTTTTTAAAACTATAGAAACTGTAATGCATAATTGAATAATGAATAATATTTTATGAATACTCAATCATTTTCAATTACAATCTCGTTAATAGTTTTCTAATTTTCTCATAATTCAGCAACAAAAAAGTACAAATCAATTGCATACGTTTTACTGGCAAACCCGCTTTTAATGCGGAATTTAGAAATAAATTGATATCCTTTTCGAATTTTCGGTTTCTAATGTGCGAAAAGGATACCATACTCGGCAAAATTCGCAGGAATTCATACACCTTGGGCGTCTATATATGTAAATTTTGTGCTATATTGGGGATAGAATGCTCATGCTAACAAAGGAGAGATTATGAAACGAGTCGGCATAATAGGAGGCTTAGGCCCTGCCTCTACCGTTGACTACTACAACGGCATAATCAGCGCCTCAAGGGCAATAGAAAGCAGCGCCTACCCTGAGATAATAATTTACAGCGTCGATATGATCGAAATGATGGCTTACGCAGAGGCCGAGGACTGGGGCAGCTTAGCAGAAATGCTTAGAAACGCTGTTTGGAAGCTGGCTGATGCCGGAGCTGAAGTTGCTGCTATGGCATGCAATACCACCCATATAGTTTACAACCAGATAGCTGAGAAATCAGCTCTGCCTCTGATAAGCATCGTAAGCGCAGCATGCGATGAGATGCAAAAGCTTGGCGTGCAAAGAGCCGCTGTTATCGGCACAGCTTTCACAATGCGCAGCGGGCTGTACACTGACGCCCTTAGCAGGAGAGGCATTAAGCCGATACTGCCTTCAGAGAGCGAACAAGGCGAAATAGCAAGCCTCATCTACCCAAACCTGGAAGACGGCATAGTTATAGCCAAAGACAAGGAAAGAATGCTTGAAATAGCCGAAAAGCTTATACGCGAGAACGATGCTGACTGCCTGCTGTTAGGGTGCACTGAGCTGCCTCTTATGATTAAGGGCGGCGATCTTGATACTGTGCTGATAAACACAACACAGATACATATAGGAGCTATTGTCAGCAGCATGTTTAGCTGACAGCGCAGAATGCCAAAATGGATACGGAGGAAAGTGCAATGAATGTTGGAGTTGAAATTGATTTTGTTGTCGAGGACTGCCTTAAGGCTCTTGCGCTCTATCAGAGCATTTTTGAAGTAGAGGCGGTTGAAGCCACAAACAATGAAACAGGAATGAATGAAGCTGAGTTTTCTATATACTCAGCCAGGTTTCATATGCTTGACGAAAACCCCGCCTATATGCTCATCGCCCCAAAGCCAGGCGATCCCAAGCCGATGTGGGTGAATGTATTTGTCGCTGACATCAGCCAGACATACGACAAGGCAATGTCCGCCGGCTGCACACAGATTCAGCCAATAACAGAAAATGAGGCAATGGGCCTGTCAAATGCTATGTTTATCGATCCCTTCGGCTATATATGGATGCTTCACCAACAGCACCGTGAAACCAGCTTTGCAGATCGCGAGAAAATAGCAAAAGAGCAAATGGGCACAAGCGAGTGAAGAAGATGCAAACGGGGGCAAAGTGATTTCATATCGAAAAGAGCTGGAAATTAAGACTGCTTCACGGCGCGGCTATGTCAATATAACCCGCGAAGTCCAAAGTGCGCTTGCAGAAAGCGGCATCACAGAAGGCTTATGCCTTGTCAACGCTATGCACATCACAGCAAGCGTTTTTATAAACGACAACGAATCCGGCTTGCATAGGGATTTTGAGCGCTGGCTTGAAAAGCTCGCACCGGAGAAGCCTCATAGCCAGTATGATCATAATGGATATGAAGACAATGCTGACGCGCACCTGAAGCGTTCAGTTATGGGCAGGGAGGCAGTAATTGCTGTAACAGAAGGCAATTTGGATTTCGGGCCCTGGGAGCAGATCTTTTATGGCGAATTTGATGGCATGCGAACCAAAAGGGTGCTCATAAAAATAATCGGGGATTAGGCAAAGAGCGCGAAGCCAATATGAGCAGGCATGCATGGAACAGGGCACAAAAACATGCCTGTTTTAGGCGCTTTTTTTGCAGGCGCCTAAAATGCTATTGACGGTTTTTACAGCAGGCCCGCCATGCGCAGTGCGGCTTGGCTTATACAGGCCAGAGGCACTTTAACAGCAAAACATTTGGCCGGAAAGCAGATTAGCGCATGAGAAAGCGCTTTTTTTAAAAACAATCTTTGCGGGTTTATCTATGCCTTTTTCTTAAGCGCCAACAAACAAGAGGATATGCGCCTTGGCATGAAGCGAAGCAGGGGCTGCTTTATGCTTTGCGCTGTTTGCCTGGCTGTTGCGCTTAGCGCTATACAAGAATAAAAACCTGCTTTTCGATCATGCATAATTCATGTGAAGCTTGCAGATGCTAAATAAAAAAGCGAGGTTTCTGCATGAATAAAAAAGCCAGAGCGCTTTTTTTGCTGGCCTTGGCGCTTTTCATTTCAGCGTGCAGCAAAGAAAAGCCTGCTGCGTACAATCCTGTAGATGAAGTAATGGATGGCCTGCAACTGGGCATGAGCGTAGCAGAGGCGATGCTTGTATATCCGCAGATGCATGAAAACGCGCCGCCGCTTGATATTTACCCAAATTATCCGCAAAACTTGCGTTTCTTTACAGCAGAGAATATAGAAATGCTTGGCAAAAATGGGGATTTCGTTTTGGCATTTCTTGATGATGCCCTGCAGTCTGTTGACTTTACGTTCTTTTGGGATCAAACAGGAAGCGAAGATCCGGCAATAAAAGAGCAAGCCCAGAAATGGCATGGCGATATGGTTAAGAGTGTAACTGAAATATATGGCGATCCTACCAGAACATTTGATAACGTCGGGGGAATTATAGTTGGTTGGGAGAAGGAGATAAGCATTGGTGTTGGAGTATATGAAAGCAATTCTTCTTCGTTTGCCATTACTGCAGCAGATTTCGTGCTACTGCCATTTTCATAAGCAAAAAGCCAAATCTTAAGGCTGGCAGCAAAGCTTTCGGCAATGCTGCCAGCTTTTTATTGTATTCAATATTCTTTTGCATAATCGGGAATTGCTGCATGCAAAGCCGAGAGCCTCTTTGCAGCTTTCAAGATTTTTTCGCAACAACCCGCAAGGGCTAAGGGGCCAGCCACAGTGCGCGCCTATCATGTTCCATTCTTGCATATTTGTATTTTTATTTAGCGATCTTTCATTAAGAATTGCCTATTTCGACGGCCTCTTAGCAGAGAAAATGATTTCACTTGCTAAAATAGCTTTATAGTGCATAATAATACTTGTTTTGCGATTTTATATAGGAGGGGGCCAAGAGACAATGAAAAGGGCTCTGCTAATTATATTGGCGGTTATGTGCATACTGCCAATCTATTCTTGTGACAGCTCTTCAAGGCAAGGCTCGCAGGCGCTCGCGCCTGCTGGCAGCAATACAGATGATATGCCAATGCCTACGAGATCATACAAAGACTACAATGGAAATGATGATGAGTGGGCGGTCTACTGGTATCTGTGCGGAAGCGATCTGGAAAGCGAAAGCGGTTTGGCTTCACTGGATTTAGCTGAAATGATGCTGGCAACCTTGCCTGGCGATGTTACTGCTGTAATTCAGACAGGCGGCGCTGAGGAGTGGCACAATAGCGTTATAAGCGCCGAGGAGCTCGGGCGCTATGTATATAAGGGGAACAAGCTGGAATTAGTCGAGTCGCTGCCGCTTGCAAGCATGGGCGATCCGAGAGTGCTGGCTGATTTCCTGGATTTTTGCAATGCTAACTATCCGGCGAAAAAACAGGCGCTTATCATGTGGGACCATGGAGGCGGGAGCCTCTTTGGCATGGAAATTGACCGTCTATTTGACAATGACTCGCTGAGCCTTCCTGAATTTGAAGAAGCCATAAAAGCTATGCCTGCTGCTTCCGGCACGTATGAAGTAGTTGGCTTTGATGCATGCCTGATGGCAACGATAGACATTGCCAGAATACTGCAGGGAAGCGCCAAGTACATGGTTGCATCACAGGAGATTGAGCCGGGGATCGGCTGGGACTATACCGCCCTGTTCAAAGCTTTGGCTGATGATTCAAGCATTGGGGGCGAAGAGCTCGGAATTGCCATTTGCGACAGCTACTATGCAGCGTGCGAAGAGTATGCCGGCATGGCTGAGCAGGTAACCCTGTCAGTTGTTGATATCGAAAAAGCAGGCAGCCTGCTAAGCGCATACGACGATTTGGGCGATGAAGCGCTGCTGCTGGCAGCAAGCGAGCAGCTGGCTTACCTGGGCGCTATGGGGCGCGCTGCTTATGATTCAGAAAAATACGGCGGCGGCAACTATGAAATGATCGACCTTGGGAGCTTTGTGAGCAGGGCTGGCAACTTGCTTCCCGAACAGGGCGATGCTTTGCTTGACGCGCTGGATGAGTGCGTTGCCTATCAAGTTATGGGCGAATACAGATCCGGAGCCACAGGGCTGTCATGCTACTACCTGTCTTCCGGATCCAGAACGTCGTATGAGCTGTTCGACGCAATAAACCCCAGCCAGCCTTTCTCCTACTTCTTTGAGTATGCCATTGATGGAAAGATGAGCGAGGGTGCCAATGACTACGTCAATAAGCTGGCATCAGATGCCGGAGTAAGGCTGCCGGCTGAGATGGCTTTAGCCCAGACATCGGAAATGGGGTTTAGAAGGCACCCTGTATACGTAGGCCCTGACGGCAATTGGAGGCTGGTTGTTGGCAGGCAGAAGGCATACAGCCTTGCAGCTGTTCTGGCTAACGTCATGTGGCTGGATCCGGTAAGCGGGCTGCAGGTGATGTTTGGCACAAGCCACAACCTGAAATCCAGCTGGCAGTATGGAGTGTTCACAGAGCAATTTGACGGCATGTGGGGCTGCATAGACGATGCGCAGGTTTATATGGAGCCAATAAGCGTCGATTATGACAGGGCGATATATTCAATACCCATCCACTTGAACTCTGAGCCTTACAATCTTTATGTCGGCTACTACTCATATGGCGACTTGCCTGAAGACAGCGGCTATGAGATACTTGGCGCCTGGAAGACAAGCAATGAGCTGGATCATACAGCTTCCAGGGAACTGGTCCAGCTTGTTCCGGGAGATATAGTTGAGCCAATTCAGTATCTTGTCCCGCTGCATGAGAATGGCGATCGAACAATTGAGGCGATGCCCATTGGAAGCATCACAGTTACAGAAGACACGAAATTTCACACAAAAAGCCTTGGAGACGGCTACTTTGCATTGACATTCGAAATGATAGACTATGCAGGCAACAGGTTCTATTCCAGCCAAGCGTCTTTTCGCGTGAGAAACGGCAATATTGTCAGGCTTGCAAGCGGCATTCATGAATCAAGCGAGCAGCCTGCCGGAAGCCTGCCGGTTGAGTTTATACAATCAAACAAATGGCTTCATGACGCCTGGAACCAGGAAATCACCTACTATACTGCGACAATTTCGTCTGAGGAGTACGCCAAATTGGCAACTTCCCTGGGCATAGCAAAGGATGGGGACACTACAGACAATGGAGGCTACAGCATTCATCTCGTCTCAAATACTTTGAATCTCGCGGACTATAGCGGCGTAAGAAAAGCATATATTGCCGGATACTACATGAGGGCAGACACGATTTGGCACAGGCGGGACATTGTATTTAATGTCGAGGAACTGACTGAAGCCTGGTAAGCATGAGTGCTTATGCAAAATACATAAAGAAAAGGAAAATGCTGTGAGAGCAGCGGAGGGTATGCAATATATGAATAAAAAAAAGGCATTGGCAGCAATACTTTTTGCAGCTGTTGCAATAAGCTTGCCCTTGCAAACAGTGCATGCAGACATGGGCCCAAAGCCTTCGATAAAGATAGTCTGCACAAACGTTCCGAATGGCGAGGTTTACCTTGATTTATTAATTGAGCAACCTCCCTTTCCTGAAGGCAAAGGCTTTGGTATTGATGATTTCAGCCCGTATAACAGCCAAATGGCCGGCATTCTCGTCGAATACAGCGATGGAGGCTGGCGGCCGGCTCTTGCTACAGGCACAAGCATGCCCTTGTTTGGCAACTTGCGCCTTAGCGCCTCAAACGGGACAGCAGTATCCTCTTTCAGCTATTTCGGCACTCCGGCGGTGTTTAAAATAATTGCTGTAACCGATACGCTTCAGGTTTCGGTATCAAATGTTATCGAAAGGCAAGCATATCAAGCCACAGTCTACTTCGATTTTGAAACAGGCATTGCCAAAGAGAGAAACCCTCTCATCTCATCAGCTGTTGCGTTTGCCGTGTCGCTCATAGCCACTCTTGTGCTTGAAGGCTTGGTGCTGATGCTGTTCAGATTCAGCCTTAGGCTTTGCATAAAGCCATTTATAGCAGTAAATGTGCTGACGCAAACGCTGCTGCACGGGGCGCTTGCCTGGGTAACCTACAACTTGGGCGCAGGCACAGCGATTTTTGCCTATGCGTTCCTTGAGGTTATAATCATTGTTGCTGAGGCTGTGCTCTTTATGCTCCTGCTTAGGCAGCATACAAAGCTCAGGCGCGCAATGTATGCTATTGTTGCCAATATTGTAAGCTTCGTGAGCGGGCTTGTTATTCTGGCCATAATGGCTGTAGTAAGCTAGAATTTAATAAGCCATAAAGGCAAGGAGCCCGCACAAAGCTTCTTGCCTTTTTTTAATATGCCGTTTAAGCCTTTAATTTTCAGAGTATGCGCACAAGTAGGCAATGCGCCCCTCCTCAGCAGAAAAGTCCATGTGAGTCGGGTATATTTCCGCACTCCAAGCCGTTTCGCTGTCTATTTTATATCCATTCGATTTTATTCCCTCAACCGTAAGGTCGTAGGCAGCGGCATACACGTCGCCATTTTGCAGATTGCCAAAAATATAGCCTATCGCAACATCGCAGGCAGCGATATCCCGAAACTGCATGCCTTGCGGCACCTCAGCGGATGCTTGTGCGGCGATGCCTGCGATGTAGGTGAAATGCTCCCCGTCGAACTCTCCTATCCAGCCGATATCGTAGCCTTCCACTGCGCCGGCAATGCCCCTTAGCTTTTGCAGCGTGCCATCTGCCATCATTTTTTCCCAAAGTGCAGGGATAGGGTTATATGCCTCTTGCTCTATTGTGTGCGTTAGCTCGCAGCCGATTATGCGCGTGTTTGGAAATTTTTGAAACTCTATAGACTCTAGCTTTGCCATATATATTTCTCCTTTTTGGTGTTCTGTTTTGTTGGTATGCAAAGAGCAATGCCAAGCTCCTTTAGCTGCAAAGGCGCCTGGCATTGGCATGATCGAATTACTTTTGTTTGTAGGTAGGGCAGATGCATTTGATGGTTTGTTGGCTATTTTACAACGTACATTTGGATATCTCTTCTTCCGAAGGCCATCGCCTTTGCGTGCGTGCTGAAGAAGATGTCAATTTTATTGCCTTGTATGGCGCCGCCCCTGTCTTCTACAACGAAGATGCCGGCGTTAGGCTTGTCCTTAAAGTAAGGAATGTATACTTTTGTTCCGAACGCATAGCTTGATGAGGCTGCTATAGTCCGCATCTCCTGTGGCATCGTGCCGCTTGCTGTTTTCGAGCCGGCATATGAGCCGCAGCACTGGGAGCAGTTGCAATATGCAGTCGCTGACACTGTAATAGCCTTGCCGAGGCTGTCTTCAGATACCTTAGCCGCGGGGGCGGCTTTGGATGCTGGCAAGGCTGCTTTGGCCTCTTCTTCTTCTGCTTCTTCCTTTATTATGGCAATCTTCTCGCCCTCGATTGGGCCGAGCCCTTCTGCCTGCTTTCTAAATGACGCTTCTGTGCGAAGGGCGCCTGCTGCTATAATGGCTGCCTTCTCCTGGCTTTTTGACGCTTCGCCGGCAGCTTGCCCAGGCTTGTCCTCAAGAAGGTCATTTAAGTTTATGTAAGCCGCTGCGTCCTGCTCGCTTAAGACTTCGCTCAGCTGTATCTCAGCGAACTTGTCCGGCTCAGAATAGACTCTTGCTTTAGAAATTGCGAATGAGGTTGACTCATCGCCATACAAAAAAACTGTGAAGAATAATTCTTTCACAGATACGTCAACCGCCCTGCCGTAAATAGGCAGAGGCTCGGGATCTTCAGTTGCACTGACAGTATAGGCTCCCGGCAGCAGCGCAAGCGCAAGTATCGCTGCTGCCGCCATGGCGGCATTTCTCTTCAATTGATTGCATTTCATTGGTTACACCTCTAAATTTTGTCACTTATGATGTAACTATATTGTAACATGAAATTTCTGTAAACGAACGATATAACAATTAATATTTACTAATGAGAATTATGCAAATTTTAATAAACGAATCATGGTTAAACAAAAAAAAGCCCTGCGCAGCGCTTTTGCGCTCTAAAGGCCCTTTTCGAGGAAGGATGCAATGTCATCATTGCTGGCGGTAATCAAGCCTTCTGAAGATAAAATGCTCTCCATAGCGCTTATCTCGTTCATAACATCCATGGCGTCTTCATCATAAAGAGAGTCATGCAGCTTATAAAAAGCTTCCAGCAGAAGGTTGAGGGTTTCCTTGATCTTCTCTTGGGTTTGGGTAATGTTTGGCGTCTGAACGCTTTTGGTTTCGAATTGGAGATATGTTTCAAGCAGCTTGTTTGTAGTTGGCAAGTAGTAGCTTAAAAACCTTCTGACAATAGCTGTTTTTTCAACATCGCCTTTTATTGAAACAAAGATCTCTGCTGTCACCTTTTCAATGTCGCTAATCATATCAGACATTTCCTCGTCAGTGATCTTTTCATTGATAGCCCTGAACTTGTCAATATAGCCTTGAGATATAGCCACTGTTTCCTGAGCTTGCTTTTGGGCTGGCGTTAGCGGCTCAACCGGCGCCTCAGCTGCCAGGTGCTCACGGCTCGGAGGGTAGAACTCAGATGAAAGCTTTGTTGCAGGGGGAATAGAGCCTCTTTCGCTGGCCCTCAATTGGAAGTTCTTTTGCTGCTCTCTGTATTGGCGCTCTGCATCGCCAAGCTGGCTACCTCTGCTCCTGCGAGTGGCTCTTCCTCTTGTTGTGGTGCTGTTTGAAGAGGATCCTTTGCCAATGGCGTTTGTCAAGTATATGATTATTAGGGCAAGCACTGCCAAAAAAAACCTGCTCATATATTTCTGCCTTTCTATACTATACATTATAACACAATGCATTTATATTGTATGCCAGTAGCTGGCTCAAGCCACATCCGCTAGGAAAAAAACAAAGCAATATTGGGCTAATGCTAAAAGAGTGTATAATAATAATTAGAGATTTTAATATAAGGGGCCATAAAGTGAAGTTAATAGACCTTATTGAGCGAAAGTTCCCTAGGTTCGGCATATCGAACCTAATAAGCCATATAGTTATTATTTCTGCAGCAGTTTATATTGCAGGCATGACCGGATACCCGCTGGATCCGCTGCTGGCCATGAATGCCCAGGCAGTTATGGCCGGAGAGGTATGGAGGCTCATTACATTCATATTCATTATACCCAGCTCTAACATTGTCTTTACAGCTTTAGCCTATATGTTTGTGTACTATACGGGAAAGCAGCTGGAGAGCGTATGGGGCACGTGCCGCTTCACCCTTTATTATATACTTGCCATGCTGAGCACTATTGCAGCAAGTTTTATAGCTCCGGGATTATATACCGGATATTATATACAGCTTTCGCTGTTTATCGCTTTTGCAATATACTATCCGGACTACCAGATCCTATACATGATGATCATTCCCATTAAAATAAAATATATCATGTATCTGGACATTGCCCTTTTGGCTGTTACTGTCCTTCAGGGGATTGCTATGAGGAATTGGGGCCTCGTGCTTGCAGTCATTGCGTCGCTGGTAGCGCCTATTGTCTTCTTTGGAAGAGACGGCATCGGCAGAATAAAAGCATATTTTCGAAGGATGAGCTATAAGAGGAAGATTAAGTAGCAATGAAGATATTCCGCAAAATACCTTCCTTTGGCATTGCTTTTTCCGGGGGTGGGACAAAGGGGTTTGCGGAGATTGGGGCGTGGAAAGCTTTAGAGGATGCAGATATACCGCTTGCCAACATGGTAGCCGGCTCGTCAACAGGCAGCATGGTTGCTGCATGCTATGCGCTGGGGATTTCAAGCTGGCAGGCATATGAATACGCGCTGAAGGCAGCAAGCGCTATGCAGAAGGCAAAAAGCTCTCCGTCAGCGGTTGCAGCGCTTCCTGAATTCGCAGGAAACGAAATCAGGGGAAGGCTGCTCGGCATTAAGCCGTCAAGCATCATGGTTTCAATACAAAGGGACTCTGTGGCTTTGGAGCAAATCTGCGAAGGCCTCTTTGGCGCTTCAACGTTTGATCAGGCAAAGACGCGCTTGATTGTTGTTGCATGCGATCTGAACAGCGGCAATGAAGTCTATTTGTCATCCGGCAAAATCTCCTCAGCATGCAGGGCGTCTTCATCGCGCCCGGGCCAATTTTCACCGACTGCATACGGCAGCATGCTTCTGGCAGATGCCGGCGCCTCAAACAACCTGCCTGCTGACATTCTAAAGAAGCGCGGCATAAAGGTTGTGCTTGGCATCAATGTGGACAATGAAAAATTCGCCCCTCCAAAATCATCAGCAATCACTGACATAGCAAGCGCATACTCCAACCTTGCTGCGCACCAGGCTAAAGTGCGCAACAGGGCAATGTGCGATGTATTAATAGAGCCCGGCCTGGACATTATTGAGAATGGCAGCCAGAGCCTGCTGCAAGATTTTTTTGATGCAGGCTATGAGGCAATGAAAAGCAAAATGCCAGCCCTCAAGGACGCGCTTGGCATCAAAGCCCCAAAAAAAAGGATGCCTTTCTTTTGAAGTTTACTTCGTAGTGTCTATAAGGCCGGGAGACGGCACAACTTTAAACAAAAATGTCTTTGCTTCATTTTCAAATGTTGCCGTGATTGAAAACTCTTTAGCTTCCATAACCTGCTGAGTAATCGTAAACAGGTTGTAGTTCTCGCTGAAGATGCCAATAGACGGATCACTGCACCTCATCTCCACTTTCTTGCCTGCTGGAAAAGTCTTGTTTTCGCCTGTATCTTTAAGCGTATAAGCGTAATGGGCTGATACAGTTATTGTGTTGCCAGGGTATAGAATGCTGCCTTCCTTCGGCTCAGCTTCCAAGACAATTTTCTGGTTTGAAATTGCTGAGCCTTCCCTGCTTTCGATATCCCTCCATGCTGATTTTGAAGTTGTCAGAAAGTCTATCAGAGTTATGGCAAAGATAATAAATGATATAAGCGCTAGCGAAGCCAGGACAAAGCGCTTCCTATTGACAAGCCTAATTTTGGGCGCCATATGCAAACTCCTTGAGCCAACCTTTTACAGGAATGGCAAGCTATTCATCATTATACAACAAACCACTAATAAAGCACTATTATTTCTCAATAGTGGTTATTTAGAAGTATACGCATGACATAACAATATGAAATATGACATTATATCGTTGATTACGATTTTATTAATTTTTTATTGATTATAATTCTCTGCTGAAAGTACAATGGTTATTTTTGGCAAAAAGATCATCGCAGCCCCATGCCAATCGAAATCAAGTAGAAGCACTTGATTTCGATTTGAGGCTTTGATAGAATGGTCAAGCATGTCGCTGAGTATGAAATGGAAAAAAGAATAAGAGATGCACTTTTGCTTGACCTGTACGGGGCTTTGCTGACAGAAAGGCAGAACAGCCTGCTTGAATGCTTTCTGTGCGAAGACCTGACTATTACTGAGATTGCCGGGCAGTTTGCCATTAGCCCGCAAGCGGCATCTGATATCGTAAAGAGAGCCCAGGCGGCGCTTGAAGGCTATGAAAGAAAGCTTAGGCATTATGAAAAGCTTCAGGCAGGCACAAAGCTGCTTGACAGGCTCGAAGCCATGTCTTATGGCAGCGAAGCTTTGGAAATAATTGAAAAGCTGCGGGATACGCTATGAGGTAGAAGCCTATGTTTGACAGTTTAAGCGAGAAGATACAGCAAGCCTTCAAAAAGCTGACCGGACGTGGAAAACTCTCTGAAAAGGACATTGATGCTGCCCTTAGAGAGATAAGAATGTCGCTGCTTGAGGCTGATGTCAACTATAAAGTTGCAAAGAATTTTCTCACAGACGTTAGGGAAAGGGCGATGGACTCGGACATCTTCCATAGCCTGACACCGGGGCAGACAATGATAAAGATCGTATACGAAGCGCTAAGCGATCTTTTGGGCGGGACTGCTGCGCAGATAAATACAGGCTCAACATCGCCGTTTGTCATAATGGTTGCCGGCGTCCAGGGATCCGGCAAGACAACCAGCGCTGCCAAGCTTGCGCTGCACTTTAAGAACAAGGGCAAGCGGGTGATGGTGGCAGCATGCGATACAAAAAGAGCTGCAGCTGTCAGCCAGCTTGAAGTGCTGCTAAAGAGCATCGATGTGCCGATGTATTCTGCACAGGGCCTTGAGCCTGCGGAAGTTGCATCGAATGCATGCAAGGAAGCCAAGCTTCAGGCTCGCGAAATACTAATAATCGACACTGCCGGAAGGCAGCATGTTGACGAAGCGCTAATGCAGGAAATAGCAGCTATATATGAAGCCGCCAAGCCGCATGAAACCCTGTTTGTCGTTGACAGCATGATGGGGCAGCAAGCTGTCAGCTCTGCTGAGGCATTTGGCCAGGCTATCGATATAAGCGGGTTTATACTGACTAAAGCAGACAGTGACGCAAGGGGCGGCGCTGCGCTTTCAGTTGCATACATCACCGGAAAGCCGATAAAGTTCGCAGCTACCGGAGAAAAGCTTAGCGACTTTGAAATTTTCCATCCTGACAGGATAGCGTCCAGAATCCTTGGAATGGGCGATATGGCCACTCTGATTGAAAAGGCTCAGGCGTCTTTTGACGAAGAGGCAGCCTTGGCAATGGCTGAAAAGCTGGAAAAGAACACTTTCAACCTTCAAGACTACCTGGAGCAGCTTGATCAGATAAGTGAGATGGGAAGCCTTGAGGAAATAATAAAGAGCATACCCGGCGCCAATAAAATGGGGCCAATAGAGGCAGACGAGCGCGAAATAGCCAGGACAAAGGCAATTATCCAGTCCATGACTATGAAAGAGCGCGAAAACCCGCAGATTCTTAATGCTTCAAGAAAGCGCAGAATCGCTGCCGGTTCAGGAACAAAGGTGTCGGATGTCAACCAGCTCATAAAGGGCTATGACCAGATGAGAAAGATTATCAAGCAGTTAAGCGGCAAGAAAGGCAAAAGAATGAACAGGCTCAACTTGCCGTTTCAGCTATAGCAATCAATTGCAATGCTGCGCTTAGTCATTTGGCAGCAAAAGAATGAATATTATTAAAGGAGGGAGCGCATTATGGCAGTAAAAATAAGGCTTAAGAGAATGGGAGCAAAGAAAAAGCCATTCTATCGCATCGTGGTGGCTGATGAAAGAACCCGCCGCGATGGAAAGCCGATTGAAGAAATTGGGACATACAAGCCTGTTGGCGAAAAGGAAGTTGTCATTGATCATGAAAAAGCCAAAAAGTGGCTTGCTGTTGGCGCACAGCCAACTGACACTGTACGAGCGATTTTTAAGAAAAATGGAATACTTTAATGGCGCAGCGCAACGATAGCTTTGATGTAAAGAACCTTGTAGAAGCCATTGTGCTTCCGCTTGTTGAAAATCCGCAGGAAGTTGCCGTCTCCGAAAGGAGAAAAGGATCAACTGTTACAGTTAAGCTGCATGTCAGCCAAAATGACATGGGCAAGGTTATCGGCAAGCAGGGGAGAATAGCTAAGTCAATTCGCACTGTTCTGAAGGCATATGCTGCCAAAGAGGACATGTTTGTAGAGCTGGATATAGAATAGCCCAACGCGCCTCGCCCGCTGGCGAGGCTTCTTAATTTTCGGAAAGGCAGAAAAAATGTCAATAAAGCCTGTGCGGACAAAACGAACAAAACAGGGAAGCTTTCTTAGTGGGGCCGCTGCACTTGCTGTAGGCGGCGTGTTTGCAAAATTCTTGGGAATGTTTTTTCGAGTGCCCATTGCCAATATTCTTGGCGATGTCGGGTTTGGATACTATACGCTTGCATACCAATGGTATTCGGCATTCCTTTCGCTTTCTACGATTGGCTTGCCGCTGGCAGTCAGCAAGCTGGTAAGCGAACGGGCAAGCGTAGGCAACTACAAAGGGACCAGCCAGGTACTCTCCCTTGCAACAAGGCTGCTGGCAAGCCTGGGGCTTATAGCATCGCTTGCAATGCTGCTTGGGGCAAGAGCCATTACTGAAAAGACGATCAGCGAGAGCTATTACAGCTTTTTGTTCCTCTCCCCTGCCCCATTGGCCGTTGCATTGCTTTCGGCATACCGCGGGTATCTCCAGGGAATGCAGAGGATGGCGCCAACAAGCGTTTCCCAAATAATTGAGCAAGCGCTTAGAGTGGCTGTGGGGGTCGGGCTGGCTTACTGGGCTATGGGAAATTCAAGCGATGTAGCGCTTGCAGCAGGGCTCGCCTCGTCCGGCGCAACTGCCGGAGCAGTTGCAGCGCTTGCTTATATGGCAGTGATCGCTTACTCGCATAACAGGCAATTGCCCAAAGAAGGGTTGGCTGCATTCAGCAAAGAGCCCAACAAAGGCATATATGCAACGCTGCTGTCGATCGCCCTGCCAATTGCCATTGGCAGCCTTGTCACTTCCTCAATGGGCATCATTAATTCAGTAACAGTTATCAACGGCCTGAGATCGGTCGGGTTCTCGCATGATACCGCAAGCTCGCTGTTTGGCGCTCTTGACGGAAAAGCGCAAACGCTCGTTAATGTCCCGTTTGTACTGGGCACTTCACTGTCAACAAGCCTAGTGCCTGCTATTTCAGCAGCGCTGGCGCAGGGGGACAGGGCAAGCGCCTCAAAGATGGCTTCGCTCGCTTTGAAGCTGTCGCTTTTGATATCATTGCCGGCATCAGTCGGGCTGTCTGTACTGAGCGAGCCGATAATGGCTCTCGTATTTGGGGCAGGCTCAAGAGCCTCAGCGCCACTGCTGGCAAGCCTTGCCTATGTAACGGTCTTTACTGTGGCGATGACAGCGCTTCAAGGAATTTTGCAGGGAGCAGGAAGAATGTATGAGCCTATTGTCAACATGACTATAGGCGTTTCCGCCAAGCTATTTATGAACATCATATTGATTAAGATACCATCCATAAACATATACGGCGCGATTGCTTCATCTATTGCAGCATCAGCAATAATATTCGTGCTCAATCTCATTTCAACAGTAAAGCATGTGGGCATTAAGGGAGTCCTCGCCCCGACAGCCATAGCCGCTGTTGCATCAGCAGTAATGGGCGTTTGCGCTCTTGCTTCATTCAGGCTCTTTGAGCGCTATATAGGCGAAAAGCTGGCTTGCATCGCAGCAATCCCTGTTGCCATCGCTGTATATGCTGCTATTGTTGTATTGGCAAAAGCAGTAACAATCGACGAGCTGTCGTCGATGCGGGGCTGATCTATGGGAAGGCTGACAAGCAAGCAGTATATACTCGCCGCACTGGCCAGGCATGGCTTCTTTTTTAAAAAAAGGCTTGGGCAGAATTTTCTCATTGATGGCAATATTGCTTCTATGATAGTAGACGCTGCGCTCGTAAACGGCCATTCCAATGCTATTGAGATTGGCGCAGGGGCTGGCGCACTGTCTGAATTACTGGCTGAAAAGCTTGAAAAGCTTATCCTTGTTGAAATTGATCCGTTTGTAGTAAAGATGCTTGTAGAAGAGTTTCAAACATATCCGAATGTATCGATCGTGCATGGCGATTTCCTGAAGCTTGACATGGTGAATGTTATGCGGGGCATGAGCGAAAGCTACGCAGCTGTTTCTAACCTTCCCTACTATATCTCAACGCCAATACTCTCCAAGTTGGCGTTTGCTGAAAACCCGCCGGAGAGAATTGTGGCGACAATGCAAAAGGAAGTGGCTGATCGAATCGCTGCAAAAGTCGGCAGCAAGCAGTATGGCGCTTTTAGCATTCTGCTTGGCAACCTGTACGAAGCTGAGGTTCTTTTCGCCATATCGCCTAACTGCTTTTTCCCTGCGCCAAAAGTTGAGAGCACTGCGCTTGCGCTTAACAGGCGGCCTAAGCCTCTTGCTGGCGACATAAGCAAAGACGAGCTCAGCAAGCTCGTTCACGGGTGCTTTGGCATGCGGCGAAAAACTCTTGCCAACAACCTTTCTGCATCATACAGCATTAGCAAAGAGCTGGCTTCGAATATACTTCAGAAGGCGGATATCAGCCCGAGCGAGCGGGCAGAAAAGCTTGAAATCAACGATTTTGCAAGGCTTCATGAAGCTATGCGCAGCGAGCTTATGTGACATATACAGCCCGCCCGAAACATATGCATATGCATGTGCATATTTTATGCTGATGCTTATGCAGCTTTTTGCATTTGGCTCTTTCACAATCTCTGCGCTTCACCTCGGCAATAAAATGCTGCAACTTACACAAAATTTATTCAAATCATGGTATATAGCTGCCAAAGAAGCAATCATTTGGGCTGATCATCCATACTATAGCGTAGAATACTATAATAAGGCGGCAAGCAATGCCAATCGCCATATGGACCGAAGAAGAGCTTGGGAATATAGGCAAAAAGGCATATTCCCCAGGAAATAGTGAATACGTTCTGGAATGCGATATTAAGCTGCGGGATTCTTTTAAGAGCATTTCGCCACAGCGCCCTATATCGCTTTTCGGCAATGGCTATATGCTTTCAGGGCTTACAGAGCCCTTGTTTTCGCGGCTTGCCGAATCCCATGTTGAAAATCTCGCGCTTTCAGCTTTTATCGACTCAACAAATAATGCTGCAGCTTTGTGCCTTCTGGCTGACAGCTGCACGTTTGAAGCAGTAACCGTGTCAGGCGAAATCCGCGGCTGCGGCTGCATAGCTGCATATGCTTCCCAAACAGTATTTTCAAAGATAATTAATAATGCAAACATCATTGCAGCCCAAGGCGCTTATGACGGGGGAATATGCGGCGAAGCATTTGGATCTCGCTTTGAAGGCTGCATTAATAATGCATCCCTGATATCAAAGCTAAAGCCGGCGCTTGCCAGCGGGGGGATCGTTGGCGCTGCAACCAACGCGCAAATAATAAGCTGCGGAAATTTCGGGTATGTAAAAGGCAATGTCGCTGTTGGCGGCATTTGCGGCGATGCTTGCTGGGTTGAAATATCAAACTGCATAAGCAGCGCTGAAATTGAGGGAAACAGCTGCGTCGGCGGCATTTGCGGCCGTATGAGAAGCGCTGTGGTTGGCAGCAGCAGCATTGCTTCCTGCACGAAAAATGGATCTGTTGTTGCCTATAGCAGCTTGGCTGGAGGCATATGCGGGGATATGAAAGGCAACTTTCCGATAGCAAATAGGATCGAAGGCAATAACAGCGAGTCATGCATGGTAAGCGCGCCGAAGTATAAGGGCGCCATAGTTGGCAGGGCAAGCAGCATTGGCACGGTTGTACAAGGGTATGAATCGCCGGTAGAGTGCTGTTAGCTGCTATAGCATTAAAATTCGTAGCTATATTTGATAATAGCTTCTTGCATGCTGTGCCTATAAGCCATTCCAATCTGATTCGCGACCTGTTCCGGAGATTGTGCCGTGGAGTTGAGTAGGCCATTGGCCATTCCAATCACATAGAATTATGCCAAGCCAGCCCGTGGCTCCCCACTTTCGCAAATAGCCTAATAAAAGAAATCGACTGTGAGTAGCCTGCCATTTGGGGTGTTGGGGGCAGCTTGCGTTTTAAAGCGCATTGCCTTGGCTATACTGTCTGCTGCTTGGCGAGCTAGTGAATGCTTGTGGGCATTAGCGGTGAATGCCTTTTATTGTCAGAAGGCATTTGCGTTGAATGGCAAGTAAGTGCGAACGCTAAAATCTATCTAAGCTGCTTTATAGCTATCTTGCACATTCTGCTTGCATACGCTATGCCTACAGCAACAACAGTTTTGTAGCTCTGGGCAGCCTGGGAGTGCCTCATGGCAATAATCTGCTCGATAGCCTCCTCTGCTTTCTCTGAAAGGCTGCCGTCATCGCTTTTTGCAGAATGCTTCTCTTCAATAATGATTGCTGCATTGGCATTTTTGCTCGTGCAGACAATGTCGGCGTACCCATCGCCAGACTCGGCTTCGCTTTTCACATCCCAGCTGCTGCAAGCAAGCAGAACAGCTGTAATCAGGTGGCAGTGCCTTTCCTGGCTTATCGTGAAGCTTCCATGGGCTGCAACGCCATCACTGGCGCTAAAAACATTTTCAAGGAGATCGTTAATCACAGCCTCTGCCTCCTCAGCATTTCCTGCAAGCATAGCTTCATATAGCTCGTCAGCCTTTCGCTTGTCTATGGGCATTGCTGACTTTGCCCACGAAAGCGCATCTTTCCTCAGCGCGTCCCTAATCTCAAGGTTGGGCGCCCTGAGCTCATAGAAATGATTATTTACCCTCCTAACCCATGTGAGGTAGCCTGCCATGAACATCATGCCCCACAAAGCCTCACTGCCGGGAGTGTCTATAAGGTCCCTGTATGTTGCCATAATTGACACCATCTTTTCGACAGTGCCTCCAGATATAAGATCCTCAATAGAAGACAGCGCTTCTAAGCCGTCGCGCTTTAGCATGTCTTGCACCAAGTCGTTTGTGGCTGTGTTTGCCCAATGCCTTTCCAGTTCAGCGCCTGGCTCAAGGATCATATCGTAGCACGCATTCACGACAGACCATGGGTTGTAAACCTTATAGCTTCCCATCCTGTAGCCGTCATAATACTCTTTCATATCAGCCATTCGTTCCTCAAGGCTGTAATAGCTGAGCATGGCGGCTACTTCCTCTTCAGTAAACCCAAAATGTTCGCCATACTCCTCATCTAGGGCTGAATAGACTGAAATGTTGTTTACGCCAGAGTATACGTTTGCCATTGAAACGTGCAGAATGCCTGTGAGCACACCAAACTCTACGAAAGGGTTGCTCTTTAGGGCTTGGCCCAGGAGCCCTCTAAATAGCCCCGCCATTTCATCATAGTAGCCCATTTGGCAAGCTTGGTTTATAGGAGCATCGTATTCGTCTATAAGCACTATCGCCTTCTTGCCATAATGGCGAAACAAAGCGTCAGTTATTAGGTAGATGCTGCCATCTACATTGTTCACTGTCGCTGTTTCATTTGACAGCTTTCTTATAATCGCAAGCTCATCTACATCAAGTTCCGCAAAACTGCTAATGCCAAGCCTTTTTGCCTCTCTTCCAATTTTAGTTGCGAGCATCTCTAGCGCTTGGCCAAAATCGCTGGCGCCTATATCCTTAAACGACAGAAAAACAACAGGGTGCTGAGCCTGGTGGGCATCACACAAATCCTTTTGCTCTGAGATAGCAAGCCCGTTAAAGAGCTCCCTGGGAGATCCTATCTCCAAAAAAGCCTTGAGCATGCTCATGTTGAGGCTCTTGCCAAAGCGCCTTGGGCGCAATATGAGCTTTGACTCGCTCATATTGCCCAAAACCTCAGCTATAAACATCGATTTGTCAACAAAATAGCAGCCCCCATTTATAACAGTTGGAAAGTCGTCGGTGCTAATCGGCAAAATCTTTTTCATGCAAAGCCTCCAAGATTAATATAGCAGAACCAGCCTGTGTATCTATTAAAATAATGTTCTGACTCACCTTGCCTGGCCAAAGCTGCTCAAGGCAGAAGCTGTCAGTACCAGAAACTACTGCTATAATTTGATTAAGCGCAACCATTTCCTTTTGGCTAATTTTTTTCGAACGCAAGAAATTTTCCCACGCTAAGCATGCCTCACTGTAGCCGGTTGGCGTTTTTCACAAACAAAGCAAATATGAAGCATCTGCCAGTGAAAATGCACGGCGCAATCCCTTCTTGGAAAGAAAATGGCTATCGAGTGCGCTATAGACTTTTTGAAGAATATGTGCCAAACCGAAGATTTCCGGCATAGGAGCCAGGCGAATTATTATGTGAAAACGCTTTTCGGGATCAGGCCCTTTGCATGCTCATAAGCAATGCTCGAACATATCTCTAGCAACGAAGAAATCGCACTGGCCAAACTCCAGCAGCTCTAGCTCGTCCGGCCTTATTAGCGTTTTGTAGCCGTCGCTTGCAAACAGGCTGTACATTTCAACAGCACTGCCAAAGAAAAGCTCTGCTGTGCCATCATATGCATCAGAAAATATGCCGTCAAGCTCTGTAAGCCGATGGGTTATGCTATAGCCCTTTACATTTTTTTTAGCTTCCTCGAGTGAAGCAAATAGCTCTATATGCTCTGTTTTATGGCGCAAGGCAAAAGCTTCGAAATTAAGGCTTTCGTTTTTAACCATAAAATTTATCAGTTTAGCTTTCGGGTTTGGCTGCACGCCAATAACAGGCGGGAATATGCTCGCTGCAAAGCTTAAAGAATTGCTTTCGTCAATATATCCTTCATATGCGGCTTCACATATAGCTGCGAAAGCTGAATCTGAAAACAGCCCAAGCGCTTTATATACATCATCAAAGCATATCTCGATCAGGCAGTCATACTTTCTTTGGGGAATCATCCTGTCTTTAGTGCTTGAATGCAAGGATGTGAGAGATGATGCATTGGCCTTTGCTGGCTTCAGCTTGGATATTTGGGGCATGTGAGTGCTTTCAAGCCAATCTGTAAATTCAGCATAGCTTTTTTCGGGATGGCGGGTTATGCATTGGGTTACCTTTACCATTAATTAAACCATTTCATCGTTTACTTGTATTTTTATTGTTTCAAAGCATGTTTTCTTTGCGGTATCAACTGTAATATTAGACTAAATAGATGATAACATAAAAAAGCGGCCTATGCCGCTTTTTTGTCTCCCATTTTGGCGCTAGCTCCTCCAGCGCTCAAGCTTTGGAAAAGCTTCCTGCATCATCTGGCGCGCTGTCGATTCGTCCATTTCGGAATTTTCGCTTGACATATATGAAATGCAAATGTCTATCATGCCGTCCATGTCAACGTCTTGGGCAAAACTGCCATCTGTATAGCAATATGAGCAATACAATTCATTTGGCGTTCCATCTGCATCTTTTCCATAAAGCGATTCGTCGCTCATTGGCATTCCGCAGCTTTGGCATACTTTTTCGCTATCCATGCGTTATGCTCCCTCCCCATCTCCATTTAATGAGGCTATTATAGCATGTTCCGCACAAACATTCCATACATACGTTCATATTAGTGAGAGCTAAGCCGGCTTAATTAATAATAATGGCGCGCAACCCTGCCTGAGATTGAGCATAGCGCTTCATATGGAATTGTTGAGCAGCGCTCTGCATGCTCATCAGCATTTATGCACTCTGATCCGTCCTGGCCAATAATCGTCGCTACAGAGCCGGGCTTTACGCCCTTTAGGCCTGTTATGTCGATCATCGCCATATCCATGCATATAGTGCCCACTTGCTGCGCCCTTTGCCCTTCAACTATCATTTCAATCCTGCTTGAGCCTGATCGAAGCAGGCCATCAGCATAGCCGGCGCAAACTACGGCAATCTTTGAGTCTTCAGGCGCGCGCCATGCGCGGTTGTAGCTGACGCTCTCGCCCTTTTTAACGATCTTCGTCTGGGCTACAACAGCCCTAAGAGACATAACAGGCTTAAGCGGCGCTATATCAAATGATGAATAGCCATACAGCATAATGCCGGGCCGAATGGCATTGTCAATGCTTGTCTGCAAGCCAATGATTGCATCTGATGAGCTGCAGTGGCGGGTGAGGCTCTCAAGGCCAGCCCTTTTCAGGCTTGCGCAGATGTACACGAACTGCTCGTATTGGCTTAGGGTAAATTCCCTTTCTTCTGCAATTGAAGCAGCAGCGAAATGCGAAAACACCCCTTTAGCCTGAATGCCGGGAAGGTTGGCTGCCGCCACTATGCCTTCAACTGCGCCTTCGCAGCCGAAGCCTAGCCTTGCCATGCCTGTGTCGACTTTAAAGTGGGCATTAATGCTTTTGCCTGACATAGCAGCAGATATTTGCTTTGCATGCCCCAGGGAAACGATAGTTATGCTAATATTTTTTTCAGCCATTTCTGCAGCCCTTTCAGCAGGTATGGCTCCCATTATAAGTATTTCAGCGTCGATGCCGCTTTCTGCAAGCTTTATGGCTTCTTCGCATGATGCAACTGCAAAGCTGCGGCAGCCTTCGCTAATGAGGGCTTCGGCGCACTGGGCCGCGCCATGGCCGTAAGCATTGGCCTTTATTACCGCGTATACTTTCTTGTTGCCAGACAGCCTAGCTGCTTGCCTATAGTTGTGCTTGAGGCTTGTTATGTCGATTTCAGCCCAGATTCGGTGTGTATTGCTAAGATTCAGCATTATGCCGCCTTATATCGTTTTTTTCATTATAAAAAGAATTTGGCCAGCTGCACTGCATTCTTGGGCAAGCGCTACGCGCCAACGCCACGCATGTTTAGCTTCGCCAATAATAACTATTATAGCTTATGAGCGATTTGGGGCATAAGCATTCGGGAATGCAATTAGCTTTATAACATGGGAAAATATTGCCATAAAAATATATCAACCCAGGCATCCGTAATGGCCCAATTATCTGGACACCTGGCCAAAAAATATTAAATTCGCCGCTTCCTAGCTGTTGTTTCAAGCCGGCTTTGGTATACTATACATTATTGCTTGGAGGAAACGATGGGCCTTGTTGAACTATTCATTTTGGCGGTTGGCTTGTCCATGGACGCATTTGCTGTTTCTGTAACTATTGGCCTCACTATGCTTGACAACAGCATTTTCAAGGCGTTGGCAGTAGGGCTGTACTTCGGCGGCTTTCAGGCTGGCATGCCTATTGCCGGCTACTTTGCAGGACTGGCGCTCTCAAGCATTATAAACGATTATGACCATTGGGCTGCATTTGGCATGCTTGCGCTTATAGGCTTAAACATGGTGTTTGGCAGCAAGGAAAGCGACAGCGGCCGGATGCACAGAAAGCAGCTTTCCCCTGCTGTCATGGTCCCCCTGGCAATAGCCACGAGCATTGACGCCCTGGCTGTTGGCATTTCGTTTGCATTTCTCAGAGTCAATATATTCTGGGCATCGTCATTTATCGGGGTATGCACTTTGCTTATTTCTATGCTTGGAGTTAAGGTTGGCAACAGCATAGGGAGCAAAGCCAAGCATAAGGCCCAGATAATTGGCGGCCTCATTCTCATAGGCATTGGCCTAAAAATCTTATTAAGCGATCTGCTTGGGTAGCAATCTCTGTAATAAACTTAAATTGCATAATATGATATTTTCTTGCATTTGACAATCGCTTGCCGAGGTAATATCATCTATTTAGGCATATCAAGAGATTTGTTATAGTATGATTCCCATATTTATATTATATAGTATATATTTTGTATAAATTGTCTAAACAATTTATGATTTAGCAAAATGTTTACTAAAAATGTCGATATTTATCAATTTGTAGCGTATTATAGTAATAGTAACGAAATTTACAGTTCATAAAATATTAACCACCGCAGCAAAGGAATTTAGATTATGATAAGCATCAGTTTTCTTATGAAGAGAATATGGCATATGGATAAGCGTGCATTTTTCTCAAAAGTTGAGGAGATACACAAAAAGACGGGCAAGGGGCGAATAGGGACAATTATAGACATGCAGCGCTGCGCAGTGCGCCATGGCGCAGGCTACATTGACTACGATTTATTCGAAATGTACAACCTGAATGAGCATGAGCGGGCAACCTATCTCACCAGAGGCCGCAACAATGCTATTGTCAAGAAGTACAATAATGCGGGCTCGTTTCATATTTTTGAGAACAAGTCCGACTTTAATGCCAGATTCGAAAGCTTTTTAAACAGGGAGTGGATTGATGCGCAGGCATCTGGCAAAGAAGCCGCTATAGATTTTATAAATAGGCATAGCGTAATCTTTTCAAAGCCAACATGCGGAGCATGTGGAAAAGGCATTGAAAAGGTTCTGGCATCTGAGTTTGGCTCAGCCGAAGAATGCTATAGCTACCTTTTAAGCCTTGAAGGGCCGCGCATCTGGGAAGAGCAGGCCTTGCAGCACCCTGATATGGACAAGATGTACCCCGGCGCAATAAATACTGTTAGGGCAGTTACGCTTCTCATAAACGGCGCTCCGCAGCTTATTACAGCAATGCTGCGCATAGGAAACGGCAAGCATGTAGACAACTTTAACTCGGGCGGCATGGCAGCGCCGGTTGATGTTGGCAGCGGCATCGTCTCCGACTTCGCGCTTGACAAACAAAAAACACGCTTTGAAAAGCATCCTGTCACAGGCACGCAGATCAAAGGGTTTGCCCTGCCTGACTGGGAAGAAGCAAAAGCTTTGGTTTTGAGGGCATGCAAGGTAGTGCCTGAGATGGGCTATATAGGCTGGGACATTGCATTTACGCCAGACGGGCCAATACTTATCGAAGGCAACGAGTTTCCCGGCCATGACATATACCAGCTTCCTGAACATACCCCTTCAAAGATAGGCATAATGCCTGTTTTCGCTGAGGCTGAGAGGAAAGCAAAGGAAGCGGCTAAAGAGAATTTAAAGGTTGCAGCCGTTTAGCTCATCTATGCATGAGCTTTTGTAAAGAATAAGAATTATTAGAAGAAGCTTAAGCGCGTAGCTTCTTTTTTAATGCCAGAGCGCATGTAAAGCTTTGCAGCAAAGCCATGGCTTCAACTCATGTTGAATAAATGCCATGAATAATTAAGTTCCCTTGCGCTCTGTAATGCTATACAAACGCAGCTTTGCTTTGCTATAGCCTGCCTAAGGCTTCATTGTTACTGAAAATTTCGCATAAAACTAAAGAAAAATTTAAGATATATCAATACATTTGCATATTGGGCATTAAGAATAAATCTTGTAAAACACCCATGGAAATTAATGTAATCATATGTCGAAATCCTAAGCAAAGTATGGTAACCTAAGGTAAAAAAAGACATTTATTGGTGACAACGATGAATATTAGTTACTTGCTGCGATGCGCAGTGAAGATGGACAAAAAGGCACTGTTTGAACAAATTGAGGATATTCACCAAAAGACAGGCAAGGGGAGGGCATCTATTCTGCTTGACATGCAGCGCTGCGCCGTCAGCCATGGAGCGGGCTATGTAGACTATGGCCGCTATGAGATGTACAGCCTTAGCGAAAGCGAAAGGGCTACTTTCCTGACCAGAGGGAGAAATGATGCCCTTGTGAAAAAATACAACAAAGCAGAGCGCTTTCATATCTTTGAAAACAAAGCAGCATTCAATACCGTCTTTGAAGCGTACTTAAAGCGCGAATGGCTGGATCCGTCTGCAGCGCCAAAAGAAGAAGCTCTTGAGTTCATATCAAAGCATGGCGTGGTATTCTCAAAGCCGGTTCTTGGAGCGTGCGGCGCTGGCATTGAGAGAGTTAGCGCGCTTGATTTCAGCTCGAATGAAAGCTGCTATGGCTACCTTATGGGCCTTGGGCCAGATCGGATCTGGGAAGAGCAGGCTTTGCAGCACGAAGCGCTTGAGCGGCTCTATAAAGGGTCGATAAATACAGTAAGGGCAGTAACGCTTACAATCGACGGGCAGCCTTATCTTGTTTCTGCAATGCTGAGAATCGGAAACGGGAGCCATATAGACAATTTTTTCACAGGGGGGATGGTGGCGCCAGTTGATGCAAATAGCGGCATAGTTACGGATTGTGCCATTGATATCAGCAAAACTGCATACCGCACCCACCCTCTAAGCGGAGCAGCAATCAAAGGCGTTAAGATACCTGATTGGCGTGAAGCAGTCTTTATGGTTAAAAGGGCAAGCCTTACAGTCCCTGAAATGGGATATGTGGGATGGGATATAGCATTTACGCCGGACGGGCCCTGCCTTATTGAAGGCAATGAATACCCTGGCCACGCCTTATACCAGCTGCCCGGCCACACGCAGCATAAGCAAGGCATCATGCCTTTGTTTTGGGAAATTGAAAAGCAGGCAAGCGCTGCTGCGGCAATGTATGCCGGCGATAATGAAAGCAGCAAAGGGGTTGCGCGCCTGAAGCTGTAAAATCCACGTGACAGTGCAGGCTGCCTAGCTATAGACGCAGCCTTTTTTAATATTGCTATGCCAACAGGCCTGCCAATCTGCAGCTTTTGCTATGTTCCAAGGTATGCTGCCCTAACAGCATCGTTTTCCAGAAGGCTTTGGCCCGAGCCTGACAAAGTTATCTCGCCCGTCTCCATTACATAGCCAACATCAGCTGTTTTAAGAGCCATATTGGCGTTTTGCTCAACAAGCAGAATCGTAACGCCTTTGCTGTTTATTTCCTTGATAATTGAAAAGATGTCTGAAACAATAAGCGGCGCGAGGCCAAGAGACGGCTCATCCATCATCAGAAGCTTTGGCCTGCTCATAAGCGCCCTTCCAACTGCAAGCATTTGCTGCTCGCCGCCTGAAAGCGTTCCGCCCAGCTGCCAATGGCGCTCTTCAAGCCTTGGGAAAAGGCTGTAAACCCAATCAATATCATCTTTGAGGCTGTCTTTTCGCAGGTATGCGCCTATTTTAAGGTTCTCCAGGACTGTGAGATCCGCAAATATCTTTCTGCCTTCAGGGACCAGCGATATGCCTTTTGAAACTATGGCAACGGTGTCCTTGCCGCCAATGCTCTCCCCGTTAAACAGTATTTCGCCTGAAGCGGGCTTAATAAGGCCGCAAATCGCCTTTAGGGTTGTAGATTTGCCTGCGCCGTTGGCGCCTATAAGAGTTGATATTCCCCCGTCGGGCACATCAAATGATATTCCCCTGACTGCCTCAATGCTCCCGTAATTTACTCGCAAGTTCTCAACTTTAATCATCAGCGCCCTCGCCAAGGTATGCTTTTATTACTCGTTCGTCAGACTGGATTTCTTTAGGCGTGCCGCTAGCTATCATCTTGCCAAAGTCCAGGACATATATGCGATCTGAAATGTCCATAACTATCTGCATATGGTGCTCGATTAGCAGCACGGCAAGGCTGAATTCTATGGCTATCATCTTTATGAAGTCAGTGAGATCAAGAGTCTCTTTCGGGTTCATGCCGGCAGCGGGCTCATCAAGCAGCAAAGCAGATGGCGCAGTAGCAAGCGCCCTTGCTATCTCAAGCCTTCTTTGCTCTCCGTAAGGCAGTGATGAGGCTTGTGCACCGGCTTGGCTTGCAAGGCCAACCTTTTCGAGAAGCTCCATGGCTTTCTCCCTCATAGCCTTTTCTTCTGAACGGTATTTGGGCATGCCCAATATAGCTCCAAAGATGCTGCTTTTAACATGCATGTGCATGCCTATCAAAACATTGTCAATAACGCTCATTTCAGAAAACAGGCGTATGTTTTGAAATGTTCTGGCTATGCCAAGAGCAGTTATTGTGTCAGGCCTTTTTCCGGCAATGCTTTGGGAGCTATCGTCCCTTGTGAATATAATATCGCCTTTTGTTGGCTTGTAAACGCCGGTTATCATGTTAAAGGCTGTAGTCTTGCCAGCCCCGTTTGGGCCGATTAGGGCTACAGTTTCGCCAGATTGAAGCAGCATATCGAGGCTGTCAACTGCAACTACCCCTCCAAAGCGCATTCCAGCGCCTTTTGTTTCAAGCGCTATCATCGCCTGCCTCTTTCTTGGGTTTTCTTATTTTATTTATCAGGAAGGCAATGGGCCTGTAAATGCTGTTCCAGCTAAACTCCCTTGATCCGAACAGCCCTCTTCTGTAAAAGAGTATAATTGCCATGAGCAATAACGAGAATACAAGCATTCTAAGGCCGGCTATTTCGGGAACCCTGAAGAACAGCAAGTTAAAGCCGCTGTCCAGGAATCTAAGCCACTCTTTTGATACTGACAGAATTATTGCGCCGACAACAGAGCCGGTAATGCTTCCCTGGCCGCCGAGCACTACTATGAGCAGGATCTCATACGCCAGCGTGAACCTGAAGTAGGCAGGGGTTATAGCGCCAACAACCGATGCGAGCAGGCCCCCTGATATTCCGGCAATAAACGCGCTTAGCAGAAATGACATGAGCTTATGCTTAAACAGCGATATGCCCATAGCCTCAGCTGCCACTTCGTCATCTCGTATAGCTTTAAATGTACGCCCATATGAAGTCTTCATAAGCCTGAGGAGCAAAACGACGATAGCAGCGCACGATAAGCTCGTCCAGAGGATATTGGCTGTTGACGGGATATTTTTAAGGCCTACCGGGCCGTTTGTTATCGGTATAAGGTTTGTAATAAATATTCGAATAATTTCAGAAAAACCGAGCGTTGCTATAGCCAGATAGTCGCCCTTCAGCCGAAGGACCGGAAAACCAATAAAAAATGCAAAAAATGAAGCCATCAGCCCCCCTGCAATGAGGGCTACAAGAAATGGCGCCTGCAGGTTTCTCACGAAAGGGTTGATTGGCTCAACCCAATAAAGGCTCTCTTTTGCTTCCGGCGGTATAACAAGCAGCGATGTGGTATAGGCGCCAAGCGCCATAAAACCTGCCTGGCCAAGGGAAAACTGCCCTGTAAAGCCATTGATTAAGTTCATGGACAGCGCTGCGATAGCGTATATTCCACTAAGCCTGACTATGCGGGCTTCATAGGGGCCAAGGGCAATGCCTTTGTATGCCAGCCATAAAAAAACTGCAAAGCCTGCCAGTGCAACAGCCGTTAGAATTCTTGAGGCGTTCTTGCTTAAATCTTTCATCTCACACCTTGTCAGCCTTTTTTTCGCCTAAAATGCCGGCTGGCCTTAACAGCAATATGGCTATGAGCATTATAAACGCAAAAGCGTCTTTGTAGCTTGACAATGCCGGTATAAACAATACTATCATAATTTCCATAAAGCCAAGCAGGTATGCCCCTACTACGGCGCCTTTTATGTTGCCAATGCCGCCAATGACAGCAGCAATAAAGCACTTTAGCCCGGGCATTATGCCGACATAGGGTTCGATCTTGGGGTATTTAAGGCCCCACATGATCGCGCCGACACAGGCAAGCATTGAGCCTATGGCGAATGTTGTTGATATTACAGTGTTTATATTGATGCCCATTAGCTTTGCTGTCTCATAATCTTTTGAAGTCGCGCGCATTGCCATGCCAATCTTTGTTTTGTCAATGAGGTAGAGCAGCCCTACAACTGAAATAGCTGTAACAACAGGCATGTATAGCGAAAGCTTTTGGAAATATATAGAGCCTATAACGACTACGCTCTGGAATGCAGGGACCGGGGGAAACTGCTTTTGGATTCCTGAGAACACAACGACGCCGAAATTTTCCATTAGATAGCTCACTCCAATAGAGGAAATGAGCACAGAGATTCTGGGAGCTTCCCTAAGCGGCCTGTATGCTGCTGCCTCTACAACAATGCCGAGCACGCCGGTTGCCAGTACTGCAGCGATGAAGGCTATAGGCCATGGAAGGGCAAATATCGTTATAAGGTAGAACACGAAATACATTGACATCATAAAAATGTCGCTATGCGCAAAGTTTATAAGCCTGAGAATCCCATACACCATAGTATATCCTATAGCGACCATGGCATATAAAGAGCCAACAGATATAGCATTTGCAACAGACTGTATGAACATTTCAGTAGTGAGGTTTTGAATCATTGGCTATTCAACCTTTGCTGCAGCAAAATTATAAAGCGGCCCGAATTGGCTTCAGGCCGCTAATGACAGTTCTAATCGATTGTCACCGTGCTTAAGTATTCAAATTTTCCATCTTTAACAACTTTAAGCACAGCCAAATTAATAATCGCATCGCCTTTGTCATTAAATCTTATGTTGCCTGTTGCGCCTGGCACAACAATAGTAGAAAGCGCATCGCGGATAGCATCAGAATCTACGGATCCTGCTGCTTCGATAGCTTTGTAAACTGTAACGTACGCATCATATCCGAGAGCTGCAAATGCTGCCGGCTCTTCATTGTACTTTGCTCTGTATGCTTCAATAAATTCTGTAGTAGTGTCATTTATTGGAGCAGCAGGATCAAAGAATGATGTTATGGCGCAGCCTTCAACAGCATCGCCGCCGATTGTAATCAGCTCAGGCACTTCGAAAGTGTCGCCTCCAAGGAATTGGATATCAGATCCGGTCTGCCTTGCCTGCTGCATCATAAGGGCTGCCTCTGTAAAGTTGCCCGGAGCAAAGATGCAGTCAGGGTTGTTGGCAAGTGCAGCTTGCAGCTGGCTTGAAAAATCTGTGTCATCAAGCTGGTAAGTGCTTGTTGAGCTTATTGTGCCGCCAAGCTCTTTAAATGCTTCTTCAAAGAAGTTTTTCAGGCCGACAGCATAGTCATTTGAGCTTTCAAAAATGATGGCTACATTCTTTGCGCCAAGATCATTGAAAGCATAATTAGCTAAAACTGTTCCCTGGAAAGGATCAATAAAGCATACGCGGTAATAATACTCATTGGAATTTGTGACGTTTGGATTGGTGCAGGAAGCGCCCATGCACACAATCTTGTTTTCTTTAAAGATTGGGCCGCCGGCATTAGACAAGGTTGAGCCCCATGAGCCGATAACTATATCTACCTTTTCGCTTTCAACAAGCCTTGAGGCTGCAACTGATGCTTCAACAGCGTCGCTCTTGTTGTCGGCTTTTACAAGCTCAATCTTTTTTCCTAATACTTCGCCGTATTTTTCATGCGCAAGCTCAATGCCTCTGACTTCAAGCTCGCCGCCTCCGGCGTTACCGCCTGTTAATGGCTCAAAAACGCCTATTTTGATGACGTCGCTTTCACTTCCTCCGCCACCTTGGCTGTTTCCTCCGCCTCCGCCTCCGCCGCATGCTGCAAAGCTTACAGCAAGAGTAAGCGCAAGCGCTAAAGAAATAGCTTTCTTCATGATTTCCCTCCTAATTCTTAGATCATAAAGAATTTAGTTTTTTTACTTTGTTTTACAAAGCGATTTTATTGTCCACCAGAATAAAACAAAGGAGAACTATACGAAGAATTATACAGTATAGGCTTTGCGTTTTCAACATTATTTGTGAAGGCAGAGAGGGCACTGTTGTACTATGCAGGCAAAAGGATAAAACCTCGATGCATCCTTCTTTCGCTGTGGCATATGCCTCGGCCAGAACCTGCATTATTTCGCCAAAAATCGGCTCCACCAAAATACATAGCATTCAAAAATACAGTAATTGGGACGCTTTAGAAAGCTGCCGGAGCATGTATGCCTTAAGAGGGCAGCCCGGCTGCAGGCAAATAGCATATGCAATAAACGCAAGCTGCCTGCATGCTTTTGTATTATGCGCCTTATTTACAGTTACTTTTTAGGCGGTGTTTGCCTTAGCGAAAAGCGCTGCACTGCATATGCTATTGGCTATAGCAAAAATTGCTATGGAGCACTAGCTCTGCAGTGGGGCAATTTCGAAATTTCGAGCGTATTTCATATACGAAAGAGGCTGTTGGAATCCATTTTCATAGATTCTCAACAGCCCCCTTGCAGGCTATTGCCCTTATTTTCTGCGCTTTGGCAGATGAGCGCCTTTTGCCCTTTGGGTTACCGCTTAAAAAACGCGCCAAATTGCAGTGGTCAAAGGCTGCCACAGGGCTATTCGTAAACTTTTACTTCGCACTCGCCTTTATAGGCTGCAAGCGCGCCCATAGCAAGCGCTTGCATTTCAAGCTCTCCCGGTATAGTAAATACCGGGCAAAAAGCATCGACTCTTTCTTTAATCGATCCGGTAAACCTGGATGAGTATGCAAGGCCCCCTGTAAGGACAATGGCATCGCAGCGGCCTTGCAGAACCGCAAACATGCTCCCAATCTCTTTTGACACCTGGTATGCCATGGTATCTACAACTGTTGCAGCAAAGATATCCCCTGCGTCTATCATCTTCTGGGCTGTTTTTAGGTCATTAGTGCCAAGATATGCCTGCATTCCTCCGTTTCTTGACACCATAGAAATAATTTCATCCTTTTGATATTCGCCTGAAAAGCACATTTCGATTAATGGCAAGAGGGGGACAGCCCCTGAACGCTCTGGCGTAAATGGGCCTTCCCCGTTAAGGGCATCATTCACATCGGCCACCCTTCCATACAGATGCGCTCCGACAGTTATGCCGCCTCCCAGGTGCGCGACAATAAGGCGGCAGTTTTCATACTGCTTGCCAAGCCTTTCTGCAGCCGCTTTTGCTGTTGCCTTTTGGTTGAGGGCATGAAAGATGCTTGATCGCTCAATGCCAACAAAGCCGCTAAGCCTGCCAAGAGGGCCTATCTCGTCAACATCGATGGGATCTACAGCGTATGATGGCACCCCAAGCCCGTCAGCAATTTCTCTTGCTATTATAGCGCCAAGGCTGGAAGCGTGAATTGAAAGGCTGCTGTTTATATCTTCGATCATGAGATCGCTTATGCTGTAAACGCCGCTTTCAACAGGCATGATGTTTCCGCACCTGCCAACAACAGCATCTATAGACGAAAGCTCAACACCCCTATTGGCAAGAGCGTTGAGCACGCTTCCCTTTCGCTCCTCTTTTTGGCCGGAAATGCTTGAATCCTTGCCGCTTGAGTGCCAGTTATGGTAAGCGGACTCAGAAAAAGCCAGCGCTTCGCTGTCGTAGAGCGCGAGCTTTGTTGAGGTTGAGCCCGGGTTTATGACAAGCACCCTGACAGCGCCTGCCGGCTTTCCGGGATCCAAAGGCAGCGCTATGCCGTCTTGCCGAACAGTATCTACAGCTTTTCTTGGCTCGAGCACAAGCGAGCTGCCAGATGATTTAATTTCAGCGCGGACGACGCAGTCAAGCTTTAGCATGCGCTGGGCGACGGATGTTATCTTTGCATTGCGCGAATCGATTTCAATATCCATTTGCGAGAAGCTGCTGTCGAGAGGGTCTTCATCAACATTGAGGGACTTGATATTCCAGCCTTCTCTTCTGATCTGGCCTGCTATCTGCTCCAGGACGCCGGCCCTGTTCTTGACTCGGAGTGAGAGTATATCCATCTTAGTTGCTCTCCTAACGGGCGATGTATTGCATGAAAGGCCTAAAAAGCCGCATAAGCGCTTGTTTTATGCGCCTTGCCCGCTTTCAGCCAGGCTTTGTGCCAGATCAGATGCCTGCTTTCTTATTGCCTCCAGATCCTCGTTTGTTGGCAAGCCTCTTATGTCTCCCAAACGGCCTAGGGTGCTATATTCTTCATTATTGATAAATTCGCTTAATATATACCATTTGTCCAGCACTGAAATCCCCAGGTGATCAAAAAATTGCTCCATATACAGGCCTGCAGGGGTTGCTTCGTTCATGCCGGTGTGAGGGCCGGAGTAAGTGCAGAATACCAATGCGCTTGTTCCCTCCACTCGTGGAGAGGATGCTTTTACCATGCCCTTTTTATTGTAATCGCTGTGCTTGCTTTTTAAAAAGTCTTCCATTGGCTTTGGCACATGCCAGTTGTATGCAGGCGATCCGCAGCAAACGAGATCGTAGCTAAAGTAATCAAGCTCCTGCACCTGTATCTCTTTAATGCTTTTTATTTCAGCTTGCATGCCGCCATCCGATAATCCAAGGTGAATGGCTTTGGCAACTTTTTCGGTGTTGCCTGTTATTGAGCAGTAGAACACTAATGCTTTCATTGTTTGGCCCTTTCATTAGCTTATTGGCAGGGGGTTGCGCTTTCTAAGCGCTCCCGTTTTCTTCATAATAACAGGTGCGCTTGCGGTTATGTAACAATAAGCGGGCTTTTGCCTGACAGGCTTTGCTTTTCACCCAACAAAAAAACTGCTCTTGTTATTGAGCAGCTCTCTAGCCTAAAAAAAACTATGCGCTTTTATATTTGGCCAATGCGGCAATCAGTATAATTGCAGCAGCGGATACAAGCAATGCTGTCGCATACAGCCCTGATCTGCTGCCATCGCCCGTTAATGGCGGGTTGCTGGCGAGCATCTTGTCAAACCTGGCATAATTGGTGTCAGCGTCCGAAAACGCTGCGCTCCATACTTCGCCTGAAACATTAGATCCTTTCCACCCGGCGAAGCGGCTGTCTGATGCCGGAAAGCACTCTGGGATATCAGTTTCGTCCAGCACCGCTTGGGATGTAGACTGTGAATTGTAGCGTGTTACTTTCTTTTCAATATGTACGATGCTTTCCCCTCCGGAGAAAGATCCTCTGCCGGTGCTGTGCGGGTCTATTAGGAAGTAGGCGCTAACCATCTTTTCGTATCTGGCAGTGAAGACCCTGTCTGCTTGCTGCTCTTCGCCAGAGCTGTACTGCTTGGCTTGCGATCCCAGGCCTTCATGCCATCCGGCGAAGTGCCACCCGGACAGAAACGGCTCAGGGGGCTGCACGCTGGGGTATGCTGCCTTATTCGGAAGCTCGTTGTAAGAGTCAAGAGACATGCCTAAAAGTATATGGCATTCATAGGCAGGGCTGGCAGTCTGGGGGTCGAAAATGATTCTGGCCCATTGCGAATCATCGCGCCTGTACGCATATACAGCAACCTTGCTGCCATCGTCAGCTATGCGCAGCAGTGGCTGGCTAAGGCCAGGCGCAAGTTCATAGCCTCTAATGTTGGGCTCGCCCATATCGCTTTCATCCTGCTCTGTTGAATACAGGGTTTTGCCTGAAAAGCTTAAAAGGCGGCATTCTATTGTGACGATGTCATATACCTTGTCTTTTGAATATAAAAAGACTATAACGTTTTCTTCTGAGTTGCTGCCCAAAACGATGCCGGCGAAATCGTCGCCTATTAGGGTGTAGCCCGGAATTGTAGCTGCTTCGGCGAAGGCTTCGTCACCGGCAGCAAGCTTTTCCCCGTCAATGCCCCGATCGAAATACAGCCCGTGTATTAGCTCAAGGCCGCTCGCCGAGTCCCTGAATTCTATTCTGTATGAAATGTCGTGGGTGTAATTATTTATGTTCGGTTTATTAAAATGTGAATTTTCTTTAATCGAATCGATGACGCTCTCTATAACATTCTCGATTGTTGGCTTGTATAAGTGCGCAATTGCGTTGGAAGGGAAGCTGCACACTAGCAATGCAGCTGCAATAGCTGCTGCTAAAAAGCGCTTTATTCTCATTGAATGCCTCCCTTTTCGATACTTTCTGCTGATTATATTATAACTTATTCTTAATCAGAATCATATCTATAATTACATTAATATGAACTTATTATTAGAAACTACAATAGATAAAACGATATATCCTAGGATATCTATGGAAAAACCGCTAATATGATGTATTATATTGGTATTGAATAAATTCATTGCGCATGATCTGAACTACATGCATTTTTAGTAAAGCGTACGGAATTTGTAATATTGTGAATAATGCGCACTGGCATCGCCTTTTCACATTGGCAACGAATAAACAGCCTGGCTTGGCAGCAAGGCTGTTTGCATTATAAAAACGAGAATTTTGCGCTATTCTATGCCCAGGCAGCGCTGCAGGCAAAAGCCAGCTGCATTGCTTCATTGCGCTAACGGGAGCAGCGCCATCAGTGCATTAACTACATGCCAAGCATGCCTTCCAGCCACCCGGCCAGCTTAGCTTTGCTGAAAATGCCTGGCTGCCGTTAACAGCAGCAAACGTTATGCCCAATTCACCGGAAGCGCATTTATTTTCACTTTTTACAGTTCACCTCCATTCGGCGCAACGTGATGCCTCATTTCCCATCTGTGAGATTGCTGCAGCAAAATCTTATTGCGCAAAAGCTATATAGCAGAATGAAAGCCGGCAAAGCGGCGATTAATCGGTGAAAACAATATCTTCAGAAACTAATGCAAATAGCAAGGGGTTTATAGCATTTAGCAAAGCGAAAGTGCTGTTTTTCAACCAAAAAAGCAGCATATTGATGGGCAGCAACCGCTGAACTTGCATTTTCGTTCCAACTATTATTATAGCTTGCAAAAAATATCTTGTTAACTGATAGGTTATAATGTAACTTATATGCGTAAGGCACGAATATTTTTTATATAATGCAATTCGAATTTTATAGAATATGCAAGTTGCAAGGAGGAGCAAACGCAGCATATTGCTAGCGCGCTGTTTATATTTATATGGAATACAGGCAAATGCCCAATGGCACAGACAAGCTTAGCGCCCTTGGCTTTGGAACTCTAAGAATGCCAACAAAAAACGGGAAGATAGACTATTCGCAGGCAGAAGAGCTCATTCGCAAGGCAGTAGAGTGTGGAATTAATTACTTTGACACTGCATTTATGTATAACGAAGCTGAAGAAGCGCTTGGCAAGGCTCTTGAAAAGGTTGGCAGGCAAAACGTATACATAGCAACAAAAGCTCCTGTTCCGTCTATAAAGAGCAGGGAAACGTTCGATGAAATATTTATCAAGCAGCTAATGAGGCTGAATACCGGCTGGATAGACTACTATATGATGCATAATGTCAGCAGCTACGAAGATTATAGCCGGCTAAGGGATTTAGGGTTTTGGGACTTTATCTCCCAGCAGAAGGCTAACGGTTCCATAAGGCATGCCGGATTTTCGTACCATGGAAATCTACTGGATTTTAAGAAGATCATTGACGACGGGCCTTGGGACTTTTGCCAGATCCAATACAACTATTTAGACGAGGGCTTTCAGGCAGGTAAAGCAGGCCTTGAGTATGCATATTCCAAAGGGATGGGCGTTGTCGTTATGGAGCCGCTAAGAGGAGGAAAGCTGTCTGCACTCATGCCTGAGGAAGGCAAGCAGATCATTAAGAGCAGCAATACCGGCAGAAGCGCTGCTGAATGGGCTCTATCCTGGGTTCTAAGCCACAAGGAAGTGAGCGTAGCGCTTTCCGGGATGAATGAGCTTTGGCAGATTGAAGAAAATGCTGCTGTTGCAGGATCATCTGGAGTCGGATGCATGAGCGACAGCGATCTGGCTGTGATAAGCGAGCTTAAGAAGTGTTTTGAGAAAGAGGAAAGCATACCGTGCACAGGGTGTGCTTACTGCATGCAATGCCCTAATGGCGTTGATATACCGCAGTGCTTTTCATTATATAATTCACGCGTGATGTTTGGCGGCTTTAAGCCGCTTGAGCAGTATGCATTTGCTCTTGACGGGTTTGAAAGGCCTGCTGCAAGGGCTTCACTTTGTGTCTCGTGCGGAGCATGTTTGCCAAAGTGCCCGCAATCCATTGAAATACCAACAATGCTTAAGGCTGTAAAAAAGGAAATGGAAAAGCCGTGGCTAAAGTACCACTTCCGCATAACAAGGTATTTATCGTATAAATACTATAAAGTCCAAGTAATAAATACGAAACAGACCAGAGAATAGCAATTAAATATAATAACATGCCCGGCTAGGCGGTTTGCCGGGCGAAGCTTTTGGCTTGCCCTTCCAGCAAATGCTCAGGCTGAAAAGCAGGGGCGAGTAGCTTGGCGATGCATGCAAGCGTTTAGAAGGCGCTAAATTTGCGCTTAAATTTTCTGCCATGGCAAGCAATAAAAAACTAATCTCCTCGACAATGCTTGATTGGCAAGAAGACTAGTTAAGCTTTTATTCATACTCTATTGCATCGCCCTGTATTCGCTGCGCAATGGCATAGGGCTCTATATTGCCATTAATTTTTATTGTCTAAGACACGCTTCAGCTAGAAAATGTCTTCCGGAGCGTCGTCAATATCTATATTATCTACGTCAGGATCGAACCACTCAGAAGGTATTTGAGCATCAATCTCTTCTTCATTATCGAATCCCTTGTATAGGAGTGCTTCCAGCTCTTCATCTGTAAGAATGATGTCCTCCGGGGCATCTTCTAAGTCTATTGCAGCGCCAGCATCTTCAAACCACTCAGAGTAGCCATCATCGTCTGCTTGTGCATCAGCTGGTGCTTCATCTTCTATTTCAGGTGCATCTTGTTCATCAGCTGGCTCACCATCTTCCGGGGCTTCTGGCTCAGAGACTTCATCAGGCTCTGCGTTGGCTGCTTCAGGCTCTGCACCAGCTTGCCCGTCTTCTGTATCAGCTTCATCTAAATCATCCTCTATTTCGATTTCGTCAGATGCGGCAACTTCATCAAGTGCAGGCTCTGTTTCGAGCTTCTCTGCTGCATCCTCAGCTTCGGCTTCAGCGTCTTCCGGTTCATCTGCTGCTTCATCGACTGCTTCGTCTGCTTCGGCTTCTGCTTCTTCGGATTCATCTGCTATTTCTTCGACTGCTTCGTCTGCTTCAGCTTCAGCTTCAGCTTCTTCCGGTTCTTCGTCTGCTTCATCGACTGCTTCTTCGGCTGCTTCGGCTTCAGCTTCTTCCGGCTCATCTGCTATTGCTTCTTCGACTGCTTCATCTGCTTCGGCTTCGGCTTCTGCTTCTTCGGATTCATCTGCTGCTTCTACGACTGCTTCATCTGCTTCGGCTTCTGCTTCTTCGGATTCATCTGCTGCTTCATTGGCTTCGGCTTCTTCCGGTTCTTCTGCTGCTTCTTCGACTGCTTCGTCTGCTTCTGCTTCTGCGTCTTCCGGCTCATCTGCTATTTCTTCTGCTGCTTCATCTTCTGCTTCGGCTTCTTCTACATCCTCTGCGACTTCAAGCACAACTGCTGCCTCTTCTTCGTCTTCTTTTGCGCAGATTTCTTCATCGTTTGCTTCGTCTTCCGCCTCAATGGCTAATTCGATCTCAGCCTCTTCGGCTTCAGCATCGGCTTCATAGGTGCCATCGCCAAACTGCACATCCGGCTCATGCTGCTGGTTGACTGTTACTAAGCTAACGAGCTCGCCATCTAAGCTGTACAGGCCATACTCAAACACTTGGCTGTCAACATTTGCTATGCATGAAGCGCTTAGCGATACTTTGACTGGCTCAAATTCTGTGAAAGTGTTTATAAATGCCGGGTAACCGTCAGGATACGAAATTGTTGCAGCCAGGTAGCCAAGGCCAGCGTCAACCACATCAATGATGATTGGATATGCTTCCCTGCTGGAGGCCCATCTCCTGTCCTTAATCTTAACCGGCTTAACAAGGTACTCATACCTTCCTGGTTTTGTAAACGTAAGCTCAGCAAAGATCCCTATTGCATCATCCATATTTGAGCTTTTGAATATTGGAAGCCCGTCAGGGTAGATTACATCAACAGCCGCTTGGCCATCAGCTTGCGCCTCAAGCTCTACTGCGGCAGGGTATGAAACTGTATCAACAGTCCACCCTTCTGGCGCTGAGAGCATTCTGAGGGTGTACTCATTAGATCTGCTTTGCGCAATTGAAACCCAGAATTCAACCAGGCCATTGCCGCTTGCCATCGCTTCGCAAACAAGCTCGCCTAAATCGCTGAATACCCCAAACCTGAATTCATCATCTGGCGCCTCTTTGCCTATAAGCTGCAGGTTTGCCTTGAATAGGGCAAATGCTGCTTCGCCTTTATAGCTGATGTCCGCATTGTTGTATGCATTGTCAAATGGCGCTGTTACATCATCAGTTAGGACGTGGTACTCGTATTCCTGTGCATCCTCGGATGATATTGCACTAGCAGTTGAGGCATTGTTGTCTGAGAATACCGCTTGCTCATCTATATCAAGCAGGTGCCTGTGGTTTTTGCTAATCCAAATAGCCCCTCCGTCCCCCCCGGCTCTGTTGGAACTAAGCTCAGTATCGCCTTCGATTACTATCTGGGCGCCATTGCCCGGCCTTGAATAGATCCCCCCGCCATTCTGTGAGGCTCTGTTGCCATGCACCCGGCTTGAGTGAATTATTGCATACCCGTCAGAGCGGTATATTCCCCCGCCATTGGCAGCGCTGTTGTCGGTGATTTCAGAATTTTCAATTTCAAGTTCAGCGTCGGTGTCTGCAAATATCGCGCCACCAGCTTCTGCTGCAGCGTTGGCTGCCATTTTAGCGCGCCTCATCCTAAGCTTTCCGAAGGAAATGCTTGCGCCTGCGCCGACTTCGGCTTCATTGTTGCTCACTTCGGCAGAATCCATGATATTAAAAACAGTATCGTCGCTGCTCTCAGATCCAACAAGCATTAATCCGCCGCCGCTGCCTTTGGCTCTATTGCGCGACACATGGGATTTGCCTAAAATTGCGAAATGGGATTTCTTGCCTTCCAACTGGCTATATACCCCTCCGCCGTCTTCAGCAGTGTTTTCATCGATTGATCCTGCAACCATAACAAACAGCCCGTCATCGTTGTAAATTCCGCCACCTTCTGTGAGGGCAGTATTTTTGTTGACCCTTCCGCCAGCTATGGCCAGAGTCGCGCCGTCGTTGTATATTCCGCCGCCGCCTTGTTGTGAATAGCTGGCTGTCACTTGTGCGCCCTTTAGCAGAGCAAGCCTGCCTTGGCTGTATATAGCGCCGCCGCCCTGGGCGCTTTTGCCGTTGGCAATAGTGACGTTTTCAAGGTAAAGCTTTGCTCCCGGCTTTACCTCAAGAACCCTGGAGCGTTTGCGGGCTGTCAATTTATACGAGCATTTTGATTTGCTGCGTATCTTGACAACTTTTCCGCTTGGAATTTGAATAGCCTCGCCATCCAGCACTATATCAGATGCCAGCTCGATCTCGATGGGAGCGTCTTGCTCGCCTTCCAGAACGCTTAATAGCTCAGCGAGGCTTGATGCCTCTTCGTGGATTTCCCACTCAGGCTCTTTGCTCGCTGAATTGTAATTTAAGCTATCAGCCATTATTGTTCTCACTCTCCGTTTTTTATTGCTTAGCATTATGCTTTATTAAAACGCTAGCACTAATTTAATATGCCGAAACCATCAAATTGTGACGGCAAAATGGAAAATATTATCTAAAAAAAAGAGTGAATTGAAAGATGCGAATCATAAAGAGTAGCTTTTCATTATGGGCAATATGACCGTAAATGCCGTTAAATGGCATATATTTTGCACTATGCGCATTAGGGTGCAAGCGCTGGGCCGCAGTATGCCAATAGAGCAAAAGCTATAACGAAAAAAAACAGCTGGAGGGGAGGTGTTATCCGTACCCCCCCTCCAGCTGAAAAAACATTTATGAAATGCAACAGGCCTTAAGCAAGTATTTCGAGCCGTTGCCGGGTTGCGCTCTGGCCAAGCTTGCTTTTTTACGGCAAGCAGGCATAAGAAGCTTATTTCGCTTTCGCCTAAACAGCATTTAGGCTGCTGCGGCGCCGACTAACTGCCATTTCAACCAATCCCCTACTATAAACCCTTTGCACAGCTATGCTGCCAAACCAACATAACATGAAAGGCAGTTAGCTCGGCATAAAAGCCAGCAGCTCTTTGCATATGCTTCTTAGCCGCTGGCGGCCAATGAACAATCACGCTTGGTGCGCATAAAGTTGTGCACAAGCATTTTATCGCTTATTGCAGTGTTGCTATATTATCTGGCTGAATCGCCTTTTGGGCGCCTTGGCCGGCTTTTTTTGCGTTTGCATGCAGAATTAATTGCCGGCAAAACAGCTTCTCGCAGCGAATTGCCATGGCGCTTCATGCAGGATTCAGGGCTGTTCGGGCAAGCTATTCCAACTGCTGATGCCATAGCAATAGGCTTATCAATCATTTTATAGATGCTGCTAAATAGATTATAAGATAATGCGGCAAAAAAACTATAGGTTTGCGCAAATAGCCAGCTAGTGGCGTGAATAGGCAAAATCACTCTTGATCTTCATGCACCAAAATAGATAAAATGCAAGTATATGCTGTTTTTTAGCATTCGAGGGTACTTACAGAATTATGCGCTATGTATAAGATTACACCATGAAGGGGGAGCACAGCAAGCTTAGCGCATTTTGTGCAATATCAATGAAAATCGCCATATGCGATGACGAGGTATATTGGAATGATTCTTTGAGAGATTCTGTAATGCAATGGGCGGAAGACAAAAAAGTTAATGTAGAATGCTTCAGTTTTTATGAGCCCCAAAGCTTAATCGACAAGCTGGGGCTTAATGAGTGTATCGACCTGATACTGCTTGACATCTCATTTCGCGAAGAAATGATGGACGGCATACAGGCGGCAGAGGCTATCAGGCAGTCCGGCAGCGAGATACCTATTGTATTCGTTACTGCAGGCATGTCCAGGGCAGCTGATGGGTATATTGTAAAAGCCATGGGATTTATAGGCAAACCTCCTGACAAAGAGCGCCTGGGGCTTTACCTCGGAAGAGTTCTGAAGCAGAAGGAAAGCGAAAAATCCATAAAGATCGATACAGGCACCGAGCTGGCTGTAATAAGCGTTGAGGATATCGCCTACTTAGAGGTGATAGACCACACGCTTATCTACCATACAATCAGAGGAGATATCGAACTCAGGGGATCGCTAAGGGATGCCCTCATTTTGCTGGAAAGCGACTCGTTTATCCAAGTGCACAGATCATATGCTGTGTCAGTTGAAAAAATCCACAGCATTAGAAAGAGAAGGCCGTATAGCGCCAATTTATACATTGGCTTTAAAATAATCAGCATTCCTGTAAGCCGCAAATATGTCAGCGCGCTTTCAATTGCATACGCCAAAGCGGTGATAGGGCAAATTATATGATGGTAAATCCAGTTATCATAAGCAGAATTGATAAATTCATGGCTATAGTGCTGAATTTATTCTTCTTTTACCGGGCAATGGAGGCTAAGCCGGGCAAAAAAGTGCATATCATTGCTATCGCTGCATTTATTGCCGTAAAGATGGCATATTTCATTTCAGGATTGGGGTTTCAGGACTGCTTTTCTCTTATAATGTGCATTGCCTTTACACGAGCAGCTTTTCAGGGCAATATTTACTCGCATGCCTGCTGGTCTGTCAGCGCTGTAGCCATTGATGGAATAATGGATGCAGTAATTCTTAGCGCCAACCTGTTTTCCAATGGAGTGGCGCTTGAGGGTGCAGGGGCATACAGCACAAGCCGCATTCTGATAACCCTTACAGCCAAAATGCTGCTGGTAGCAGTTTATTGGCTTATAACAGCCAATATCAATAAAGAGGGCATTGGAAGCTGGCAGGACGGGCTGTTTCTGATTGCGATACCAGCTGGCTGCTGGTCGATGCTTGAGGCGATTTTTAAGTTTGTTTTCGAGCACCACCCCGAGCATGCGAGCCAGCTGCTTGCTGTAAGCAGCGTTACGCTGCTGCTTGTAATTTACAGCTCAATTACTCTTTACAATCGGGTTACAGCCAATAGCAAAGAGCTGGCCCAGGCAAAGCTTGAGGGAAGGGCACAGCAAATGGCAAGGGACCACATAAGCCAGATGAACGATCTGTATGATCGCCTTTCTGCTGTGCAGCATGATCTGAAAAACCATTTTTTTGCTATATCCGGCTACCTTAAGATAGGGGACTATAGGGCTGCAGAGGAATATGCAGACAGCGTTTCAAGCCTGGATATTTTTTTGCCGCAGGCAATGTATTCAACACACCCCATTTTAAACGCGCTCATAGGGGCCAGAAGGGCTGCTGCAGATGAAGGTGACATCGAATTCATTATCGATATAGAGATGCCAGGCGAGCTGCCTATTTCCGATGTTGAGCTTTGCATCCTGTTTGGCAACCTTATTGACAATGCCTTTGAGGCAAACGAAAGCGCCTTTGAGCCCCGCTACATTAGCATAAGCGCCAAAACTGTGGGGGGATACTGGGCTGTTGCATGCCGAAACGGCACACGCGAAAAGGCAAAGATCTGCTCTACAGGAAGCCTTAAGTCAACAAAAAAGGAGCAGGGCCCGCATGGGATTGGCACAAAGCAGATCCATAAGATTGCTGATGCGACTGGCGGCTATGTTGCCTACAACCAGGAGAATTATGAGTTTACAGCGCTTGTTATGCTAAAGCTGAGCGAAGAGGAAGAAGACAGCTTTGAAAAAAAAGACGCTTGAGGCGCTTTGCGCCCGCAGCATCTTTTTTTGACCTGTGCGGTTAAAATGTCTAAATATAGAATTATATGGCAAAATAAAGGGCTAGACAATCACTGCCGTCAACTTAATACACTACCGCTTTTATGTTCATATAAAACCGTTTGTTCCTAGTACTCCGACAATCTTAAATGCTGTATAAATCAGGGCACAATTGGGCACAGCCTCTTAAGCTTCTCTCTGGCATCGCCTGTTGTGAAATGCCAGCCAACACCCTTCTGGTTTGCGTTCTTGCTAGCCTCCCAAGCGGCAAGCTGCTCGTTTAGCGCCTCAATGCAAACAGATCGCTCTTTCAGGCACTGCTTGCTTAGCTCGATCTCTGCTATGTTCAGCCAGCTTCCATGCTTTGGCGTGTAGTGTATTTCTAGCCTTTTTGCATATGCCCTTGCTGTTTCAGCGCCAAATTCCTCATACAGGGAGGAAATGCAGTGGGTGTTCAAATTGTCCATCACAAGCCTTATTTTTGGCGCATCCGGGTACAGGGAAGTGAGCAGGTGCGCTATTTCTATTGCCCAGTCCACTTTTGTCCTGCGCTCCCTCGCGTGCACATGCCTGAAGCCGCTTAGCGGCTCAGTGAAAACAAATATGCTGCAAGTTCCGTTTCTTGTATACTCGCTGTCTGGTCTCTTTGGCTTGCCCGGCTCCATCGGCAATGGCTCCCTAGCCTCCCCCAAGAGCTGGAATGGCTTTTCGTCCATGCATACTACTGGGGCGCTTTCATCATAGGGCTGTTCGTATAAATCCAGAATGTCTTCCCCCGTAAACGGGACTATAGCATGCAAGCGACGAAAGCTGCATTTTGGTGTGGAGGAATGCTCCAATATTTGTTCAAGTGTGTCTTTAATTCATTTTTTTTAATATACATGGGCCACTATGAATGCAGAACATATGCTGGCTGGATGAGGCACCTGCTGTTCGTGATGACAGCACAGCAGTTTATGCGCTCGCTTCAGCCAGAGATGAAAAAAAGGGGATGCCGGCAACGCTGGCGATGGCTGTGCTTCTAGCGCCGGTGGCATCGCTGATGGCATACACTGCAGCTTTTGAAGCCGACCGCTATCGAATAAAGAGAAAGCATTCGGCATACATCTCCCACAGAAAGCGAAAGCTTTCAAGGGCAGGGCCTGCAGAGGACGCAAAAATAAAGGCGCCATTATGGCAGCCGCCTCGCCTTGCATTCAGCGATGGAAAGGCGCAATGGCATGGGTATTGCTTTTTATTAGAAATTGTATTGTTGCCGCCAAGCACTCTGAAAATGGCCGCGTTGTAGTACTAGCATCCGGTGGTTTCATTTCTTACAGCCAGCGTACGGTTAATCGCGTTTATATATGCCAGAATAGAAGCTTCGATGATATCTGTTGAAAGCCCTTTGCCGGTATTTAGCCTGCCGTCATGGCGAACCTTGACTGTGGCTTCCCCCAGAGCGTCCATGCCTTCTGTCACAGCCTTTAGGGAGTATGACTCCAGCGGCCATTCGCCGCCTACTATTTTCATAATTGCATTGTAAGCTGCATCGATTGGCCCGGAGCCTGTTGCTGCTTCAGTGATATGCCTGCCGTTGCAGGAGATGGTAATTGAAGCCATTGCTTTCATGATGTTGGATGAATTTATTTGAAACGTTTCTAGCTTGTATTCTTCAAGCGGTGATACCATCTGCGACCATACAATGGCTTCCAGGTCTTCATCAGCAATGACGCTTTTCTTTGACGCTATTGCCTTGAATTCATCAAATGCCTTGTTTAGCATATTTTCATTTAGCTTATAGCCCAGCTGCTCCAGCCTGTCTGAAAATGCATGCCTGCCTGAGAGCTTGCCCAGGATTATTGTAGACCTGTCTTTGCCAATCGACTGCGGCGTCATTATCTCATATGTCAGCGGGTTGGATAGCACGCCATGCTGGTGGATGCCCGACTCATGGGCAAAGACATTCTCCCCGATGACAGCCTTAACTGCCGGGATTGGTATGCCTGTGAGTTCAGCCACCCGCTGGCTGGTCCTGTAAATGGCTTTCGTATTTATGTTTGTTTGAACCTGATAATAGTCTTTTCTCACTTCAAGCGCCATAATGGCTTCTTCAAGGGGGCAGTTGCCGGCCCTTTCGCCAATGCCGTTTATCGTGCCCTCTATATGGGAAGCCCCGGCCCTAATAGCTGCGAGCGTATTGGCGACTGCAAGGCCCAAGTCATTGTGGCAGTGCACGCCTATCGCTGCTGAGCTGCCAAATGAGGCAACCATGCGCTCAACAAGCCTCTCAAACTCTTCAGGCATAATAAAGCCAACAGTGTCAGCGATATTAAGCGTGCTGGCCCCGCAGCTTGCAGCTGCTGCAAAAGCTTCTTCCAAAAAATCAGGATCGCTTCTTGTCGCATCCTCGCAAGAGAACTCAACATCGCTTGCCAAGCTTGCAGCCAGGCTTACAGATGACCTGATTGCATCCAGGACTTCACTTTTGCCCATATGCAGCTTATGGGCCATATGAAGCTCGCTGGTTGCGATAAATACATGCAGTCGAGGGGACTCGGCAGCTTGTATCGCTTCCCATCCCTTAATGACATCGCCTTCAGAAGCTCTGCACAGCGCTGCTACACAAGCCAGGCTTGATGCAGCAATTTGCCTTACTGCATCGCTTTCCTCCTGTGAAGAGGCAGGGAAGCCTGCTTCAATGATGTCTATGCCCAAGCGCTCCAGGCGCTGTGCAATCTCCAGCTTGCCGCTGGCGCTAAGCACTAAGCCCGGCGTTTGCTCGCCATCGCGCAGCGTTGTGTCAAGTATTGTTATTTTTTTCATGGTTACGCCGTTTCAGTATTTTTTGCATCCTGTAGGCCAAGAAGCTCAATAGAGTCCTCAACCATCTTGTACTTAAGTATTTTTCCGGCAGCGTTCATCGGGAATTCATCCACGAAGCGCACATACCTGGGTGTCTTGTGGCGGGCCATATTCTCTGTTACATATGATTTTATCTCTTCTTCAGTCGCGCTTTCGCCTTGCTTGAGGATTACCCATGCCATGACTTCTTCGCCATAGCTTTTGTCAGGGACGCCAATTACCTGGACGTCAGAGACTTTTTCGTGGTTGTAGATGAAGTCTTCGATCTCTTTGGGGTAAATGTTTTCTCCGCCTCTGATAATCATGTCTTTTATTCTGCCTGTTATTTTAAAGTTGCCATCAGCCCGGCGAATTGCAATGTCGCCTGTATGCAGCCAGCCTTCTGAATCAATTGCATTGGATGTGGCTGCCGGCATTTTATAGTAGCCTTTCATGATGTTATAGCCTTTTACTGCGAATTCGCCAGGCATGCCATCTTCCAGGTCTTTGCCGGTAGCCATGTCTACGATTTTGCACTCTATCTCCGGCAGGGGCTTTCCAACAGTGTTTACCTTTACTTCAATGGAGTCTGTTGCCAGCGACATTGTGCATCCGGGGGATGATTCAGTCTGGCCAAACACTATTGTGATTTCCTTCATGTTCATCTTGTCAATAACATCCTGCATAACCTTTACCGGGCATGGGCTGCCTGCCATTATCCCTGTCCTCAGCGAAGAGAAATCAGTAGCTGCAAAGTCTTCGTGCCCAAGCATTGCTATAAACATGGTTGGCACTCCGTTTACAGCGGTTATCTTTTCGCTGTTTATCGCGCTAAGCGCCAGCTTTGGCGAAAAGTACGGTATTGGCGACATTGTTGCCCCATGCGATACCGAAGCTGTCATTGACAGCACCATGCCAAAGCAGTGAAACATCGGAACCTGTATAAGGTAGTTGTCCGCTGTTGACAAATCCATGCGATCCCCGATGTTTTTTCCGTTGTTTACAATGTTGTAGTGGGTGAGCATAACACCCTTGGGAAAGCCGGTTGTGCCGGATGTATACTGCATGTTGCACACATCGTGCCTTGAGATCATAGCGGCCCTTTGGTATACAGCTTCTATTGGGGTCTGCTCAGCAAGCTGCCCGAGGCTGCCCCAATGGATGCATCCGCTTACTTCTTTGCCTATAGTTATAACATGGCGCAAAAACGGCAGCTTTGCCGAGTGTATTGGCTCGCCGGGATCATGGCCTTCAAGCTCCGGCAGCAGTTTTTGCATAATGGCAATATAGTCTGAGTCTTTGTAGCCGTCTTCCATGATTAAGGTGTGGGTGTCTGACTGCCGGAGCAGGTATTCGGCTTCGTGGACTTTATAGGCGGTGTTAATTGTGACAAGCACAGCGCCTATTTTTACAGCTGCCCAAAAGCATATGAACCATTCCGGAACGTTTGTCGCCCATATGGCAACTTTGTCGCCGCGCTTCACGCCGAGGGTTATAAGGCTCCTTGCAAAGCTGTCAACATCATCGCGGAATTGCCTGTATGTCCTGGTATAATCATGCGTTATATACTTAAACGCGAGCTGGTCAGGGAATTCCTCAACTACGCGATCCAGCAGCTGCGGAAATGTGAGGTCAATTAAGGATTCTTTCTCCCAGATATAATGGCCGGTGCCCCGCTCGTTCGCGTAAAGCGCGCTTTTTGCAGCCATTCTTGTTATATACCTGGACATGTAGCTCGCGAAATGCGGCACTACAACGCCTGCATCCTCAATATTGCCGGCCCAGCGCTTAACCCACTCAAAGCATACATAGCCTTCGTAGTTTATCGATAAAAGAGCTTGCATCAGCTCATTTATAGGCAGGCTTCCTTCGCCGAGAGGCAAATAGCTGATGTCAGTGCCGGATACAGTTGAATCCTTAAGGTGCGTATATTTCACGAATGCACCGAGGTTTTCTATGCTTTCCTGCGGGCTTTCCCCGTTGACTGAATATGGATGGTGCATATCCCATAACGCTGCAACATGATCTGATGCGACTTCTTCCAACAAATGCCTAAGCCTTAAAGTGTCCGCATAAGCGCCATTTGTCTCAACCAGCAGGGTTACGCCCTTTTCTTCAGCGTATTTTGACAGATGCTTTAGCTCTGAAACTACGAAACCATCGTCGATTTCTTTTTCAGGGAATATAGTGCCATCAGCAAGAATGCGCACAAATTCCGTGTTAAAGCTTGATGCCAGATCAATATAAGCTTTTATCTCTTCCCGATTCTTGGCTGCTTTGCCCTTGTCAGCTACACAGCAGTTGGATGAGAAGCATGAAATAGCCAGATTGAGCGCCTTAAGCTTTTCCAGCGTTATCGGGGCCTGCTCCTTTGTAAAGGGCCTGGCGGCATATGCAAATATATCGCTGCCAAGGCCACGGACCTCAATGCCATCAAAGGACAGATCCGATGCCATTGACGTTATGTCTTCCCAGCTTGCTTCCGGAAGCGCCAGGGTTGAAAAGCTAATCTTCATATTTTCTCCTTATAAACCAAAAGGCCCCGCCTCTTGCTTAACAAGAGGCGAAGCCGAAAATGCTCCGCGGTACCACTCTATTTGGGGCAGAATGCCCCCACTCATATCGCATCTAGCAATGCTATCCTTCTGGTAACGGGAGGAAGTCCGTCCGGCATTACTGGCAATTTCACGCCGGAAGCTCCGGGATGAGGCGCACATGGTTTCGCGCGCTGCCTTTTCAGCATCCGGCAGCTCTCTAGGGCGCTAACAGCCTGGTGTGCATGTTCCCTTCACAGCTTTTGATTTGCATGAATATTAACATACGCTTATTCAGATGTCAAGGAGTGGGCGGCAAAACGGCAAAACAGGGTAATTCTTTCCTTTTGCTGCCATAATAGATGGCCAGATACAGTGCGCCTGTGAAATTGCTTCCAATGGTTTGCAATTAGTTTAGACCCGGATATAAGCAAACATTGCACTCACCCTTTATTCATAAACACGCGAGTTTAAGCTGGGATGCAAAAGGGCTTGCAGCGCGTGCAGCAAGCCCTTTGTATATTGCTGTTATGTAAGATGATGATATTTAGTATCTTCGGAAAACTTATATTACCTTATCAGGCCGTATCTGCCTCCCACTTCTGGACCCCCACCGGTTTCATTGGCTATCAGGTACAGATCCTTGTTTGCTGTTAGCAGATTGATCGAATCCCCTACATTGAATTGCTCCCCTTGACCGTTAGCCATAGTATTCCAACTGGCAAACACATAACCATCATTTAAATCAAAGGGGTTGTCTGGAATTGTAAAGCCATTTTTATTTGCAAAGAGCTCCAGGCTGTCTGCCTCTCCAAAGTCAGAGTCTTCTGGAATATGCAGTGTAACTGTGTGCGGTGTGTTCTCAATAACAAAGCCAAGAGTGCTTTCACCATTGATTGTGACATGGCCTGACTGGTCAACTACTACTTCGTAGATTTCATCATTTGGCTGGAAGTTTGGAGCCGGCGTTTCCTCTAAAAGCTCATAGATTCTGGCTTCGAGGCCATCAGCGTATATCAATCCATTTTCATCGCTAGTTAAAAGAATGCCTTCGCTTCCCATTGCCCTTCCGGTATCTATTGGGCGCAACCGCATTTCCGTATTATTGATATAATCGCGGTGAATTCTGTCGATAATTTCTATAGCCATGGAAAGTTTTTTTACGTTGTCAAGTTGGATGCTATTTTTGGCAACGCCTTCGATTGTAACATTTCCTGCTGAGTCAACGATAACTTTATATTCGGTTCCGTTATGTTGATATTCGCTGTTAGGCGTCTCTTCCAAAAATGTGTACTCGCCTATCGGAATGTTGCTAAAGGTGGCTATGCCTGCAGAATTTGTCACAGCCTGAGGCCCGCCACTGGAGGCTCCTTTAGGCCGCAGCCCAAAAGTAGTGCCGCTTATGGGCTCGCCCGTTGCCCTATCCTTCTTAGTCACTGTCAAATAGGCTTTCGAGCCAGGCGTTTTTGGGCCCTCTCCCCAAACTTTAAAAGCCTTTAGCACGCTTGACAGTTTGTCATAAAGGAAAATTTGGTTCATTGAGACAGCAGCGATTGTTCCCCTGACAGCCTCATTAACTTCCAGGATTTCTTCAATAGACGGTTTTACCGCGATATTCTCGCCATCCGCTGTGCCAAGCACATACTGCAGTTTTTCCCCCTCTGCATTTAGAATGTGGCTTAGCCCGATCTCTTCCATTGCTATCGAAGTAAGTATTTCAGACACTATATCATCAAAGCCAACGTTATCTGGCATTGTCGGGAATTCTGGTAATGACATATATTTGCACTTCCTTTTTTATGTAGTTTTTTTCGCAATAAATTATGCTGTATAGTGTATATTATTTGGGCAATAGCTATGATGCTACTGTTTCGAGGCAGATTTGGCAGCAGAGATCAAACATAAATATAGCGAAAACAATCACGCTTGCCGATTGTGGCACAACCAAAAAAAGCCTGCTGAAAAAACATGCAAGCCAAATGGCTTGGCAGCTTCAGGCAGGCGCTATTTTTTTGGCTTAAACAGCGGGATTAGGGGTATTTTCGCGCTTTAGCCGTTCAAGCTCCCCGTTGGCAGGGCCTTCTTTCATAAACACAGCGATATATAAAATCGTGCATGCAATAGCCAGAGTGCAAAAGAGGCCACCTTCAGCTCCAAAGCTTCCGCCATTGAAAATGCTGTCATGCACCCGCTGAGTTGTTATAAGCGTAACTTGCGAGGAAAGGCCGCTGACGGGAATTCCATAAATATTTCCTTGAAAAAAGTTCCAAGACCAATGAAAGCCTATGGGGGCATATAAGCTTCCTGTTTTAAACGCCATCATTGAGAATGCTATGCCAACAAGAAAAATGTTGGCTGCTGCAAGAATGCTGTAGCTTGGGTTGAAAAAATGCAGCATGCTGAAAGCCGCTGAGGCGCAAATAGCAGATATAGGCTTGTTAGTGCTTATGTATAAGGCATTCTGGATATATCCCCTGCTCATCGCCTCTTCAAATAGGGCAACAAGCAGAAAGTAGGCAAACATTAAAAAAATGCCGGCGTCAAATGTTACAGAAACAGGCTTTATGCCTCCAAAAGCATATAGCAGCGCAGCATTCAAAGTTATCGCAGCAAACCCCAGGCCAAAGCCCTCCCAGAGCCTGTTTATTCCGGAGGCAAATCCAATGGCAGATGCATCAGCCCTGTTTAACTTGGTGAACAATAGCCATACAACCGCTGAGAGCGCAACATACAAAAGCATGTTGGCAGCAATCGGATTATTGTTAAGGCTAAAGCCGAGCAGTGCATAAACAAACCAGAATAAAAAGCTCGCTGCCTGAATAGCGGCAAGAAGCGCCACTATCTGTAGAGCAGGCTTAAGATTGCCGTTTCTTGAGCAAAAAAACCGCTTTGCCATATTATGCCTCCAAAAGCTTGATACCTAAGTATATTCGGATATCCTATGATAATGCAGATGACAATGCAATTTGGTAGGCAATGTACAGCGCGATCAGGTGGCCCGGGTAGAATGCATAGAAAAGATGCTTTGGCATGCTGCCCCTTTTTTGGCCTGAAGCATTATACATCAGCAGCAGCGGCACTGCCAGCAAACACCCGAACATATATGGCACGGTGTACGAATTCAGTATTCCTGAGCTGTAGTAGTCAGCCAAAGCGGAGCCTTCTGTATATAGGAACATGGCTGCAATGGGCAGCGCTGCCCTTAGGGTGTCGTTTTTTATAACTCCCATTGCATAAATGAGCACAACGCCTTTAAAGCCCCAGTCGCAGCCGTTGCTTAGCAATGCAAGCGCCCCTACGCATATGGCTTTTGCTGCGATGCCATCAAGCCTGTCGCAAATGTACAGGGCTATTACGCCCAATAGGATGCTAAAGCCAACATTAAGGTTAAGCCGCTTAAAGCACATCCAGTAAGGAAAGACTGAGATAAGGGAAAACACCAGCAGGTTGAGAATGTACTTCTCCTTGCTTCTTGTTTTTTTAAACCCTTCTGATGCCATATAAGCCATGATCGGAAACGTTAAGCCTCCGATAAAGTAGCCGAACTTTACAAAAGATCTCGGCAGAAGCCAGCCCAGCACAATGCTCGTATGATTAATTGCCATAGCGATTATGGCGCACAGCTTTAGTGATGATTGCGACACGAGTTTCATGGGTCTATTCTAATGCTATATACAGCTGCAATCAAGCGGTGCATTGTGCCCGAAAGCTGCAATGCAGCCTTTGCGCTCGTTAAAGATGGCTTAATATATCCTAATTGCCGGCGCAAATGCTGCTTAGCCAGCCATAGCGCGCTTATGGCTTCCTTCATGCTTATACCTGCCCCTGCCTATTTATTGCCGATTGCAGGCCCTATGCTCTTGACCTTCAGCATGCAAAGCATTACTATTAGCATATGGTTACAATGTAATGATATTAAGACAGAAAGGCTTTTTATATGAGTATCTATGCATCAAAAACTGCTATTGTCACAGGAGCGGGATCAGGGATAGGCCGCGCATTGGTGCTGGCCCTTGTGAAAAAAGGGGCATTAGTGGCAGGCGCCGACATAAATTATGAAACAATGCAGGAAACCGTTAAAATGGCGCAAGAAATTGCCCCTGGCTGCATTGTGGAAGGCTATGAGGTTGATGTTAGCAATTCAGAGGCTGTCAAAACACTGGTATTCGGCATTTACGAAAAGTGGGGCCAGCTTGACTATATGTTTAACGTTGCTGCAGTTGCCTACATAAAAGATGAAAGATTCATAGACATCCCCATGTGGGACAAGCTTATATCTATCAACCTTATGGGGGCTGTGTACGGCTCGCATTACGCATACGAAGTTATGCGCGAAAAAGGCAGCGGCTATATCGTAAACATGTCGTCTCTAAGTGGCATAACTCCTTCCCTTTGGGGGACTAACTATTCAGCCTCCAAATTTGGCATAAACGGGTATACGCTTAGCTTAAGGGTGGAAGCTGAAAGGTTCGGCATCAGGGCTACCGCTGTTTGCATGTCGATGATAAAAACGCCTATGCTTGAAAGGGCAGGGGAAGACGAGATTGAGCAGGAGCTGTACAAGCGCTCAATTGGCAGGCTTCCGGCCATCACAGCTGACGGGCTGGCAGAAAAGGTGCTTAAAAGGCTGCCCAGAAATAGGCCTATTATGGTTATCGATGTCTTCACGCGGCTTTTGTGGTGGGCATTTAGGATAAGTGACTCTTTCTACGAAAAGCTCCTTAAGTATGCATACAAAAAGCATTATTTGAGCGAGAAGGAAAAGATAGAGGCTGAGCAGGCTTTGTAAACAGCCTTAAGGCTGTTTAGCGCCTGAAGAAAGCTTATTGGAAAGAGGGCTTGCAGCTAGCCATATGGCACGCTTTATTGTTTGGCGCTGCTAAAACAGCAGGCGGCTAATGGTATAATAAATGCAACTCCAAGCCAATGCCCGGAGATGCAAAGGAAAAAGCCAGCTGCCATGATACAGGCAGCTGGCACATTTTAGGCAAGCGAGGTTTAGCATGCGCTTATCATTAGCAATAACCGGCGATTTAATCGCCGATAGTTATAGGAACGCTGAAAAATTCAGTATTTATGACATCTCAGAAGACAATGCCATCACCCATATTCTGGCTCTTGAGGCTGGTTCTGATGCTGACACTATTGCAAAGGCTCTATCCAAGATGTCAGTTGCCGCTTTGGTTGTCGGCTCAATGGACAAGGCAAGCCGCCTGCCATATATGATGCGATCTATTGCAATTTTAGCCGGCCAGTCCGGTACTGCTGGCGAAGCTTTGGCACTTATTGCTTCAAGCAGCGGCTGCGGCTGCGGCTGCGACAGCGGTTCCTGTGAAGGCTGTGCAAGCGAAGAGGAATGCACGCATTCCCACTCCAGCTAATTTGTTACTTTAAGAGACGCCCAAGTGTTCTTGCCGACAATGCCGTCAACAACAAGGCCTTTTGACTTTTGGTAATCCATTACGGCCGTCTTGGTTTTTGGCCCGAATTCCCCGTCAGCGTCAAGCGATCCGAGTGCCAGCTGGAGCCTGAGGACATAAAGGCCGGAGTCTTTTTGCATTAGTGTTGGCAAGCTGCTTCCTGCTGCTTTGACATGGCTAAAGAAGTCAAAGAAGTCGTTGATTGTCTTATACGTCCTGTTGCCGTTTTTGTCTGGAGCGCCCTGCAAAGAGAACCACTTTGATGTTCTTGTGTCCAGATGCAGCGCTGTGGAGCTTATCCACTCTATTCCCTTTACGCCATTTACCTGAGCTGCTTCACAGACCATGCTAGCCGGGAACTTCTTGCCGTTCTTTTGGCAAGAGAAATCCAGGGCATTGCCTGTAAGGTGCTGCGAAGTGGTGGAGCCACCGATTTTCTTGTTATATTCAGGTGAGCGGTAGCCGTCATTAATAGTTATCTTGTCAGCGCCAAGATATGAAAAAACTACTTTTTCGACCATATTGACCAGCTCTGTTGTTACCATAACCTTGTCTGTGCCGGGGCACGCAAAGTCTTTAACTGTGAAGTGGGTTGACAGTTTTTTATTGCCGTCAGCCTTTAAGCTGTATGTCGCCATTTTATACCTCTCTTTTGATTTCATATCAGGTGAAGAGTATTCCCCGACAAGATAAGATATGCAAAAGATAAGAAAATGCTATAAAATAACTGGCATTGCAGTATATTATTCGCATATTTTACATTTCACGTATGAAATTAGGCGATATATTGGCTTTATTCTGGATGGCATTTCTGAAAATATGCGATTGGGCGAAATATACAGCCTGCTTAATTGCAGGTGCAATAATGCTTACCGCAAAGAATATGCAGTGGCAGATAAAAAAGTGCAAAAAGCAGGCTTTGCCAGCCGCCTTTTGCCGCACGGGCAAGGCGCCATCCCTTTGTTTTCGGGGGCACATAGCCTGCTTTGCTCTAATTAGAGCGAGGAGGCAGGTTGCCGCCTCCTCTAAACAGGGCAATTATAGGGTTTAGGCGTTGCTTTTTAAAAGCAGCGCCCATCGATGCCAACCCCCATTCATGCACCCGTCCCCAGACATATGGCATCAACAGCTTTCCCGGCAAAGCATGCCGAGGCAGCTGTACCCATCAAAAGGTTGTTGTTGGGATTGACATTATTTATCACAAAACAATAATACAGTTATACAGTATTTATTACAACTTAGTTACAATTAAGGCCGATTAAAAATACATATATGTTCAAAGCTACATCGAAAGGTGCAAACACTAAAGCATGAAACTCAGCGCAGAATATTTAAAATATAGGGAACAATTCCCTTTCTACTATTATCTATACTATTTTCAATGTTTCATGTCAATAAGAAGTAATTGCCAAAAAAGATTCATACTAAAGATGCAATATAAAGCAGCTTTTTCTTGGCCTTTAGCGAAAATCATAGAAATGCCGTATATTCTCTTTACATGCGATTCCCGCAGTTGCTATAATCGACAAAACCGATGAAGCGGAAATAAAGCCAGCATATCCATATAAGCGAGCATGGAAGGGGTGGAAGCTATGCATGGGGGCTGAGCTGCAAATGGCCCGCTGAGGGCGAGGCGAACCGAAATGAAGTAGCCAAGACGCTTCGCTAGCGTTAAAAAGCGAAAAGCGTGAAAGCGCTTTTATTAAGTATAAATTAAGGTGGCACCGCAGGCACTGGCTTGCCCTTATGAAGTTAGGGGCAAGCTGTTTTTTTGCTGTTAGCATTTAAAAAAGAGAGGGAAAACAACATTATGAAAAAAAAGATTCTGGTACTGATAGCGCTCATAACTGCAATTTCAGCAGGCTGCACAGGAGGGCAAACACAAGGCGGGGGCAGCGAAGGATCAGGCGCTGACATAACAATAGCTATTGTGCTTCCCATGGAGCACCCGTCCCTGGCTGAAATCAGGGACTCAATAGCCCTAAAGCTGGCGCCAATACAGGAAATCGGGCGCATAAACGTTGTGCACAAGAACGCAAACGGAGAGTTTTCGGCTCTTCCTTCCATAATGCAGGGCCTTGTTGCTGACGGCACTGATATCATCATAGCCATTGCAACGCCAACTGCGCAGGCAGCAAAAGCTGCTATTGAGGGAACTGATGTTAAGCTGGTATTTTCAGCTGTATCAAACCCCGTGCCTTTGATTGTTGATTCGCTTACCGATACAAGCGCCAACATCACAGGCGTTTCAGACTTTATTCCTGTAGACGAAATATTCGCTTTAGCGGGCATACTAACACCGGAAGCAAAAACTTTTGGCTTTGTATATAATCCGAGCGAGACAAACTCCGTAACAAACATACAAAGGGCCAAAGACTATTGCGATGCTGCCGGCATCGCCTATAAGGAGGCAGCTGCGCTTTCAACAGCTGAAGTAGCCACAGCAGCCCAGTCACTAGTCGGGCAAGTAGACGCATTCTTTACTCCCGATGACAACACCGCGGCTTCTGCAATGGCGCCTTATGCGCAAGTGGCTATTGAAAACAGCATACCTTTGTACGTTGGGGCTGACTCGATGGTAATCGACGGGGGGTTGGCAGCAGTAGGGATCAACTACACCAGGCTTGGCGAAATAACAGCAGCAATGGCCCTAAACCTTGTTGACGGCCAGAGCACAGCCCAAAACCCTGTAATTGTCGTTCAAGACTATTCGCGCATAATAAACGAATCAACAGCTGAGGCTCTTTCGATTGAAATTCCGGCAGACAAGCTCGGCAGCTATATACTATATTGATAAAATTAATAAAAGGAAGTAGGCAAACGTATGCCACTGCTTCTAAGAGGCTCTGTTGAGCTGGGGCTTATATATGGCTTGACAGCGCTTGGAGTGCTTATAACATACCGCATCCTGAACCTGCCTGATCTTACAGTTGACGGCTCATTTGTGACAGGCATGGCTTGTGCTGCGGTAATTGCCCAAAGAGGCCACCCATTTATGTCTTTAGCAGCCGCAGCCGCTTTCGGCGCTGCGGCTGGCTGCATAACAGGCTTTTTGCACACCAAGATGGGCATTCAGCCGATTCTTTCCGGAATACTCACAATGACAGGCCTGTACACTGTAAACCTCTACATTATGGGCGGCAAATCCAACATCTCTTTTTATGGCCAGGCGAATATTTTTTCAGCTGCATCAAAGCTTGGAATAAGCAAGCTCATAGCCATTTGCATAATAGCTGCTTTAAGCATAGCCTTTTGCTGCGTTTTCTTCAAAACAAGGGCAGGGCTTGCTATACGCGCAGTTGGGGACAATGAAGAAATGGCAAAAGCTTCATCGATAAACTCAGATGGATCGAAAATCCTGGCTTTTGCTATCTCAAATGCATTGACTGCGATCTCCGGGGCTGTGCTGGCCCATTACCAAAGCTCAGTTGATGTTGGCTACGGCAATGGCATGGTTGTCATAGCGCTGGCCTCGGTTGTCATTGGCGAAAGCTTTCCTGTCTCAAAAGGCATTAGCATCTCATTTGCCTTTGCAGCCATAGGCTCAGTTTTCTATAGAATAATTATCGCGTACGCCTTAAAGCTTGAAGTATTGCCGACATATGGAGTTAAGCTTGCAAGCGCAGTTATAGTGGCCATTGCAATATCGCTGCCAAGGCTCAGAGCTATGCTGCCGAGAGGCGAAAGCAGGCATAGCGATGCTTGATGTTATTGGCGTAAGCGTTATATACAGCAAAGGCACCCCCAATGAAACCGTCGCTCTCAACAATGCCAGCCTGTCGCTTAAGCAAGGGGAAGCTATTTCGCTCATTGGCTCAAACGGGGCAGGAAAGTCAACGCTGCAAAACGCGATATGCGGAAAAGCCCCGGTTGTTTCCGGCTCGATATTTTTAGACGGCGCTGATATAACCGGCGCTAAAGACTACAAGCGATCTTACGACATAGGCAGGGTTTTTCAGGATCCGAAGCTTGGAACCGCTCCAAGCCTGACCATTGAAGAAAACTTGTCTCTTGCATACACAAGAAAGGCCCGAAAGCGCCTGTTTGCACTCAACAAGGCCGACAGGGCATTTTTTCAAAGCGAGCTTGCCCAGCTTGGGATGGGCCTTGAAGATCGGCTGGGCGAAAAGGCAGGCAGCCTGTCAGGCGGCCAGCGGCAAGCGCTTGCGCTTGTTATGTCTGTTATTGCCAACCCGAAGCTGCTTCTGCTGGATGAGCACACAGCAGCCCTTGACCCTGTGGCAGAAGAAAAGATCACAGCCATTACACAAAAAATCATTGCTGAAAAGGGCATAACTGCTATTATGATCACCCATGACATCAGCCGGGCGCTGGCATTTGGCACGCGAACTGTTATGATGGAGCGAGGCAGGATTCTGCTTGAGGTTTCAGGCGGGCAAAGGCAGTCTCTGGGGATTGAGGGCTTAAGAAAGCTGTTTTTGCAGAAAGCAGACAGAGAGCTTACTGACGATGTTATGCTGCTTTAGATTGAATGTATCGCATGCATATAATAAATGCTAAGAATGCCAAAGCGCTTTGCAGCATCTGTATCCCACCGGCCGCAAAGCATGATCTGTCAGGCGCATAAGGGGCGAAGCTCGCTCCACCCCTTATGTTTATTGCACTCAGCCCTGGCTTCTGATCTTGCTGAATTCATCAGCAATTGTTTCATTGTTTGAATTGTCCCTGCCAACGCTGTTGACGATCATTCCGGAAAATACATAGCCTTTCCCGTGCTTGGCGTAGCTGTCCATGCACCTGCGGACTTCAGCGCGAATCTCATCCTCAGTAGCAGTTGGCTGCCCTGGAGGGCCATTGCTGTTGTAGCCTCCAATTATAACAAATTCATCGCCATGCTTTGAAATGATGTCCTCAATGTCATTTGTAGCTTGGACGGCATGCCAGCCGGCTGCGCCTTCATCGATCATGTCCTGCACAAGAGAGTCTGCCTTTCCGCAAGTATGCTGGATTGGTATCATGCCGAACTCTTTAGCAGCATTGCACAGCTTCGTGTGCAGAGGCTTTATCAGGGAGCGGTATGTTTCAGGCGCCATAAACAGCCTTTGCTCTGTGGCAACATCATCAAAGAAAATGTAAGTGTCCGGCTTGTAGTAGCGCGCATAGTACTCCATGACTTTGATCTTCCAGTCAGTTATTGCGCTTAGAAGCTCAAATGAAGCTTCAGGCTCTTCGATTAGCGCTATGAGCGCTTCTTCAAAGCCCATCAGTGTGGCAAGCCTTTCGTAAATGCAGTTAAGGCTAAAAGCGTCAAGGCCAATAACATCCCGGTTTATGCCGGCTATGTCAACAGCGCCAAACTCTTCCCAGCCATACTCTTCCGGCCCTCTGATGTTGATGGTTTTCTTCCATTCTGTTATGTCAGTTAGCAAAAATTCGCCTGGAGTAGGCAGTGCGCCGCCTGCAGCGCTCCATGGGGCAACCCATGTGACCCCGAAAGCGTCAACGCCCGCACCGTTGGCGCCACGCTCCATTTCAATTGCAGGGCCTGCAAACCCCATAACAGCTGCATCGCCCGGGCCAGGGGTATACTCGTTAGGCTTATGGTTGAGAGTCAAAAGATAGTTCTCTTTTGGAGAGAGGGAATAAGCCATTTTCATTCCTCCTATAAGGATTTTGAATCTTTGAACTGATCATAGCAGACACAAAATTTAGAGTCCACATATTTATGCTAATTTCGCATAATGATTTCAAATTTCAATTTGCAAAGCTTGCTGAGTACTCTCACAAACCTTATAAACGCTCCAGCATCTGCTCTTAGCTGCTGGAAATTCCTGTTTCCCCCCACAGTTTTGGGGGGGGTTCTGTATATATGCCAATAAAGCCCAGCATTTGAAGATTATTATCGCATTATGCCATAAAATAGCCCACTTTTGCCATCCTTTGTGTATATTGGTTTTAGAACTAAAAAATCACATAAAGGAGATACGCCAGTGGGCCATTTCATAAGCTTATTTTACCACACTTGCCAGCAGGTTTGCCCACTGGCGGTGTTAGCGCTATGCTTGGACATTGGCATACCGATGCCGAATACATCAAAACAAGGGACAGCCTTATTAGCTCTATGCCTCTGCCAACCTAAATGGGGCTCTTCTCTCGAACCAAAACCAAAAAAGCAATTGCCAAGATGGAGCTTCTAAAGCTTGATGCCTTATATGATCTTATCAAGGGCCAGTACCCTCCCTTCGGCAGGCCTGCTGTGGCGCAGGCCGAAATCTTTCGGGCTTTCACCCTTATGGCCGCTATGGGCTGCACGAGCGTCGACAGCTGGCATGCCCAGCTGTCTGAATCGCCAGAGCTGTGCGCCATTGCCGGCTTTCCCGCCAGCAGCCTGCCCTGCCTTGGCGCTTTTTACGCCTTCATTAACCGCCTCTGGCTGCTAAAGGAAATGCCAAGCCGCGTGCACAAGTCCGGCTGGCCTTTTGCTTTCTGCCAAAGCGTTAAGCTCAAGAAAGGCGAAAAGCTTGCTGAAAGAAAGCCTGGCATTAATGAGCGGCTGTACGCAAGCTATTTTTCCAAAGGCAGGCATTTGCCAAAGCACCCCCAGCACCTTATGCAGGCTGCCTTTGCGGCGCTTGCAGTTAACCCTTCTATTGGGCGCGGCCTTATTAATGAAGGCTGCTATGAGTCTGGCGACGGCACTGCCCTGCACTGCCATTCCAATAAATATGGCAAAAAAATATGCCTGTGCGAAGAGCATAAATGCAGATGCAACCGCCGGTATTCAGGCCCTGGCGCCAGAATTGGCTGGGACAGCGGGGAGGGGCGAAACTATTATGGATACTCGCTGTTTATGCTGACAGCCCGAGATCCGAGATCAAGCGCTGAGCTTCCAACGCTTATTCGCTTCGGCGAGGCGCAAAGGCACGGCAGCGTGCTTGCATTGGTTTCAATAGACGAGCTTTTCATGTTTTCGCCAGCCATTGAAATGGCAGGCTTGTGCTTTGATTCAGCTATGGACAACAACCCAACATACTCCTTTCTGCGCGGCAAAGGCGTTGAGGCATTCATCGATCTTATTGGGATGCAGATGAGGCTGTGCCCAAATGCCCTGCCGGCCTTGCTATGAAATACGATGGCTCTGAGAATGCCCGAAGCAGGCACAAGTGGGTTTGCCCAATGCCGAAAAAGGCTAGCCAGTGCCCAAACGGGCAAAGCTGCACGCCGTCAAGGCTAGGATCCATTAGGCACACAAGCCCTTCTGGCGGGGGGACGAAAAAGTGGAAAGGGGGCTACAGCAACAGAACGTCCTCAGAGCGCATGAGCAACCGCTTTTTGCATGATTACGGCCTAAGCAGGCTTAGGGTGAGGCTGCTTAGAAGGTACGCATTCTTTGCAATGATCATCGGCATTAATATTCACTTAGACGCATGGCTTAAGGCAGAGGCGGCCTAGGCGGGGGTTGCCAAGCCAAAATACTCGAACAAACGGGGGGGCTGTTTTGCATGCCATGGAAACGGGGGCTAGGCAGCACATACGCATTGCCGGCAGTGCACAGGCATATTCAAGCAGCCCAAAGCCGCTTGAATATGCCAAACAAAAACTTTCGCATTGCTTTTAGTATGTTCATATCGACTTAATGAGAGTACTCCTTGCTGTATATAGGCACATCACTAAACACAAAGAATAAAGCTGCAGTTCAATAGCCAGTTCAGCCGGCATGCCTGCTTAGCGCCCTAAATACAAGAATGCATCTTGACAGCCTGCGGCAGCGCGGCATTTGAGCTTGGCCGCTAACCGGCAAGCGCCTGTTTCTTACATGAAGGGGGGGTATAGTTGTCATATCAATTGCCGCAAGTGGCTACCATCTAAGCAAAGCCTGCATTATGGGGATAATGCTCAGCAATTTCATGTGCTTGCCTGCGGAATGTGCCGGCTCTCTCATTTGCTTTGTCATTTGAGGGTAGCCTGTCTCTGCCATACAGATTGCTCCTTTCGGTTTTTTGGTTTTTTTGTTGAAGCATGTAGTATAATTAGGAAATCATTATAGATGTTGACTGGTTCTGAATAGGCAGGGTTTTGGATTGTGAAAAAAGAAATACTAAAAATTGAAAACATACCCGCGATTATATGGGGGGAAAAGTCGGATAGCCTGTATATCTTTGTTCATGGAAAAATGTCAAACAAAGATGAAGCGCAGGGATTTGCTGAAATATCTAAGCCGAAAGGGTATCAAGTTCTTAGCTTTGATTTGCCCGAACATGGCGACCGCAAGGACGAAGAATATCCATGCAATGCTTGGAATGGGATTTATGACCTTGGCATTATTGCTAATTACGCGCAACGAAACTGGAATAGCATAAATCTATACGCATGTAGTTTAGGTGCGTATTTCAGTTTGCTAGCTTACAAAAACTTGCCGATAAAAAAATGCCTTTTCCTTTCCCCTATACTTGACATGCAGCGATTGATGCAAAACATGATGAAATGGTCTAGCATCAGCGAACAGGGCTTGAGAGAAAAACAGGTGTTGCCCACGCCGATGGGTGAAACGCTTAGTTGGGATTATTATTGCTATGTGAAAGAAAACCCGGTTGATAAATGGGGTATACCTACGGCAATTCTTTACGGTTCAGAGGACAGCATGACCGAACGTGAAGTAGTCGAGAGGTTTACTGAATGCTTTAACTGCGACTTAACTGTTTTAGAAAATGGAGAGCATTGGTTTCACACAGAGCAACAACTATCGTTTCTTGAAAAATGGCTTTGTGAGCATATATAAGAGCCACATATCGGGAACGATAGAAGGCTTGCAGGGGGTGGAGCATGAGCGTGAAGTGAAATGTTCGACAAATACTCGATCAAGATTTTGCCAATCGCCCAGTAAACAAAAATGCTTTGCAGCTGATACTGCATATGTAAATACAGTAGATATAATAGCGAAATTCGTCTTGATTGGCATTAAAAGGAATGATACGATACTTAAGGTGCACGTAGGGCGTGGTTAAGTCACACCTCAGTTAGGAGGTGTTGGCGAATGAGATTATATGAATACATATCAATAGTGATAGGATTATCATCTTTGTTATTGAACATATACGATCAATTCCGTCGTAAAAAAGGCTAGCCGCGCCTATCTCGCGCGGCTAGCTTTCTAGTTATTTGCAACTTAATGTTCAGATTAAGGAGGTATAGCTACGCCATTTGCGTGTACCTCTTTACGTCTCAAGTATATATTATACCAGTATCGAAATCAATGGCATATGCATGTGATCCAAGCTTAATATCAAGCATTACGCAGTCAATGGGCTCTCTTTGCCCAAACCTTTCAAGCAGGCTGGACGGCTCATAAAAAGCTAAGGCATTCTGAATCAACTTCCCTTTGCCGTACCCATTCGAAAATGGAAGCTTGCAGCAGTTCTTGCCAATTCTGCTCGTCTTCGCAAATAGCAACCTTCTCTTAATTTGCCTTCTTTTATTAACTGTTACAATTATACGCACAAATGGCGTGCTGTTCGCGCCGCTATTTGGTTATTTGTGCCAAAGGAAGATGCTGCAGTACTATAGCGGGGATATAATTGAACACTAGCAATAAATAGCATAAATGGTTGCCAAAACCTTGTCATGTTATGTATAATTATGGCAAATAACAGAAGGCAGAGGCGAACCATGGCAAGCAAGCTTGACAACAGAACTAGAGAAAATATAATAAAGCTCCATAAAGAAGGCAAGAGCGCATATGCAATAAGCAAGCAGCTGCTTTTGTGGGAATCAACTGTTCATAGCATTATTAAGCTCTACTATGAAACTGGCTCAATTCAGCCCCGCAAAGGAAAAGTAGGGCCTAAGCCTGTTATCTCAGATGAGGATCTTTTGTATATAAAAGCCCTAATAGACAACGAGCCAAGCATATCTATGCTTGAAATTAAAAACTTGCTTGAGCTAGATGCCTGCGAATCCACAGTCTTAAACGCAGTAAAAAAAAGGCTGGGATACACATATAAAAAAAACGCTTATGCCCAAAAGGCAGCTAGACGATGATGTTAAAGAAAAGCGCGAAGCCTTCAGGCAGCAAGCGAAAGGCCTAGACATAAGCAAGATTTCGTTTCTGGATGAAACATCGTTTAATACAGGAATGGCTTTGCCATATGGATGGGGCAAAGGAAGGGTTGAATGCTATGTTCCGGACACACGGTATGAGAAAAGCACCCTGGTATCAACGATAAGCCTTGATGGGAAAATGGCGCCTATTCTTATAGGCAGCGCAATGAATGGAGACACATTTTTGTCATATGTTGAGCAAAGCCTTCTTCCTTCAATGCAAAGAGGGCAAACATTAGTTTTAGACAATTTGTCCAGCCACAAAGTTGAAGGCGTAGAAGAGGCATTTGCTGAAGCAGGCATTAATTTATTATACTTGCCGCCATATTCATTTGATTTCAACCCAATAGAGCAGATGTTCTCCAAAGCCAAAGGCATCGTTAGAAGCAAGATGCCCCGAGATCAGCAAAGCCTTATTGATGCAATTGGCGAAGCGCTTGATCAAATCACGCTTTCAGATATTCAGGGCTGGTTTTTGAATTGTGGCTACTCGTGTGAAATATTGTGAACGCTCTATGAAGAAAATCATTTCAATTACGGTGGGAAGCCGGGCGAGGCAAGCTGCCAATACATGATGAGCAAGCATTCAACGCCCTTGCAGGCATAAGCAACAGGCGCCCTATGGAGGAATCTGCCTAAACGCTCTGGTTGCTGAAAAAATGCTTGTGAAAAAGGTTCGCATTTGAACAATGAAGGTGCATTCAACGCCATTGCATCGCACATGCTGCATTTTATCTGGCAGCTCGTATTTTCACTTCAGGGGTGTCAGGTTTGCTAACATTTTTTATTTCGAATGGGTGAATTGAGTTATTTCGTTCGATAAATATCAATTTCTTTGCGTTTGAGTCCCTGAAGCAAGTGATATTTGCTTTTAATAGCTGATTTGGCAGTATTGCCTCTCATCAACTGTAATATAGTTGCATTGTTTATAATATATCAGTATGATATATTATAAATAAATACTATCTGCGAAGGAGGCTGTTTATGGCAAGGCAGAACAAGAGATTTCTTTCACTGTTTATTTCACTGCTGCTGTTTCCGGTAACACTGTACTACTTTTCGCCGGCATTAATTCTTGGTGCAGCGCTTGATGGAATTATCAACGGAAGCTGTATAGTTTTCGCTTTGCAGTTTGTATGCAGCTTGTTTACAGGAAGGCTTTTTTGCAGCTGGATATGCCCGGCTGGCGGGCTTCAGGAAGCTCTTATGCCTTCGCGCCCCAAAACGCCTAAGCAGGGCTGGAGGAACAATATTAAGCACGGGATTTGGTTTATATGGCTTGCTATCGTTGCTTTCTGCTACTTCAAAAGCTGGCCAATAAAGGGTATTGATTTTTTCCTTGAAACTCAAAATGGCATTTCAGCAACCAGTGTTCAATCATACGCTATTTACTATTTCATCATTGCTATTGTGGCGATAACTGCAATTGCAGGCGGTGACAGGGCATTCTGCCACTATTTGTGCTGGATGGCTCCGTTTATGATTACTGGCATAAAACTTGGCAAGCTTGCAGGGTTACCGGCAATCGCTGTAAGCTGCGAGCTCGAAAAATGTACATCATGTGGCAGCTGCGCCCAAAAGTGCCCTATGGGAATTGAGCCTAAGTATGCTCGTGAAAACAGCGAGTGCATTCATTGCGCCGAGTGCGTTGACATATGCACGCAGAAAGCCCTTTCTATAAAGTATAGTATTGGAAACAAAGATGGCTACCGAGAAGAAGCTTGATGTTGTGATACTGGGGCTGCTTAGCCATGAGAATATGTCTGGCTACGATATTAAGAAAAGGATTGAAAATTCGCTAAGCCTTTTCTGGGGGGCCAGCTATGGCAGCATATACCCTACTCTCAAAGAACTTGTTAATAAAGGTTTGGCGACACGGGCAGACGAGCTTGACAAAGGCAGGGAAAAAGCGGTCTATTCAATCACAGACAGAGGGAAAAAGCATTTGGCAAGCTGGCTTGAGCAGCCTGCCAGCAGGGATGAAATTCGGTACGAAAGCCTCTTAAAAGTATTTTTTGGAAGCCAGGCAGGAACAAAGCAGGCTATTGAGCATATTCAGAGGCTGGAAGCAAACGCCAAAGTCGAGTTAGGCAATATTAAGTCTTCAATTGCCAATCTCGAGGCTGTTCTTGATAGTGATGAAAACCATCTTTACTATTTGCTAACTGCGAAGTTTGGCGAAATGTTCTACACTGCATGCATAGACTGGTGCTGCAAATCAAATGAAATACTCGAAAAAATCGGAGGCGGAAATTAGAAAACGGTTTTCGTGCATACAGGCGCAGAAGGCATTTATGCCACTATAATAGAAGCTGATATGTGGCAGCGCTCTCTGCAGCTTAGGGCAATAGTTTTAGCCTTGAAATCGCTCAGCAACCTTTGGAGGGCAGAGTGGGCAAGAGTTCTCTTTGGCTTCTTATAGACTTCCGAATCCGAAGCTTCTATATTAATGCTAATATCGATTGCAGCTATGATGCTCTCGTTTGCGCATAGAGTGCGAAAACATCCTCCTCCAGATCGAATCTCACTTTGAATACCACAAATGCTGCAAGCAATACCGAGCTCTGCGCTTACACTCCGGGTAAAAGCATTTCGATTGCTAATGAGCTGATCCAATTTCTCTCAAAATACTAAAACCGCCTATTCAGCTCTTTTCTATGCTACATTGGAATATGCAGCATTTTCTGGCGTGCCATCTTGCACATCAAAACCTTATCCTGCATCTCCAACACCTAAAAGCTCCTTAATATAGCCAAGAAGGTTCTCAAGCTCTTGGTTCAGGTTGATATCGCCTTTGAATACAGCCCAGTCAAGAAGCAATGAGTCAATAAACCTGCTTATCATCTGTGACAGGAACTCTGGCGCAGCTTTATCTGAAAAGTCGCCTTTCCTTATGCCATTAGCTATGATATCAGCAAACACTGTAGTGACAATCTCTATCTTTCTCATCAGCCTGCTCTTATTTGTACCCAATATAACCTTGTGGTAGTTAGCTATTATATGAAGCTTGTCTTCAGTGCAATAACTGGAAAACCACATTGTTGCTTTTTCAAGCCTCTCAATAGGCGCTAAGCCGGCATTTTCCTGGTAGTCTGAGAAAAAAGCGTTTTGGATAGCTCTATATTGCTGTATTGGAATGTCGTATTTTGAGTTAAAGTGGTGGTAAAACGACCCTTTTGTCACCCCAGCTGCACGGCATATTTCATCTACAGAAACTTCATCAAAGCCCTTTTCGTTAAAGAGCTCTGTTGATATATCCATAAGCAGCTGCTTGTTTGTCTTCTGCTCTGGCATGGCTTGAATCCCTACTTTTATATATCTATGTCTGTCAATTCAACAGGCAAGCACTCCGCAAGGCCTCGCTGCTTGAGGGCAGCTAAGAAATCACTTGGCGGTATGCACAGTATAGTGGCTTGGCCAGGCACTTGCACCTTGTAGCAGTGAAGCATATGCCTTTTTGGCGCTTGCCTTGTATTTTTAGGCCCGTATTTTATGTCACCAAGCACCGGATTGCCTATAAGGCTTAGCTGCAAGCGCACTTGGTGGGTTTTGCCGCTTGAAAGCGTTGCCTCGATTAGGCTATAGCCCTGTCTTGAGCCAAGGGGGCTAAAAAGCGTATTCATATGCTTGCCTTGTGTATCTATAGTAGCCTTGTTGCTTTTCGGGTCTTTTGTAGCATACCCTGATGTCTCCAGAGGAGCGTTAAGGGCTCCATGGGCAATAGCCAAATAGCTCTTTAAGATGCCGGCGCTTGCCGCCAGCTCCCTTTGCTTTGCGGCGTTCTTGGCTGAAATAATAACTCCGGAAGTGTTGTAGTCAAGCCTGTTGATAACAGATGGCTGAAACAGGCTGTCTTTAGGCGTTTTGAGTATCTCAAGAAGCGCAGATGCAACGCTTGGCCTTTTTGAGCCATCCGGATGCGAGAGTACTCCTGCAGGCTTGTTTAGGGCTATAATGCTATCGTCCTCGTATAAAACCTCTAATGCAAGCGCCGCTGTCCGGCTGCCTTCTGATTCTTCTTCAGAGTAGTTTTCTATCGTTACAATGTCTGCTGCAAAAAGCCGCGTGTCGGCCTTTGCCTTCTTTCCATTTACCTTCACATTGCCTGTGCGCACCCATTTCTCTATTGCGCTTTTAGGCACTTTTCTAAAGGCTTTCATCACAAAACGGTCTAAGCGGGTTCCTTCGTATGCGGAAGTGACATCAAGCGTTCTCATTGCTTTGCGCCAGCCACCGCTTTTGAAATTGCCGGCACAATGCGCTCATCAAACGGTGAAGGCAGCAGCATATCTATAGACTCGCCTGCCAAAGATGCCAGTGCATTGATAGCCGCCAACTTCATTTCTTCTGTTATTTTTGCAGCTTTTGAGTCTAGAGCGCCTCTAAAGACTCCCGGGAAAGCCAATACATTGTTTATCTGGTTAGCAAAGTCGCTTCTGCCGGTGCCTACTATTTTGGCTCCGGCGGCGAAGGCTTCATCAGGCATTATTTCCGGAGTCGGATTGGCCAGGGCAAAGACAATGGGATCTTTGGCCATTTGCCTAACCATGCCTTGAGTTAGGATGCTTGGCGCTGACACGCCAATAAATACATCAGCGCCCGCTATTGCTTCAGGCATGCCTCCCTTTATTGCCTCCGGATTGGTTAGGGTTGCAAGCTCCGCTTTTGCGCTGTCAGGGCTGTTTATATCTAAAATTCCTTTGGAATCGCACACGATAATATCTATAAAGCCTAGTGCAAGGAGCATTTTTGCTATGCTGTTGCCAGCTGCGCCTGCTCCGGAAATTGCTATCTTTGTTGATGCAATAGCTTTGCATGAAAGCTTAAGCGCATTCAGCAGCGCCGCTGCAACAACAATGGCAGTGCCATGCTGATCGTCATGAAATACCGGAATATTCAGTTCATTTATAAGCGCATTTTCTACTTCAAAGCATTTTGGCGCTGCTATGTCCTCTAAGTTTATGCCTCCAAAGACAGGCTCTATCATTATTGCTGTCCTTATAATGTCTTCGGGATCTTGAGACGCTACGCAAATGGGAAAAGCGTCAATGCCGGCGAACTTTTTAAACAAGGCGCATTTGCCTTCCATTACAGGGATAGCAGCTGTTGGGCCTATATTGCCCAGCCCCAGCACAGCAGAGCCATCAGAAATAACTGCAACAGAGTTCTTTTTAATGGTGTATTTGTAAGCTGCATTTATATCATCAGCTATAGCGCGGGATGGCTCTGCCACCCCAGGCGTATATGCAATGCTAAGATCGTCTTTTGTCTCAAGCGGTATTTTGCTCTCAATAGAAAGCTTGCCGCCGTATCTTTCATGGTGTTTGAGTGATTCTGCAAAGTAATCCATTAATTTCTCCGAATGATCAGAAAACCGTTGTTAGGCTTATGTTTTCTGTCCTATATATTGCCAAAATGCAGTTTAGGCGATTGCTGCTTCACTGCATTTCTGGCAATGCCTTAATGCGCTTGGCATACGCCGGCTCTAGCCTACTGCGATCTCTGAAGCCAGGCACTGCCTGCTTGCCTTTTGGCAAGGCGTTAACATGTCCGAAATTGCACGTGATAGCGAGCCTGCGCTTTGCATACGGCGTGAAGCTGTCTTGCTTTAGTTTCGCATTGGCCGAGTGAGCTTATGCTATGTGCCTGCCTAAGGCTTATGCCTGCATTTAAGGCTTAGTGTTTGTTCTAAACCAGCAGAGACAATAAATCTGGCTGCAATGCGCATATAAAGCAATTTTTTCTTATAATTGCGCTTGCCTAACCGCGCTGCTGCCTGATTGCTTGGCGCGCTCAGCGCAAATGTTAATAGCCTTAAGTTCCCTTTATTATAACATTGGCATGCAAATTAATGCGGGGATGCATGCAAAGCGTTTTTATACAGTGTTTGAGCTATAAACCCAAAGGCAAAAACCATATAAAAGCTGCATGAAAGACTGCTTTTGTATAGTATTGATTCTTTCGACGCCAAATTATTGCCTTCACTGTGATATATGAATACATATTCGATTCTGTCTACAGCTAATAATAGCATACAAATTCGCGAAATGAGATGGCTATGCTTGCATGGCTATCAGTTGAGCGGGATTTTTGGAAGATTTTTATATGTGGTATAATAAGAAGCAAGGAACCATAGCATAATGTTACAGCCAATAGCTTCATTATTTTAAAGCTTTGCGGAAAGGAATATAAAATGCAAGCGAGAATTTACACAACAAGAACTTGCCCATATTGCATTAAGGCCAAGGGTATACTTGACAGCTACAAGATCGCATACAATGAGACTGTACTCGATTTTGACACTCCGGAAATGGATGAGCTGATAAAGAAGACAGGCCTTGAGACTGTACCCCAGATTTTCTTCGGTGATGACTTTATAGGCGGGTGCGACGATCTGCAGGCCCTCGTTGCTTCCGGGGGGATTGAAAAATACCTGGCACTGCTGTAGCCTCATATTGCCATTAGGCATATCGGGAAAGTTCATAATCCTTAACAGGCTTCGATGTCGCGCCTGCATCCACGATTTTGCTGACCTCAGCAAAATCGTAAATAATATCATGTCCACTGTTATTGCAAGCAATCATGGCTTTGTCGATGACTTTAGTAAAATTACGCCATTGGGTATAATCAAGAACAAGCGAAAGCTCTCTTGCAGACCAATATTCGCTTCCATCATCGCGGATATGCTTGATGTCCTCGAATCGTTTGTATTCCTTTGCTTTCAAATC
>Ga0082212_10000064_pt1 | contig 151176 bp, 109 predicted proteins | sample TergutNt197P3_FD_71548 | JGI IMG/M metagenome (GOLD analysis project Ga0082212, IMG submission 71548) | Neocapritermes taracua P3 segment gut microbial communities from Petit-Saut dam, French Guiana - Nt197 P3 | ecosystem: Host-associated > Arthropoda: Insects > Digestive system > Gut ... | reverse complement strand
AAAGGACACCACAAAAAACAAAGACGGGGGGCGGGCGCGGGCCCCCCCCCCCCCCCCCCCGCCACAAAGCCCCTTCTTTGGACCCTCAGAGGCCTAAAACCCTGCCTCCTCAGCCCTTCGGGCACCGAGAAAGCGTGTTTTCTCAGCTCTCCTTGGGTTTCACAATAACCTGACGCTGGGGGTCAGCACCCTCAGAATAGGTTTCGACTCGTGTTTCATCACGAAGAATAATGTGAATAGCACGACGCTCATACGGCGTCATAGGACGCAAGCGAACCTCTTTGCCTGAGCGAATACAACGAGCTGCTGCTGACTTAGCCAGATTCTCAAGTTTACGACGACGACGGTTGCGATACCCCTCAACATCAACAGCGATGGGATACCGGTAGCCAATTTTCTTGTTCACCAATGACGCCACCAGATACTGCAGGGCATCGAGCGTTTTGCCGTAACGTCCAATCAGCACAGCAAGGTTGTCGCCCACCACGTCCAAGATGAGTTCGCCCTCGTCACCTTCGTACTCATCAATCACATTGTCTTGAGCACCAAAGAACACAAGCAGTTCGCGAAGCGTTTCGATAGCCGTATCCGCAATACGGTCAAGCTCCTCGTCCGTTATCTCAGGACGCTCACCTCCCGCACGCGCTGCGCTTCCTGCACCGTCCGCCTCCACAGCGGCCTCCTCAGCGACCTCCTCAACAGCCTCCTCGCCAGCGTCTACAACTTCAGTTTCCTCACCAGAAACCTCAGCCGCACCGTCTTCGACCTCCGCACCCTCCTCGACCTCCTCAACGCTCTCAAGCTCGTCAAGATTGTCAGTTTCTTGGGTTTTTTTGACCATAGTAACTCCCTTCAGCAAAGGTGCTCCAAATCCACATCACGGCACACTCGCAGCACCACAAACGATATAACAAGACCGGCTCTCCAAATAAGCCGGCCTTAGTTGACTAATTTTTCTTACGAGGGCGCGCCTTGCGCTCCTTGCGGTCGACTTCAACCTTTGCTGGTGTCACGTCGATAAGCTCAGCTTCTTCTCGCTCGTCTTTTTTCTTGAGCATATAGCGAGAGCCGATTTGCTGTCCAACGCCAATATATGACGAAACAACCCAGTACAACAACACACCAGCCGACATACTCCAACCAATAAAGAGCATGAAGCCCGTCATAACGCCCATCATAATACGCATTTGCTTCTGGTTTTGTGCTTGCTTGTTGAGCAGCGTAGGAATAAACATCGACGCGCCAAACAGCACCAGCAAAATGACATAGGGGATTGCACTCACCAGTCCGCTCGTGCTAAGAACGGCGCCGTCGGTGTTGTAAACTGCCTCAACGCCTCCAGGAACAAAAAACTGGCCGAGCTGATTGTACACGCTCATGCCAGCAGTAAACATATCGTTCGGTGTTTTGGAAATGTCAGAAATAATGTTGTAGAACGTGTACTTCATATCCGCGGGCAAACCTGCAGCTGCAGCCCTCGTAGTAAGCTCACGTAATACCCAAAACAGCGCAATCATAATAGGCATCTGCAGCAGCATAGGCAAACAACCAGAAAGCGGGTTAAACTTAGCTTCTTGGTATACTTTCATTGTTTCCTCTTGCTTGCGCGCAGGATCATCGGCGTATTTCTCGTTAATCGCATTAATCTGCGGCTGCAATTTTTGCATAGCATACGTTGATTTGAACTGTTTTCTGGTTATTGGATAGATTAGTATACGAAAAAGTATAGTAATCAGAATAATGGCTACGCCCCAATCACCTGCTAGGGTGTAAAACCAATGAAGCACCGCGAAAATCGCGTCTTGAAATGCATCCCACACAGAAGTCCTCCAGTCACTCGATTATTACACGGCCACTCGCAGCACCTTGCTCACACACCTTGCTCGTACGTTAGTATCGTACGTCAGTGTTAAGCCACTGCGGGCTGCCGCTCGGTCATACTTAATCACGCCTGCTTGCACTTGACTCTACTGGCTACCGCTCGGTCACACTTGCTCAAAACCACATAACCTCGAACTCAAACCTCGAAATCTTAAGCCCTAGGGAACAGGATCATACCCTCCGGGGTTCCACGGGTGACACCGTCCAATGCGCTTGACGGACAAAACAAAGCCCTTCAAAAATCCGTAACGCTGAAACGCCGTCAAAGCATACTCTGAGCACGTTGGCAAAAAGCGGCACGAGGGCGGGAGCGCCGGTGAAATTGCCCGACTATAAAAACGGATAAGCCCAACGGCAGTCTTGCGCGGTATATCACGTACGAACCTCAGCGCTTTGCCTACTTTGCCCATTTTATCTACCTCGCCCGCTGTATCCTCGTTGCTCACGTTACCTGTCTTGCTCATGTCGCACCCTATTTATCATGCTCACACCTTGGCTTCGTCTATGGTTACACTTTTAGTTACACTATTAGTTACACGTTCGATTACCTTTTTGCCTACCGTGCTACCGTGTATCGCCAGCCTGCTCATACGAACGTTGTTCATGCCGCTCATGCAAGTGCTACTTTTTCTCCATGCGCGCGGCAATCGTGTCCATATCTTTTCTAATTTTTGAAAACTCGGCACTCAAAAGAGCATCTCGAGCCACAAAAACTATGTCAAAGCCTTGCCGAGGAAACCCCGCCAAACGAGCCGCCTCGCGTATTTTTCGCTTAGCCGTGCTCCTTTGCGGTGCGCTTCCAAGGCGCTTACCAGCTACAACTGCTATTCTGCCTGACGTTTTGTTTTGAGAACCGCTGGGCGGGCTCGAAAGAGAATTGTCCGTTTCCAAAACTAATGCTAGTATGCTAGCAGTGTTAATTCGTCTTCCGCGCTCAAACAAAAGAGCCATTTCGCTACTGGATTTAATCGTGCCCTTCATGCCTGTCTACGCACAGCCTACGCAGGGCTTACACGCACAGACGCTTGCGACCCTTAGCACGGCGCGCAGAAAGAACCGCACGGCCGCCCTTAGTAGACATTCTCGACCTAAAGCCGTGACATTTTGCACGCTTGCGCGTATTTGGTTGATACGTTCTTTTCATCATTCATTCCTTTAGTCTTATAGTGAGGCAGGCTTCTTGGCGTTTTGGTGCGCTTTTGCAGCACCGCTTGGCCACCCAACCTACAACAACATAACGAACATTTCGGTGCGCGCAACGCATTTTTGCTGGCTAACACCCACTCACAGCTCTGCATAAGCCACCCACAGCCACGCATACGAGCACACACTTACGCACACTCAAGGCACACAAAAGCAGTACCTTTTTGTGCGAACACCAGATTGTATCGGTTTTCCTGTAGTTTTGTCAACAGAGCAGCGCAAATTATTTGGATTTTTTTGGGATTTACTTTCGGAGCGGGGGAGGGAGGCTACCAGACCAAGGATCATGCTGCCGGCCCAAGGGTTATGCTGCCACTCAAGGGTAATACCGCCGACCCAACGGTTCGCCTGCATTTTTGTCAAGTTTTCCCTGTTTTTCGCCTCATTTTTCAAATAATTTGAAAAAGGGGAGCGAAAAGGTAAAATTGTCAAAATAATTTCACATTTTTTTATATTTCACTTTTTTGCCTGTGGAAAATGTGGAAAACCGAATGATTACAGAAAAGACTTGTGGAAAACTCGAAAAAAACGAACATTTTTTCCTGTTGACAAGCTCAAAAAATGTGGCATCATTCATACCCTAACTATTTATAAAAAGTGCTTTTTATCTGCACTTTTGCAAAAGAACCTTGAGAATAGAATCAGTTTTTAACAACGAAGTTTCTAAAACTTAATCTGTGTTTTGTCTAACAACATAGAATAAGCAAATCGTGTTGTTAATAAGAGCAATTTACACAGGATACAAAAATATCCCACCAAATGTATGCAAATATCCACAACACAATTTCACCAGATTTCATTTTTTCACACATTTTTCAACAATTGTGAAATACTTGCAAAAATTCGAAAACACCCTGATAAATCCCCGTGTCTTTTTTTCACCAGTTTTCACTGCATTTATGGAGGCGGGGTTATTCAGGGGTTTTATCAAGAAAATTTTACAGAGTTTTCCACTTTTTACTTTCGTTTCTGTGGAAAAACCTGTTGATTTCACTTTTTCTTTCAGAGAGGAGGAGCCATGACTGTTGCTCATCAGAGCGAAGCGACCATCGAAAACAACGTTGCAGAAGTTGCAGAAGTTGCAGAAGTTGCAGAAAGCACCACTATCACGGATAACACCAGCACCACAAAAAACGATAGAAGCGCAGAAACCGCAACGGCAATCTCTGCCCGCGTCGCCGTCTACGACGACCTGCTCTCCTCTCCCCGCATTATTGACATACAACCAACGGCGATTCCTGAGTTCATCGAGGACATCACCGTTACCACCTATGAAAATGCACGCACGCAAGGGGGGAGCCTTCCCTACACGGTTATTCGAGAAATCGCCGAAAACTTTATTCACGCCGATTTCAAAGAATGTACGGTGTCGGTTCTCAACGGCGGCAACACGGTTCGTTTTGCCGACCAAGGCCCGGGTATCGAGAAAAAAGATCTCGTTTTGCAGCCCGGCATTAGTTCGGCTACCACAAGCATGAAGCAGTATATTAGAGGGGTTGGCTCAGGCTTTCCTATCGTCTGCGAATATCTGGGACGCTCAGACGGGTTTCTCACCGTTGATGACAATGCTGTTGACGGAACGGTTATCACCTTGTCGGTTGTGCCCGTTGTGCCGAGCACAGCAACAGGAGTTGTTGCGCCCAGCACTACTGCAACAGCCGTTGCCCCAAATGCGACAGCAACAACCGTCGCACCGCACGCAGCAGCAGCGCTCCAAGCAACACCACAAGCAGCCCTGCAAGCAATGCCTCCTCAAGCTTCACCCCCGGCTTCACCCCCCACCCCAACTCATATTCCTCCCATCCAGCTTAAAAAGCGAGAAGAAAAAGCACTCTTTCTCCTGTATCAAGAAGGAACGGTTGGTTCGGGAGATTTAGTCGAGCCCCTCGGGGTCAGTGCTCCAACGGCAACCCGTCTGCTGCAGCGGCTTGAGCAGCTCGGTCTGGTAGAAACTTCGGCAAGTAAAAAACGGATTCTCTCAAACAGCGGGCTTGCGTATATCCAAGCGCAGAGCTTGCACACATAACTAACCCGTGCGCCGCAGTGGTGACCCACACCAAACGACGTACACCCTTTACCCCGTGCCGCTGGCGCACGCAAAGGATTAACAAAGAAAGGCGCGTTACATGGGACAGCTTGAAGCAACCACCTTGTGGGACCAGGTTTACAAAAACCTTTTGGGCCGACAAGAAACCAATAACCCCGCCGCCGAGGCGTATCTTTCCTACCTTGTTCCGCAAGACTTGGACGAAACAACTCTAACGGTGGTAACTGAGCTTGCGTTTGCAAAGCAATGGATTGAGGCTCGGTATCTTTCATTTATTGACGAGGCGATTGTTAGCACGCTTGGCTCGCAAAGAAACATCAACATCGTCATTTTAGATGAGGCGTCGATGCCAGCGCCTTCTGCTATTCAACAGCAGGCGCAACAACAAGCTGCCCAGCAAGCAGCGCAACTTGCCGAGCAAAATCAGCAGCCGGTTCAACAACAACCGGCAGCTCAGCAACCAATACAACAGGCGCAACCAACACAAACACCGCAACCGGCACAGCAAAATACCACTGCACCCGCCGCCATGCCTATAAGCACGCCAACCAACACCCCCGTTGATATCCCTGCCGACATGCCCTCGGTTACTTCTGCCTTGTCCGCTGCACGCCAAGAAACTCAGGGCACACAACAATCTCAACAAACGCAGCGATCACAACAACAACAAGCCCAGCAAACCCAAGCAACCCCAGCCCAAGCGTCCCACAGCGAGAAAACTTTTGACACCTACATTGTTGGGTCAAGCAACGACTTTGCTTTCTCAGCTTCTCAAGGGGTGGCAGAAATGCCCGGCTTGCGCTTTAATCCACTCTTTATATATGGGCGTTCAGGTTTGGGTAAAACGCACCTCTTGCTCGCCATCAAAGATTACATCAACCGCTATCACCCTGAGCGCAAAGTCGTCTTTGCTCAAACCTCAGAGTTCGTCAACGACTTTACCTCAGCGATGGCTTCTATTAACAAAGACCTCACCGACTTTCGCATCAAATACCACATGTGCGACGTACTCTTATTAGATGATGTCCAATACCTCGAGGGCAAAGAATCAACCACCAACGCACTCTTTGACATTTTTAACCTCTTTATTGCCCAGCACAAACAAATTGTTCTCAGTGCAGACCGCGCTCCTAACGAGCTTAATTTGGATGAGCGTTTTGCAAGCCGTTTTGCCCAAGGCCTTACCGCAGGAATCCAACCACCAAGCTTTGAGATGAAAATGGCTATCTTTAACAACCTTATCAAATACTACTGTTATCAGTTTGGCGTTGACGAGATTAACGTTCCTCAAGAGGTCGCCGACCATATCATTGGACTTTCAAGCTCAAATATCCGCGAACTTGAAGGCGCAACTTCAACCATTGTTGGTTACATTGCACATCACGCAGGCGACGAGAAAAACACACAAATTACCATAGAAGCAGCAGAACAAATCGTCGGCACCGTTTTTCTCCATAACGACCTCAAACAAATTGACGTGCGCTCAATTCAGCGCGTCGTTGAAAATCACTATGGCATCAGTCATGCCGACATGGTGGGCTCACGTCGCTCAAAAAATATCTCGTTCCCCCGTCAAGTTGCCATGTATCTTTCACGCCGTCTTACCACTAAATCTTTCCCAGAAATAGGAAAAATGTTTGGCGGAAAAGACCATACCTCGGTCCTTTATGCACACCGCAACATTGAACAAAAAATAATGAAAGACATCAACCGTAAAATTGAAATTGAACGCCTCGCGGAGTTAATTATGAATTAAAACAAGCTAACCTTAAACAAAACGTGGTTTGAACATCTCGTGACTAAATTGTGAAAAAACAACCCCAACATGAGGATAACCAACCCACAAACGTCTGTTCCTGTGAACTACCCGCAAAATTTTTTACACCTTACTAACAAGAGATACGCGGTCATTGACAAGTAAAAACGCAAGTTTTCCCAATGTTTCACAAGACTTATTACTACTATTAGTTATTATATTTATGTAATAAAAAGAACAAGCAAAATTTCTACCACCGCACTACCAAAAGCTCCATCCAGTACCACCAAACGTAAAAATAAAAGTTGCTCTCAATTTCAGTCGAAAGCAACAAACCTTAAAAAAATAAAAACCAAGAGATAGGGAAGTGAAGAACCATGAGATTTGTAATTGAAAAAAATAGGCTCCTCCAAATTATCAACGTTGTTTCTAAGGGAATGTCGTCGCGCTCAACGCTTCCCGTTTTTTCTGGCATCTATATCGAAACAACTATCGATGGTGTTATATTTCAAACAACCGATCTTGAAATATCTATAAAACATATTGCAGAAGCACTTATTGAACAACGCGGTGCTACGGTTGTTCCTGGCAAACTTTTTAGTGACATCATCAAAAGTTTGCCCGAGGCAGCCATAACACTGGAACAAAAAGATAATACCCTCCTTATTACCTGCCTGGATTCCTCTTTTAGTATTACCACTATGGATCCCGTTGACTACCCCAGTTTTCCGAGTATTGTTACGGAGCGCTCACTGCAACTTCCCACAAAAGTGGTGGCAGAAGCAGTCAAAAAGGTATATAAAGCGGTGTCGCGCGATGAATCTCGGGCGGTGTTAACGGGCATTTATCTCAAAGCTGAGGAAAAAACGCTCCAGCTTGTTGCAACCGATTCCTACCGTTTGGCTGTTTCGCGTTTTAATCTTGACGAAGCTTTAGGTGAAACGCTTGATCTCATTGTTCCCGGCGCTATTTTTGAAGAAGTAAGCCGTCTTGCCAACGAGGAAGAAAAACTCCTCATTGGTGAATCAGAAAATCAAATACTCTTTAAGTTTGGAACAACCACCTTTGTTTCAAGAAAAATCGAGGGCAGTTATCCTAACTACGAGCAAATTATTCCGCAGCAACGCTTAGTTTCGGTAAAGCTCAACACTGCTGAGTTGTATGAAGCTGTGCGCCGCGCTGCCGTACTTGCCCAAGCCCACGGGTCGGTGCGTTTTATTGTTGATCCCGACGGGCAGTTGTTAGAAATAACCACTCAGTCGCAAGAAGTTGGTTCATCGGCAGAAAAACTTAATGCTACGGTAGAAGGGGAGGGTCTTGAGATAGGCTTTAATCATCAATACATCATGGATGGGCTTGCTGCCATAGATACCGATGAAGTGTTGTTTGAAGCGCAAACCTCGCTCAAGCCGGGTATTTTCAAAACCATAGACAGCGACTACTACTTCTACTTAACCATGCCCGTTCGCCTCGATTAGTACGAACAAAAGCATGAATAAAAGTGTTGCCGTAAAATCTATCGAGTTTTCTCGTTTTCGAAATTATTCAAAACTCGAGCTTGGTGAGCTTGCCCGCCTTGTCATTATTGTGGGTGATAATGCGCTGGGCAAAACAAACATCATTGAAGGTATCCAGCTGCTGAGCACCATGGATTCTTTTAGAAAACCCGCCTGGCGCGACGTAGTGCAAAAAGGGGAGGAACAAGCGCACATAAGCTTGGTGTATGAGGCAAACGGCTGCGAGAACAACACAAGTCTTGAAATTAAAGACAACAAACGCTTTTATCAGTACAACGAGAAACCAAAAAAAACACGCGACTTGTTAGGTTTGTTGCCGGCGGTGTTATTTACCCCCAGCGATCTACAAATTATCCAAGGTCCTGCCGAGTTTCGGCGGCTTTGTATTGACAATCTTGGTTGCCAACTCTCGCGTACTTTTGTTGACATCAAGCAAGAATACACCCGGGTGGTCAAGCAAAAAAACGCTCTTTTGCGCGACGGATACACCGACCAACATATTCTTGCCTCGTGGAATCGCAACCTTGCAAAACTTGGCAGTTCCTTGTTGGAACACCGCCGTTCACTCTTTGAAAAAATGAGAGAAAAAGCGGCAGAGGTGTATCATCAAATTGCTCCCAAAGAAAGTTTTAGTGCCGAGTATGTTCCCTCCTGGCAGCTGCTTGATGAAAAAAACGAGCGGCCCGAGAGCTACTCGAGCAGCGAGGGGGCGTTGCCCGAAGTTGAACTAGGCGCAGAGGATAAGGCTCCGCAACCTGCTTTTTTTGAAGAAAACGGCGAAAAACGAGCAGAGCAAACTCTGCAAGATAACAGGCAAACCAACAACCAAACCAGCGAAGAGCACTTTGTAAGCCTGCTCGAAAAACATCACTTTGCAGAGGCTCGCTCGCGCAGGGCGCTCATTGGTCCGCACCGCGACGAGATACGCTTTTTTATCGACGGCAATGACGCACGCCGTTTTGGCTCGCAAGGACAGCAACGCTCCTTGGCACTTGCCCTCAAAATCGCCGAGGTTGAGATTTTACGTGAGCTTACCGGCACCGACCCGCTTTTGCTGCTCGACGACGTTATGTCGGAACTTGACGAGAAACGCCGCCGTTTGCTCCTTGAGCTTATTGGCACGGGCACGCAGACCTTTATTACCACTACCAATCTCAGCTATTTTGACGAGAAGGTTCTCAAAGAAGCGCAGATTATTCAGCTGCCGCTTGACGGTAGTGGGGGAGCGCTCAAAGAAACTGTACCTGCGCCCAAGAAAACCACGAGAAAAAAGCCAGCTGCTAAGACAACAGCGACAAAACGAACGGCAGCCAAAAAGCCAGCTACCAAACCCGCCGTCAAAACAAAATCTCAGGCATCAACAAAAACCAAGGCAGCGCCTCATGTATAAACCCAAAGACAACCACCTCCGTGCAAAAGAAGCCCTTACGCTTGACGACGCAATCCAGCGCTGCGTTAACCACGCTCTGCCCCAAAAAACCCACCAAGGCTTCAAACTTCAGCGTGCATGGGAGGCAGTTGCCGCTCCTCAAATAAAAAAACACGTCTGCAAAATCATGTTTAGCAAACACAAAGAGCACATCAAAAATACACAAAAAAGAACCGTCATTGTGTATGTGGAAAGCTCTCCGTGGGCAGCCGAGCTCAGAATGCAGCAGGAGTATTATCGCCTCAGGCTCGAACACGAACTCGGCGAACCGCTCAACGAAGTTAAGTTCCTTGTTTCCCGTCTTAAATAAAAGCGCCAAAGAAGCCTCAAAAACCGGGCGTTTGTCCACCAAAAACAAGCGCAAAAATGTCGCACTAAAAGCCACAATTTAGAAACAGACCCTAAAAAACGATAGAAAAGCCAAAAAAGACCGCAAACAAGCCCTTAAAACCCGCTACAAACGCTAGAAATACCAAATATTTACCTTACTGTTACCAAGGTTATGATATAATTTTGTTCCAGCGTATTCATAAAGTGAAGCAGCCGAGCGCCTACAAAGCACGGTGCGTGTGGTCGTGTGCGCAAGGTACGGCTCGGAGTGCGCCCAAAAAGAGCATCAAAAAAGCAGAATAAACGGAGCAAAAAATAGAGAAAGGACAAGACGTTGGCGAGCAAAGCGCAAGACGAAAAAGAAACAACAAAAAGCACGGCGGATGCAGCAACGGACGCAGCAGCGGACGCAACGGCGGACGCAGTGGCAAAAGCAACGGCAAAAACAGCGCCAGAAAAGGCGCAGGCCACGCAAAGCACAGCATCAGAAACGGTGCCAGACAAGGCACCTAAAAAAAGCACCCCCAAAACTAACAATAAACAACCCAGCGACTACGGCGAAAAAGACATTCAGGTACTTGAAGGCCTTGAAGCGGTGCGCAAGCGTCCGGGCATGTACATCGGTTCAACGGGTCCGCGCGGCCTGCACCACTTAGTATATGAGGTTGTTGACAACGGCATCGACGAGGCAATGGCTGGTTTTGCCAACCGTGTTGACGTGGTAGTTCACGAGGACAATTCCGTCACCGTCACCGACAACGGACGCGGCATTCCGGTAGGCAAGCACCCCAAAATGAAAATCCCCACACTTGAGGTGGTGCTCACCATTCTCCATGCGGGCGGCAAATTTGGCGGCGAAGGCTATAAGGTTTCCGGTGGCTTGCACGGCGTAGGCGTTAGCGTGGTAAATGCGCTCTCTACCCGTCTTGACGTAAAAGTTATGCGTGACGGCGGCATCTGGGAAATGTCGTTTGAGCGTGGCAAAACCGTCAAAAAAATTGAGAAAACAGGAACAACCAAAAAAACGGGTACGGTGGTTACCTTTATGCCCGACGAGGAAATTTTTGAAACCCTCATTTTTGACAACGACATTCTTACCTCACGCCTGCGCGAAATGGCGTTCCTTAACAAAAACATCAAAATTACCTACACCGATGAGCGCATAAAAAATGACGAAGGAACCGGTCCTTTTTACGAGGAGTACCAATATGCCGGTGGTATCGTTGACTTTGTTAAATATGTCAATCAAGAAAAAGACGTACTTCCGGGCCTGTCAAAACCCATCTATTTTTCGGTGGAGCAAGAAGATGTGGGCGAGATTGAGTTTGCGCTCCAGTGGAACTCAACGCATTATGAAACCACGCTGGCCTTTGCCAACAACATTCACACCACCGAGGGCGGCACGCACGTTGAGGGCTACCGCGCTGGCGTAACGGCAATTCTTAATGAGTATGCCCGCTCGCATAATCTCCTCAAAGAAAAAGAGGACAACATGACGGGTGAGGACTGCCGAGCAGGGCTTGCCTGCGTTATCTCCGTCAAACTGCGAGAGCCGCAGTTTGAGGGTCAAACCAAAACTAAACTCGGCAATACCGAAATCCGACAGCTGGCACGTGGTGCGGTAACCAAAGGACTTGCGGAGTTTTTAGAGGAGCACCCCAATCCTGCCCGCGAAATCCTCAAAAAAGCACTCGAAGAAAAACGCGTGCGTGAGGCAGTAAGCAATTACAAGAAATCTCAGCGTGATGCCAAAAAGGCTTCGCTGCCCGGCAAACTTGCCGACTGCACGCTCAAAGATCCCGAGCTTACCGAGCTCTACATCGTAGAGGGCGACTCGGCGGGCGGTTCGGCAAAGCAGGCGCGCGAGCGCTCTTTCCAAGCAATTTTGCCGCTGCGTGGCAAAATCCTCAATATCGAGCGCGCCAATTTGCATCGCTCGCTTTCATCAGAGGCCATCAACACACTTATCACTGCGCTCGGCACGGGCATTGGCGATGACTTTGACATCGAGAAAGCTCGCTATCACAAAGCCATCATCATGACCGATGCCGACGTTGACGGCGCACACATTCGCACGCTCTTGCTCACCTTCTTTTTCCGCTTTATGCCGCAAATGATTGAACACGGTTACATTTATATTGCGCAGCCGCCGCTGTACCGCCTCAGCGTTGGGCGCAAGCACCAATACATTTACACGGACAAAGCGCTCTCAAAAGAAATCGCCAAGCTCGCACCAGAAACCAAATACACCATTCAGCGCTACAAAGGCTTGGGCGAGATGGACGCCGAGCAACTGTGGGAGACCACCATGGAGCCAACCGCACGCACCCTGCTCCAAGTAACCATCGACGATGCGCTCGTATCAGAAAAAGTAGTGAGCGACTTGATGGGTGATAAGGTCGAGCCGCGCAAAGAGTTTATCCAGCGGCACGCCAAAGACGTTCGTTTCCTCGACATTTAGTCTAGTTGACACCGATATATAAGGAGTTTTCAGTGGCAGAAGATAAAACACAAGAACTCGATTTAAGCGGGAGCACCATCAAGCCTGCCGAGATGGCAACCGAGATGCGCCAAAGCTTCCTTGAATATGCCATGAGCGTTATTGTTGCTCGTGCGCTACCTGATGTACGCGACGGACTTAAGCCCGTACACCGCCGTATTTTATACGCTATGCACGAAAGCGGACTCACTCCGGCGCGGCCGCACAAAAAATCCGCCTGGACGGTCGGCGAAGTTATTGGTAAGTACCACCCGCATGGCGACTCTGCGGTTTATGACACCATGGTGCGCCTGGCGCAACACTTTTCTATGCGCGTGCCGCTCATCGACGGACACGGCAACTTTGGTTCGCCCGACGGCGACTCTGCAGCAGCTATGCGCTACACCGAGTCCCGTCTGCAAAAATCAGCAATGGAACTTTTACGCGACCTCGACAAAGAAACGGTTGATTTCCAGCCCAACTATGACGAGTCGCTTCAAGAGCCCACCGTGCTACCGGCGCGGTTTCCCAATCTGCTCGTCAACGGCACCACGGGTATCGCCGTTGGCATGGCAACCAACATTCCGCCGCACAATCTTGGCGAAGTCATTGACGCAACCTGCTTGTGTCTTGAAAACGAGGACGTAGAACTTGACGAGCTCATGAAGGTTCTGCCCGGCCCAGACTTTCCCACGGGCGCAATGATTATGGGCAAGCAAGGCATTCGTGATGCCTATGAAACGGGGCGCGGCTCGCTTACCATTCGCGCCAAGGCACGCCTCGAAAAAACCTCAACTGGGCGCGACCGCATTGTGGTCTATGAGTTTCCCTATATGGTCAACAAGGCAAAACTCCATGAGAAAATCGCCGAGCTGGTCAACGATAAAAAAATCCCCGAGATTAGCGAAGCCCGCGATGAATCCGACCGCAAAGGCACCCGTTTTGTTGTCGAGCTCAAGCAGGGCGCTATCCCGCAGGTGGTACTCAACAAACTGTACAAGCACACGCAAATGCAAACGGGATTTGGCATCATTATGCTTTCGCTCGTTGACGGCGTGCCGCGCACGCTCGGCCTCAAAAAGACGCTGCAATACTACATTGAGCATCAAGAAGAAGTCATTGTTCGCCGCACCACTTTTGATCTCAACAAAGCAACCGACCGCGCTCACATTCTCGAAGGCCTGGTTGTTGCACTCGACAACATTGATGAGGTTATCAAAATAATTCGTGCTTCAAAAGATGATGCCGAGGCACGTGCAAGCCTTATGAAGCGCTTCAAACTCAGCCAAGCGCAAACTGATGCAATCCTTGAAATGCGTCTGCGCCGCCTCACCGGTCTTGAGCGAGAAAAACTCGAAACTGAACTCGCCGAGCTGCACGAGCGCATCAAATACTATAAAGAGGTATTGGCAAGCAACGCCCTCCAGCGCCAAATTATCAAAGAGGAGCTTACGGAGATTAAGGAGCGCTACGCCAATCCACGCCGCACCGAGCTTGCCGACGAAGCCAGAGATCTTGAAGTCGAGGATCTTATCGCCGAAGAAGATATGGTAGTAACCATCACGCGCACCGGCTACGTCAAGCGTTTGCCGGTGGCAACTTATCGCCAGCAAAAGCGCGGCGGCAAGGGCCTGCAAGGTGTTAACCTCAAAGAAAACGATTTTGTGGAGCATCTCTTTATCGCCTCAACGCATGACTATATGCTCTTTTTCTCAACGCGCGGCAAATGCTACCGCCTCAAAGTTCACGAGCTCCCCATGGGCTCTCGCCATGCGCGCGGCACCGCAATCGTCAACTTGCTGCCCTTTGAAGGCGACGAGGCAATCGCAGCAGTTATCTCAACCAAAGAGTTCCCGAGCGACGAATACCTCCTCTTTGCCACCCGCGAGGGCATGGTCAAGAAAACGGCAATGAGTGCGTATGACCGCTCACGCCGCGAAGGACTTATCGCCATTAACCTGCGCGACAGCGATGCGCTTATTGCTGTGCGTCGGGTCAAGCCCGGCGAACACGTGGTTATGGTGTCCAGCGCGGGCAAGGCGATTGTTTGGGATGAGAGCGAAGCACGCCCCATGGGCCGCGACACCATGGGCGTCAAAGGCATGAATGCGCCAGCAGACGCTCAGGTAATTGGTATGGAAATCGCCCCCGAGGAGAGCGAACTGTTTGTGGTAACCGAGCGCGGCTTTGGCAAGCGCACCCACATCTCGGACTATCCCACGCACCATCGCGGCGGGCAAGGCGTCTTTACCATTCAAATGACTGACAAAAAAGGTCCGCTCGTTGGCATGAAAGTTGTCACCGAAGGACAAGAGCTTATATTAGTAAGCGAGGAGGGCGTAGTCATCCGCCTCAAATCCACCGATGTTTCGCAGCAAGGCCGCTCAACACAAGGCGTTAAGGTGATGAATGTTTCTGACACCGACCGTGTAACGGCGGTTGCGCGCGTGGCTTCGTCGGGCAAAAAAGGCGCAAAAGGCAGCGCCGAAGACGTGTTAGATGATGGCAGCGACAGCGATGCTTCTGATGAGGAAACCGCCACCCAGGAATCTTTATTTAGCGAAGAGGCGCTTGAGAATGAGGGCGATGGCGAGGGCGATAGCGCTGCCGACACGGAAGATGACGCTGCCGAAGACGCCGCACCCGGCGCAACCGAGAACGATGAAAATTAAAGCAGTTATTTTTGACTTGGATGGAACGCTCCTCGACACCGAGGAGCACATCCTTGCCTCGTTTCGCCATGCTACAAAAACCGTGCTCGGCGCTGCACCACCAGACAACGAGCTAAAAGAAATGATTGGTATTCCCCTTGAATACCAAATGAAAAAGCTCAGCGCCGAGCACGCCAGCGAACTCCTCGAAACCTACCGTGAGCATAACTGGGCATCATGCGGCAAGCTCATTAAGGAATTCCCCGGCACCGTTCAAACGCTCACCACACTCAAAGAGCAGGGCTATCGTCTTGCGGTGGTTACCTCAAAACACACCACTTCTGCCCTGCGCGATCTCGACCTTTTTGACTACACTAAGCTCTTTGAGTTTGTACAAGGCGCAGATAAAACCACGCTCCATAAGCCCAACCCAGAGCCCTTGCTCGCCGCAGCAAAAGCCCTAAAACTCAAAGCAAAACACTGCGCTTACGTTGGCGATAGCCCCTATGATATGGAGGCTGCACGCGCCGCAGGAATGCTTGCCATAGCTGCTCCATGGGGAATGTTTGCCCTCAATCGCCTTCTCGATGCAGGAGCAGAAATTACTGCCAACACCATCACCGAACTCCCCGCCTTGCTCTAGTTGTTGCTCCTACCAAACGGCCACGCCAGCCGCTTCGCTGCTGCGACCGCCGCACCAATCGCTACCTTGCTGGTAGCGCCCATGCGGCTGCGCCATCTCTACCTTCGTCATTGCAGCCTGACCCGCAATCTTATGGCTGTCGCCCCGCGCTTGACGCGGGGCCTAGCGGGGGAGCCGTAGGATAGGAGCGGTTGTTGTCCATAAAACGTGTAGGTCATAAGCAGGCAGGGGTGGCCCTGCGCCCCCACTTGTTTCACAAAGGGGCCACAGAACCACCCCTGCCTGCCAGAGCAAAAGTGTATTTTTGCAAAAATACCCACGACTGAAATAAAAAAGCGTTATACTTTTCTGCAGTATACGTGTGGGTTGGGGTAACCTGATACGGGGAGCACACGTCTTTGGTCAAGCGGCTTTTATCTAAAGCCCTATCAAAAAGGAGGAACCTACGATGAAAAAACTACTTGCTCTTTTTCTTACCCTATCCCTCATGATGCTGCTTGTTGCGTGCGGTAACACCGCAGCGCCACCGAGCGAGGCACCAGAGGACACCACCTCCGCAGAGGACACAGCTCTGCCCGAAGACGACCCCACGCCAGAAATTCAAATTGCACCTATGAACGATCTTAATGCTATCCTCGAGAGCATGGACACCATACTTAAGCCAGTGTATGTCTACTACAAAGAAAATGATCTTGTGCGCGACAAAAACAAGCTCACTGTTCTTAAAGGTTTTGATGAAAGGGGCAGCGAGTTTCTCCTCAAAGACTACACTCCTAACGAAGGAGGTCTTTGGAAAACGGACTATCGGGAGTGGACGATTGATGGACATGGCTTAATCAAGTTTGACGGCAACAAAGAAGTGGTTCTTGTTGACTTTAACATAAACTATGACCATGAGTTATGGGGTGGCATGTCAAACGCCTACATTCTTGCGCAGGCAGTGTTTTCCTCCAGCGTTCAGGGGGTAACGCCTGAGATGGGTACAAAAATTGCCAATGCTCTACATTTGAATGACGGCGATTATGTTATGCCGGAGGGCAAGCGATTTCGTGCTGTGGAGCATGAGGGATATGTCTATATAGCGGACCAAGAGCCTACGAGCATCTACATTGGCTTTTCCGTACGCGCCACAGACGGGTATTACCAGTGGGAGCCAGACGCAAAAACAATCATTTTTGACCTCGACGGCAACCAGCTATAATAAGAGGTAACAGCAAGCGGGGGTGTTGAGTAGCAAAAGCAACAAGCTTTGTTTTGCTGCCGACGCCCCCGTTTTTGTGCTACGTCGGTGTGCTGAACTGCTCCGTCATTGCGGGCTTGACCCGCAATCTTGGCTGTCGCCCCGCGCTTGATGCGGAACCCAGAGGGAGAGTGGTAGGCTAGTACTACGTATGTCGCACCGCACTTGATGCGGAACCCAGAGGGAGAGTGGTAGGCTAGTACTACGTATGTCGCACCGCACTTGATGCGGTGCCTAGCGGGAGAAGTGTAGGATAGAAGCGGTTGTTGTCCAGAAACCGCACGCGCAACTAACAAGCAACGCAGCGAGAGGCAAACTATGAGAACGAGCAAACTAACAACAACTGCTGAGGCAGCAAACAATGCTGCCACCGAGAACGAACCTACCGTCTTTTATGATGCCCACTTTAGGGACGTAAAAGAGCGCATTGTTGCGCCTCCGAGCTTTCCTCAAGGCGCACGCTTTGCCGACACCCACGCCCACCTTGATATGCTCAAGCACCCCGAGCTTGCCCTTGCCCGCTGCGCTGCTCACAACGTAAACCTCATTATTACGGTCATTGATCCAACCGAAAAGCCCACCTATACCTGCGAAAATCTTGACGACTGGCTCTCAAAAGCAGGCGTGCTGCTTGCGGAGTTTGCCTGCGAGAAAAATGCCCAGCTTGCCGCACCGAGCGAGAACGACCAGCCCGTCATGCCGAGCGAAAACACTCAGCCCATCTCGCTAAACAAAAACATTCAGCCCACCTTACCCATCTTGCCCGAAGTTCGTCTCATCGCTGGCTGTCACCCGCACAATGCTTCTCAATACAACGCCTCCATAGAACAAGCCCTTCTTGACACCCTCAAAGACCCGCGCGCCTGCGGCCTTGGCGAGATTGGACTTGACTATCATTATGATCGCAGCCCCCGCACAACACAGCAGAAGGTTTTTCGTCGTCAGCTCGAGTTAGCGCATGAGCTCAACTTGCCCGTTGCCCTTCATTTGCGCGAGGCACACAGCGACGGCTTAGCTATTCTCAAAGAAATAGGTATGCCACCTGCGGGTACCTTGCTCCATTGTTTTAATCTTGATTACGCTACGCTTGAGCCTTTTTTGGAACTTGGTTGTTTGGTGGCATTTGGTGGCCCGCTCACTTTCAAAAAAAGTGACGAAGCACGCGATGCCGCCCGTCGCACTCCGCAGAGTAAAATTGTTACCGAAACAGATGCGCCCTTCATGGCGCCGCACCCCGTTCGCGGCGTTACCTGTGGGCCCGAACACGTCATTTACACCGCAGCCCGCCTTGCTGAGTGTTTTACCGCCACCGAAACACCGAGCGAAACTCCTGCCCTAGATGCGACAAAAGCTCTTGCCCTCTACGAGCAGATTTTCCAAAACGCCAACCACTTTTTTGCTCCCAGATCCTAACAGCAACAACAACAGGAAAACTTAGGGACGTCTGTACAGCATACACGCCCTTTTCCGTCCACTCCCCTATGTTATAGGGTATTTTGCTATCTCGCACGCTATTTACCCCGAAAAAGTGCAGCTTTATGATACACTCGGGCGATGTTTTTGTTCCAAAATGCCCCCATCGTCTAGCGGCCAAGGACGCTACTCTCTCAGAGTGGAAACGGAGATTCAAATTCTTCTGGGGGCACCACGGTTACGATTTCAGAAATGTCCTAGTAGGCAAGCAAGCTAAGGAGGAAACGTGTCTGTTGCAGCCGCAAGTTTCTTTTGGGCAGCCCTCGTGCTGTACTGCGTTGGAGCGTGCCTCTATGCGTACCAGTTTTTGCTCCGTCAGCAAAAAATCGGCAACTACGCTCTTATCCTTATAGTCCTTGGCTTTATTGCCCAGACGGCTTCGATTGGGTTTAGCTCGGTTCTTACGCACGGAACCCTGCTTTCAGGGCCAAATGTGGTCACGCTTGCTTCGTGGGTGGCGGTACTGCTCTATATCATTTTCGAGCTTATAACAAAATCAAAAGCTTACGGAGCGTTTTTGGCAATCATCGCTGCGCTTCTTATGTCGGTAGGGCGTATTCTTACGAGCATTAACCCTGAGTGGGCAGCGGACTATGCCTCCGACTCACAAGTTCTTTTGGTCTTTCATATTGTTGTGCTGCTTATCGCTTTTGCGGCACTTATTTTGGGAGCAATTTCGGCAGGATTACTCGTCTATCAAGATGCGCTCCTCAAAAAGCACAAGGTCACACGTGTGAGCCGCCGTATTCCGCCGCTCTCTACGCTTAAACGAGTTTCCCGTTCGTCAATTCTGGTTGGCTTCCCATTTCTTACCGTGGGAATGTTTGTTGGTGCTGTTATGACGGCGGGACTGAGTTACACTTCGTGGTTTGTTGCTCCGCGCATAGTGCTGGTGAGCGTTCTTTGGTTCATCTGCGCGCTCTATCTTTTGCAGGTCTACCGCAACGGTGTTTCGGTAAAATCGTCCTCGTTTCTTGCGATTTCAATTGGTTCGCTCGCCGTACTCTTGCTCATTGTTATGGGAATGGTTCCTATGTTTTTGCCGGCGACGGTAGGCCCTGCGTTTGTGCCGATATCCGAGAGTCCAGCATTCTTGCCGGCGGCTACGAGCCCCGCGCTCATGTCGGCAACAATGTTCCCTGCGACCCTGCCTGCAGAAGCAATTTCTGCACTCATGCTGGGAGCATAATTGACCATGACGCATAGTTACAATCGTTCATATTATCCTGCGTTTTTGGATTTAGAAGACCGCCGCGTGCTTGTTATTGGCGCAGGCAATGTGGGGCAACGCAAAATCGAAAACCTTGCGGAGCAAGGCGCAGACGTGCACGTTATAGCACCGCAGACCACACCGCTGGTCAAAGACCTTGCCGCCGAAAATAAAATTACCTATCACGCACGTGCCTATCAAAAAGGCGACCTCAAAAAAGCTTTTTTGGTAGTGTGTGCAACCGATAACGCCGAGGTCAACCGTGCGGTTTATGAGGAGGCAGAGGAGCTGGGCACGCTGCTTAACATGGTCGATTATCCGCCCTACTGCAACTTTATTGTGCCCTCAACGCTCAAGCGAGGCCCGCTGCAAATTGCCATTTCAACGGGCGGCGCTTCTCCGGTGGTTGCTCGCACTATTCGCAGGCAACTTGAGGAAACCTATGACGACATGTGGGGCGACTACGTAGCGCTTCTTGGCGAGGTGCGTCCGCTGGTGCTTTCGCGTATTCCTGGTGGCGAGGAGGCACGCAAGCCTCTCTTTGAGGCAATGGCGCACGCCAATTTGTTTGACCGTCTTGAGGCAGGTGAGCTGTTGAGTGCCGAGCAACTTTTTGATGAGTTTGCTCCTGCTGAGTTTGCCTGTAAGCTGGGCGAATGTGCTTCATGCGATACGAGCTGTAGGCGGGCGGTAAACAAGGCTACGTCTGTTGCAGCCTCATCGCCTGAACCCAACACACCCACGCCCGCCCCCAATCAAAAGAACGGCAGCTGATGCCCTATGCATCTTACCGTGGTTGGGCTTAGCCATAAAACAGCACCCATAGAAATACGGGAAAAACTTACCTTTCCCGAGAGCATTCAGGCAGATGCGCTCTCTTTGCTGGTGTCAAAAGATGAAGTTGCAGAAGCCGTCATTCTTTCGACCTGCAACCGAACCGAGATTTATGCGGTTACGCGCGATGCCTGTAATGGTTTTGAGGTTGTTGCCGAGTTTATGGCGGGCTATCACAACCTTGATCTCTGCGAAATCAAAAAGTATCTCTATCATCACCAAGACATGAAAATGGTGGGGCATCTTTTCCGCGTAGTTTCATCGTTGGAGTCTATGGTGCTTGGTGAGGCACAGATATTGGGGCAAATTAAAGAGGCCTACGGCTTTGCCTCAAGCAACGGGGCGACAGATCGCATTTTTAACAAACTTTTTAGACAGAGTTTTGAGCTGGGAAAGCGTGTTCGCTCAGAAACCGGCATTGGCGAAAGTGCTGTTTCGATAAGCTATGCTGCCGTTGAGCTTGCACGCCGTGTATTTGATGCGCTTGAGGGACGCACCATCTTGATTGTTGGTGCGGGCAAAATGAGCGAGCTTACGGCAAAACACCTGGTAAGCCAGGGCGTTGGTTCGGTGCTGGTGGCAAACAGAACCTATGAGAAAGCCTGTGAGATTGCTGAGCTTTTTGAGGGCGAGGCAATTCGCTACGAGGAGCTTTTTGCGCACATGAGAAATGCGGACATCGTTATTTCCTCCACCGCTGCGCCCGGCTACGTGATTACCAAAGACGAGGTGGCAAAGGCTCGCAAAGGAGTTCGTGGCAAGGCACTCTTTCTCATTGACATTGCCCTGCCGCGCGACATTGACCCAGCGGTCCACGAGCTTAACGACGTCTATCTTTATGACATTGACGATCTTAACGGTGTGGTGGATGCCAATCTTGAGGAGCGCAAACGCGAGGCGGTTCGTGCCGAGGAAATCATAGTTGAGGAAACCAACAGTTTTTCTCAGTGGATTGAAACACTTATTGTCGAGCCTACTATTGCGCAAATACGTGCCAAAGCAGAGGGCATTCGAGATGATGAGGTCGCTAAAGCCATGAAGCGTCTTGGCAATCTTGATGATACCGACAAGGCGGTTGTTGATGCAATGGCAAATGCTCTGGTAAACAAGCTGCTTCATGGCCCCACCATGCGCCTCAAGGCAGGAGCGGCAGAGGACAACAGCTACGAACGTGTTGAAACGGCACGCTTTTTGTATGGTCTTGATATAAACCCTGACGAGAAGCCTCGTCACCGGGGGCTCATTAGAAATCTTTTAGGAAAAAGTGCCGAGGATTTTCCGCAACCAAAACGGCACCATCATGCATCGGCGCAACCGGCGACAGCGACAACAGCGCCGCAGTTGCCAACTGAGCAAGAAACAAGCAGCGAGGCAAACCAAGAAGTGGGCGACAACACACCAACCACCTCCCCAGCTCCAAAGAGAGGAGCCTAGCGTGTTAGATACACGAGGCATACCGGACACACAAGATGCCCAAAAAAAACTGACCATCGGAACGCGGGGCAGCAAGCTTGCGCTCTGGCAGTCTGAGCACATCAAAGAGCTCATTCAGAAGTCTTGCGATGTGCAGGTCGAAATCAAAATCATCAAAACAACAGGCGATAAGATTCTTGACGTACCGCTTGCAAAGATAGGCGAAAAAGGGCTGTTTACCAAAGAGCTCGAACTTGAGCTTCTTGGCGGGAGCGTTGATTTGTGCGTGCATTCTATGAAGGATATGCCCACCCAGCTCCCCGATGGACTGGTTATCGCAGCAACGCCTCCGCGTGTTGATGCCCGTGACGTAATTGTTTCGGCAACAAAAGGCGGTTTGAAAGAGCTACCGCACGGTGCGAGCGTGGGAACAAGTTCGCTGCGCCGTCGGGCACAAATCGCAGCTTTACGCAGCGACCTTATACTGGTGGACGTGCGGGGAAACTTGGATACGCGCCTGCGCAAGGCAGAAACGGGCGAGGTTGATGCTGTGGTTTTGGCAAGCGCAGGAATCACGCGCATGGGCTGGGAGGAAAGAATTACTGGCTATATTCCTACCGAGGAGATGATAAGCGCGGTGGGGCAGGGTGCTATCGCTGTTGAAATCCGCGAAAATGATGCGTTCATGCAGGAGATTTGTGCTGCTCTCAATGATGCAGACACCATGACTTGCGTAACAAGCGAGCGTGTTGTTATGAGTGGCCTTGAGGGAGGCTGTCAAGTTCCCATTGGGGCGTACGCTCGCAGAGAAAACGAAACGCTAGTAATGGACGCAATGGTAGCCTCGGTTGACGGCGCAACGCTTATTCGAGAGCAGCTTGTTGGTTCGCCAGCAGAGCCAGAGGCACTTGGAATAGCTATGGTTGAAGCACTTAAGGCACGTGGAGCAGCAGAGATTTTGGAAGCAGTGCGCACTGAGGCAGAAGCGGTCTAAAGCCGCAAACACAAAAACGACGCACGCTAAAGCCGAGGCAAACTAAAACCGAGTCAAACTAAAACCGGAAGCACAAAAAACGAGGCACGCAAGAACAAAAGCAAGAGCAAAGGCAAGAGCAAAAGCAAGAACAAGGGCAAGAGAAAGGGAAAACATGGCTACAAAGCCGCTGGTATATTTAATAGGAGCAGGGCCGGGCGACCCGGGCCTTATGACCATAAAGGGTCTTGAGTGCCTAAAAAAAGCCGACATTGTGGTCTACGACTACCTCGCCAACCCCTGTTTTTTGGCGTATGCAAATCTTGACGCTGAGCTTATTTATGTTGGCAAAAAAGGCTTTTCCAAACACGTTACCCAAGACGAAATCAACGAGCTCCTCATAGAAACTGCCCAGCGCGACGGCGGCAAAATTGTTGCCCGCCTTAAAGGTGGCGACCCTTTTATCTTTGGTCGTGGTGGCGAGGAGGCGCTTGCGCTTAGCGAGCACAATATCTCGTTTGAAGTGGTGCCGGGCATTTCGTCTGGTTATGCCGCTCCCACCTACGCCGGCATACCGGTAACGCATCGGGGCATCACCACCGACATGGCGTTTGTCACCGGGCACGAGGATCCCACCAAGCAAACAAGCGACATCAACTGGAAAGGTCTTGCCACTGCAGTAGGAACCATTTGTTTTTTTATGGGCATCAAAAACCTCCCTACTATCACCGCGCGCCTTGTAGAAAACGGTCGTGACGAGAATACGCCCGTCGCTCTTATTCGTTGGGGAACAACACCCCGCCAAGAAGTGTTGGTGGGAACGCTTGCAGATATTGCCGAGAAAGCAGCCCAAGCGAACTTTCAAGCTCCCGCAATTACCTTGGTGGGCGAGGCGGTTGCTCTGCGCGAGAAGCTGCAGTGGTTTGAAAACAAGCCGCTCTTTGGCAAAAGCATTGTGGTTACCCGCTCGCGTGCGCAAGCAAGCGATCTTGTTGATAAACTTGCCGAGCTGGGGGCAGAAACGCTGGAGTTTCCAACCATTCGGATTAAAGAACCAAGCAGTTGGACAGAGGCAGATGCGGCTATTGCTGCTATCGAGAGCTATGATTGGATAGTATTTACCAGCACAAACGGAGTAGATGGGTTCTTTGACCGTCTAAAAACCAAAGAAAAAGACGTGCGCTGTCTTGCGCAGGCACGCTTTGCTGCCGTTGGCTCTACGACGGCAACCAGCCTCGCACAACGTGGTATCCGGGCAGACTATGTTCCTGCAGAGTACAACGCAGAAGGTCTTTTGGAAGGCTTCTTGGAGCAAGGCTTGAACGCCAAAAGCAAGGTTTTAGTTTCTCGTGCCAAAGAGGCCCGAGAGGTTTTGCCCAGCGTACTACGAGAGCACGGCGTGCAGGTAGACGTTGCAGCAGTTTACGAAACTGTTATGGGCCACGGCTCTGCAAGTGTTGTTGAGCGCTTTGTCGAAGGCGACATTGACGTGGTCACCTTCACTTCATCATCAACGGTTAAAAACTTTATGGAACTTTTGCGTGCTGGCTTGCCTAAAGGCACGAGCGCAAGTGAGGTTCTTAAAGGCGTAAAAATTGTTTCTATTGGACCAATTACGAGCCAGACCGCCCAAGAACTCGGACTTGTTGTTGACTGCGAAGCAAAGCAGGCTACCATCGACGGCCTCGTTCTTGCGGTCGCTGAGTTGTTCGGCAAAGAAATATAAAAGCTCAAGAATAAACGCTCAAGAATAAAAGCTCGACGAAAGGAAACGTGAACAAATGATAGGAATATCCAAACTGTATTGTGGGGCAGTTGAGGCAGCCGATGTGCTTCGCTATAACCGAAGTTCAAAAAAGCTGCCGAGCGAACTCCTTCAGTTTTCTGCCGACAAAAAACCGGTGGTTGTCTGGAATTGCACGCAGCGCTGCAATCTTAAGTGCGTACACTGCTATGCTCACTCAGAAAATCGTCAATACACCGGCGAGCTTACCACTGAGGAAGCTAAAGTAATGATAGACGACCTTGCTGCCTTTGGTGCGCCGGTGCTGCTGTTTAGTGGCGGCGAGCCTTGCATGCGCAAAGACCTTATCGAGCTTATGCATTACGCAAAGGGCAAGGGCATGCGGGTGGTTATCTCAACAAACGGCACGCTTATTACGCCCAAACTTGCTGAGCAATTTGCCGAGGTAGGGCTTTCGTACGTGGGCATTTCGCTTGACGGAGGCCCCGCAACGCACGACGATTTTAGAGGAATCCCAGGCTCGTTTGACAAGGCAATCCGTGGCGTGCGAAACGCTACCAACGCTGGTATCAAAGTGGGCCTGCGCATGACCATCAACAAGCGCAACTGGCAAGATATTAACGACGTTTTTGACCTGCTTGAGCAAGAAAATATCCCTCGTGCGTGTTTTTATCACCTTGTGTACACCGGACGGGGAAGCGAACTTATGAAAGAGGATCTTGACCACGACGAAACGCGCAAGGCGGTGCGCCTTATTATGGATCGCACCCAAGCCATGTTTGACAAGGGGCTCACGCCTGAGATATTGACGGTTGACAACCACGCCGACGGCCCGTTTGTTTACATGGAGCTTCTCAAAGAGGACCCCAAGCGTGCCGAGGACGTATTGCAGCTCCTCCAGTGGAACCAGGGCAACTCCTCGGGCAACGGTATTGGTTGTATTTCGTGGGACGGCGAGGTCTACCCCGACCAATTTTGGCGACACTTTTCGCTTGGCAACGTGCGAGAGCGTCCGTTTAGCGAGATTTGGACCGATGTTTCTGGCAACGATGAGCGCAGCGAACTTATGAAGCGCCTCAAAAATAAACGTCCGTACGTAAAGGGTCGTTGCGAGGAGTGCCGTTGGCTTGATATTTGCGGAGGCAACTTCCGAGTGAGAAGTGAGGCCGCAACGGGCGACTTGTGGGATACCGACCCCGCCTGCTACCTCACCGACGAGGAAATAAAAAAGGCTGATTAGGAGCACTGGAGAAGTGTTGCAGGAGTGTCGCAGGAGTGTTGCAAGAACACTGCTGAGCGCCGCAAGAACGCCGAGTTAGGAGTGCCAGTATGAACTATCCAGAGTATCGCCCCCGTCGCCTGCGGGCAAACGCAAGCATTCGTGCCATGATGTGCGAAACACGGCTTTCGGCGAGCGATTTTATTTATCCGCTGTTTGTAAAGCCGGGGAAGGGCCTGCGCGACGAGGTTTCTTCAATGCCAGGCGTGTATCAAGTTTCGCTCGACAAACTTGAAGCCGAGATAACCGAGCTTGTTGAGCTGGGCATTTTGGCGGTTATTTTGTTTGGGCTGCCCGAGAACAAAGATGCGCTGGGCTCGGAGGCTTATGATGACCACGGCATTGTGCAAGAGGCAATACGCACCATCAAGGCAAGCCACCCTGATTTTTATGTGATTACCGATGTGTGTTTGTGTGAGTATACCGACCACGGTCACTGTGGCATTGTGGACGAGAACGGCGCAGTGCTTAACGACCAAACGCTTGAGCTGCTTGCTAAAGAGGCGGTTTCTCACGCACGTGCCGGTGCTGATATGGTGGCGCCGTCAGACATGATGGACGGAAGGGTTGCTGCCTTGCGCACCGCTCTTGATGACACTGGCTTTGAGAGCGTGCCCATCATGGCATATTCTGCCAAGTATGCGAGCGGTTATTACGGACCGTTTAGAGAGGCGGCGGATTCTACGCCTGCCTTTGGCGACCGTCGTGCGTATCAGATGGATCCTGCCAATGGTGATGAGGCGCTCAGAGAGGTTGCGCTCGACATTGGGGAGGGCTGCGATGTGGTTATCGTAAAGCCTGCGCTGGCGTATATGGACATTATCCGTCGGGTAAAAGATGAGTTTGGGTATCCCGTGGTGGCATATAACGTTTCTGGAGAGTACGCAATGGTCAAGGCCGCGGCAGCTCAAGGTTGGATTGACGAGCAGCGTGTGGTAATGGAAACCATGACGGGCTTTAAGCGTGCTGGAGCGCAGCTGATTATTAGCTATCACGCCAAAGACGTTGCTCGCTGGTTGCGCGGGTAGGGGAGTTATAGAGAGTCTATGAAAGCTAGGCAAAATACTATGTTTAATGACAAACAAGATATCAAAAGAGAACAAGAGCTTGCCGAGATAGAGGCTGGCTGCGGAAAAACAGGCGTGGGCATTCCCTTGGGCGGTGGTTCTGGCGGTGGCAGCAGTTCTGGCGGCGGCAGCAGTTCTGGCGGCGGTCATCCCGCTGGTGTACCGAAAACAGGCGGCCACCCTGCAGCTCTCCAACGCCACGGCGGCGCACGCTCGGTTGGTTTTCGTCCGGGAGGTGGGCCTGCTGCGATCGCCTATGAGGAGCGCACCGGCATCAAACCACCACGCATTATCGCATGGGAAATTACCCGGTCGTGCAACTTGAGCTGCGTGCATTGCCGTGCCGCCTCTGAGTTCGGCACCTATCCCGGTGAACTGTCGCTCGACCAAATTAAAAACACTATTGACGACATTACTGCCATCACCAACCCAATTTTAATTCTGACCGGCGGCGAGCCTCTTTTGCGTCCTGATCTTTGGGACATCATTGACTATGCGCAAGAAAAAGGTGCGATGCCCGTTGTAGGCACTAACGCCACGCTCATCACCGATGAGATTGCACAAAAACTCAAAGAGCATAAAATCCCCCGCATTTCTGTTTCGATAGATTTTCCAAACGCCCAAGAACACGACGAGTTCAGAGGCATAAAGGGTTGTTTTGAGGACACCATTCGGGGCATTAAAACCGTTAAGGCACACGGCGTTGGTGTGCAAATTAACACCACGGTGACCAAGCTCAACCATAAAAAACTGGTAGAAATGCACGACCTTGCCGAGAGCCTTGGCGTTGATGCTTTCCACATTTTTATGCTCGTTCCTACGGGACGGGGCGACAATCTGCGCGATTTAGAGCTTACGCCGCAGGAATATGAAGATGCGCTCACGTGGGCGTATGACCGCCAGCAGACCTCATCTTTGCACTTCAAGCCCACGGACTCTCCGCAGTATTATCGGATTATTCGGCAAAAAGCAAAAGAGGAGGGCAGGGAGGTCACTCCCGAAACTTATGGCCTTGATGCGATGACACGGGGTTGTTTGGGCGGCATCACCTTTTGTTTTATTTCGCACGTGGGCGATTTGCAGCCCTGCGGATACTTTGATATGCAGCTGGGCAACGTCAAGGAGCAGCCCTTTGGTGAGATCTGGACTAACTCGCCGGTCTTTAATGACCTGCGTGACTACAGTAAGCTCAAAGGTAAATGCGGAGCGTGTGAATACAAGGCGGTGTGCGGAGGTTGCCGTGCGCGTGCGCTTGAAAACACAGGAGATTATCTTGACGAAGAGCCGTATTGTGCGTATGTTCCCAAGGCTTTGAGGGCGTAAGATGAACAGAGAACACACGGCAATAACTCAGCTCACCGAGCTGCAAAAAGAACTTCTATCGGTTATCCAATCGGGGTTTCCCGTGTCGCAAAGACCGTACGGTGAGCTCGCAGAAAAACTTGGCATAACCGAAAACGAAGCCTACGCCAGCATAGATGAGCTGCGCAAAGGCGGCGTCATTCGGCGTTTAGGTGCGATTTTTGATTCCTATAAATTGGGCTATCGTTCGACCTTGTGTGCGATTGCTGTTCCAAATGAACAGGTTGAGGAAGTGGCAGCGCACATCAGCAGCTACCCCAACGTAACTCACAATTACCTCCGAGAAAATCGTTACAACGTCTGGTTCACGCTTATTGCTCCGTCCGAGCAGCGCATTGAGGAGATTTTGGCTGAGATTGCCGAGAGCACCAGCATAGATGACATTCTCAACCTCCCCGCCATTCGTCTTTTTAAGATTCGTGTTGATTTTGATTTCACGGGAAAGCGCAGCGTGCGTGAGGAAAAACTCCCCGTTTTGAAGCCGGCACTTTCCGCTGCCATCAAAGCAACCGAGGAGGAAAAAGCCCTTGTTCGTCTGCTGCAGGCAGACCTCCCCGCAGGACTTACTCCCTACAAAGAGCTTGCTCAAAAACTTACCGAGCAGGGTTTTTCTTGCGACGAGGCTTGGGTGCTAAAAACTACAGAAACTTGGGTGAACGAGCGTGTTATTCGACGGCTTGGTGCGGCTATCAAGCATCACAAAACGGGCTTTACCTGCAACGCTATGGGCACGTGGACGGTTCCCGAAGAAAAACTTGACGAGCTTGGGCCCATTATGGCGTCGTTTAAGGAAGTGAGTCATTGTTACCAGCGACCATCGACGCCAACGTGGACGGCAAACACCTACACGATGATACACGGCAAAAGCAAGGACGAATGCGAGGCGGTTGCGCAGCGCATTCAGGAGGCAACGGGACTTGACGCTCCCGTGTTGTTGTACTCCACCAAGGAGTTCAAAAAAACTTCGATGTCTTATTTTGCCGAGGAGCTTTAACAACACTGAATCGCAACAATGCAGAAAGCTGGGTGCGCAAACCATGAACACCAAAAACTCAACAAACCTTTTTGCTACCGCGCAAACGCTCATTCCGGGAGGCGTAAACTCACCGGTTCGTGCGTTTAAGTCGGTAGGCATCGACCCTGTGTTTTATGAGAAAGCAAAAGGGGTACAGGTGCTTGACGTTGACGGCAACGAGTATCTTGACTTTGTGCTTTCTTGGGGACCGATGATTTTAGGGCATGCGCCAGAGGCAGTTATCAACGCAGTTCGTGCGCAGCTCGAAAACGGCACCTCGTTTGGTGCGCCGTGCGAGCTCGAGGTCAAACTTGCTCAAAAACTTGCAGAAGTTGTTCCTTCAATAGAAATGGTGCGTATGGTTTCGTCGGGCACTGAGGCTACTATGAGCGCCATTAGGCTTGCCCGTGGTTTTACGGGGCGTGAAAAACTTATTAAGTTTGACGGAAACTACCACGGACACAGCGACTCGCTGCTGGTTGCTGCTGGTTCAGGCGTTGCGACGCTGGGCATTCCGGGTACGCCGGGGGTCACAAAAGGCACGGCGGGCGATACGCTGGTTTTGCCCTACAACAATCTTGAGGCGGTAGCGGCCTGTCTTGAGGCTAACAAAGGCGAGGTCGCAGCACTTATCATTGAGCCCATCGCCGGAAACATGGGCGTTGTTTCTCCTAGTGACGGCTACCTACAGGGCTTGCGCAACTTGTGCGACGAGCACGAGGTTGTGCTTATTTTTGATGAGGTTATCTCTGGTTTTCGTGCGGCCCTCGGTGGCGCACAGGAGCTTTATGGCGTTACGCCCGACCTTACAACTTTGGGCAAAATCATTGGCGGCGGTTTTCCTGTGGGTGCCTTTGGTGGCAAGCGCAAAATTATGGAATGTCTTGCTCCCGTTGGCTCGGTTTATCAGGCAGGAACGCTTTCGGGCAACCCTGTGGTGATGGCTGCCGGACTCGCCCTGATAAGTGAGCTTGAAAAACCGGGCACTTACGAGCAGCTTGAGCTTCTGGGCGCACAGCTTGAGGAAGGCTTGCTTGCGGCTTGTGCAAACAGCGGTTGTGAAGCAACGGTAAACCGCGTTGGTTCGGTCGCTACCTTGTTCTTTACGGATAAAGCCGTTGTGGATTGGGAAACAGCCCAAGCAAGCAACACCGAGCTGTTTGCACGTTATTTTAGAGGCATGCTGCAGCACGGCTTTCTTATCGCCCCGAGCCAGTTTGAGGCTCTGTTTCTCTCAACTGCGCACACAAAAGAACACATTGCTGCTTTTGTTGCTGCCGCTGAGGAGAGCCTGCTGTCATTGAGAGCCTAGCTACAACTCTCGGTTGTCGCTCCGTACGCCATTGCGGGTTCGACCCGCAATCTTACCGTTGTCGCACTGGGCTTGACCCGGTGCCTAGAGGGAGAGCGGTAGGTTGGAAAGGGTTGTTGTCCAGAAAGGTTCTGTCATTGCGGGCTCGACCCGCAATCTTACGGCTGCTGCCCCGAGCAGTTGTCGCCCAGAAACCTCCCTATCTGCGGTACAATAAAGCACAAATACAAGACGAGGAGCGCTTTTCTCGTAATAAAGGCGCTCAGCGATTAGAGGAGGTATCATGGCTAAAGGATTTGGATTGGGCTCGCTCATAGTTGGTGGCGCTATTGGTGCTGCGCTTGCGTTGCTGTATGCTCCGCGACGTGGGGACGAAACCCGTGCGATTGTTGCCGACAAGGTTGACGAGATTTGGGGACAAGGGCAGGAGTTTTACAGCCAAGGTTACACCAAGATTCAAGAAGGCATTACTGCTGCTCAGCCAGTCATCGACAAGGTGCAAGAGGGCATTCATGCTGCGCAACCGGTTATCGCAAAGAAAAACGACGAGCTTCGTGAGAAAATCGAGAGCGCTCGTTCGGTTATCGCCGACCAAGTTGCCAAAAATGCAGCTGCCGCACGTGACACCATCAACGACAAAGTTCCCGTAGCAAGCGAAAAAATCAACCAGGCCGTTGACGTGGTCAAGGGTCAGATTGACGCTGCTGCCAAGGGAGCAAAAGGTGGCAAGGCAACAAAGGCCAAAAAGGATTAACCAGATAAGCCGAGCGAGCCAAGAGAGCAACTGGGCGCCTCACGCAAGCGGGGTCCTACAAAAGCTGGCTCGAAACAAGATAAGGACAAGGACAACAATGCTCGACACTAAGTTTGTTCGAGAAAATCTTGACGTGGTGTTAGATGCCATGCGCTCACGAAATAAAGAATGGAATGCCGAGGGCTTTTTAGCACTCGACGGGCGGCGGCGCGCGCTCATTGGGCAGATAGAGGCCTTGAAGGCAGAGCGCAACACCACGTCCAAGCAAGTTGGCGAGCTGATGCGCGCCGCCGCCTCAAAAACCGACGAGGCTCAGGCAAACAGCGCCAAAGTAGAAGCGGAGGCTGCTAAGGAGCGGGTGCGCGCCATCAACACCGAGGCAGAAACACTCGAAAACGAGCTTGCGGGCGTTGAGGCAGAGCTCAATAACGAGGTGCTTTCGCTTCCCAATTTGCCAAGCGCCAGCACGCCAGCGGGCGCAAGCGAGGAAGACAATATTGAAGTCCGCCGCTGGGGTACGCCACGCGCCTTTGACAAAGAGGGCTTTGAGGCCAAGCCGCACTGGGATTTAGGCCCTGAGCTGGGCATGATTGACTTTGAGCGCGGCGTTAAACTCACCAAATCCCGCTTTATTTTGCTCGGCGGGCAAGGCGCTCGTCTTGAGCGGGCCCTCATCAACTTTATGGCCGACACGCACGGCAGCCGTGGTTACAAAGAATGGTGGTGTCCGCTGCTTGGCAATGCCGACACGCTTACTGGTACGGGACAGCTTCCCAAGTTTGAGGACGATTTGTTCAAGACCACCGAGGGGCTGTACCTTATCCCCACGGCAGAGGTCATGCTCACTAATATTCACCGTGGCGAGGTGCTTGACGCAGACACGCTGCCACGCCGCTACTGTGCTTTTACCTCGTGTTTTAGGGAGGAAGCTGGCAGCGCTGGGCGTGACACACGGGGGCTTATCCGTGTGCATCAGTTTGACAAGGTCGAGATGGTTAAGCTCAGTGCGCCAGAAAACTCCTTTGATGAACTTGAAAGCATGGTTGCCGATGCCGAGAACATTCTCCAGCTGCTTGAGTTGCCCTACCGAGTAATTGAGCTTTGTACGGGCGACCTTGGCTTTTCTGCCACCAAAACCTACGATCTTGAGGTGTGGTTACCGTCGTACGAGGACTACAAAGAGATAAGCTCGTGTTCCAACTGTGGCGATTTTCAGGCACGTCGTGCAAGTATCAAGTATCGTTCGGTAGGCGAGGCGGGCGAGAAAACCACCGGCTTTGTGCACACGCTTAACGGCTCGGGGCTTGCGGTGGGACGCACCATGGCTGCCATTATCGAAAACTATCAAAACAGCGACGGTTCTTTGACGGTTCCAACGGTGCTGCAGCCGTACCTTGGTGGGCTTACCCGTATTGAGGCGGAATAAAAAGCATTGAAGCAGAACAAAACACAGTAAGGCGGAATAACCATGCACATTACACCTGCTGAGGTCAGCGAAACGCTCGCAATGATTTCAAAGCACCATCTTGATATTCGTACTATTACACTTGGTCTTTCTATTCGCAACTGCGGGCACGAGGACATTGAAGTTTGTGCCCAACGCATTTACGATCGCCTCACCACGGCGGCTGAAAAGCTCGTACCTACTGCCGAGCAGCTTGCCCGTGAGTTTGGTATTCCCATTGTTAATCAGCGTATCTCGGTTACCCCCATTGCGGAGGTGTGTGCCGCCGCCGCTCAAACGGCGGAGAATTACGTGCCCATTGCTTTGGCGCTCGACCGTGCTGCCCAAGAGGTGGGCGTTGATTTTGTTGGAGGCTTTTCTGCTTTGGTTCAAAAGGGCACCAGCTCAAGTGATGCCAAGCTTATCGCCTCTATCCCTGAGGCGCTTGCCACCACGCAGCGGGTTTGTTCGTCGGTCAACGTTGCCTCCACCCGTGCCGGCATCAACATGGATGCTGTTTTGCTCATGGCGCAGACTATTTTGGCAACGGCACAAGCTACCGCCGAGCGTGACGCAATCGGCTGTGCAAAGCTCGTTGTTTTTGCCAATGCCGTTGAAGACAACCCCTTTATGGCGGGTGCCTTTCATGGTTCGGGCGAGGCGGAGGCAGTTGTCAACGTGGGCGTGAGCGGCCCCGGTGTAGTAAGAGCGGTTTTGGAAGATTTGTCACCCGAGGCAGACCTCACCACCGTGGCAGAAAAAATCAAAGCAACAACCTTTAAGATAACCCGTGCTGGCGAGCTTGTCGCTCGTGAGGCCTCCGAGCGGCTGGGCGTGCAAATGGGCATTCTTGATTTGTCGCTTGCGCCCACTCCTGCAGAGGGCGACTCGGTAGCGCAGATTCTTGAGGCTATTGGCGTTGGCGTGTGTGGAGGGCCTGGCACTACGGCTGCCCTTGCTCTGCTCAACGATGCGGTTAAAAAGGGTGGCGTTATGGCATCATCATCAGTTGGCGGGCTTTCGGGTGCGTTTATTCCCGTGAGTGAGGACGCTGGCATGATTGCCGCCGCAGAATCTGGTGCGCTTACTTTAGAAAAGCTTGAAGCCATGACGAGCGTTTGCTCGGTGGGGCTTGATATGATTGCGGTTCCGGGCGACGTTAATGCGGAAACCATTTTTGGCATTATTGCTGACGAAATGGCAATTGGCGTTATCAACAACAAAACTACCGCCGTGCGCCTTATTCCTGCGATTGGCAAAAAAGCAGGCGACCGCCTCGAGTTTGGCGGGCTTTTAGGCAGCGCGCCTGTTATGGAAGTCAACCGCAACGCCGGCACGGTACTTGCCGCTCGAGGCGGTCGCTTCCCCGCTCCGCTTAATAGCCTAAAGAACTAGTTACCGTATTTTTTTATGGCTTGGGATGCTCAGATACTTCAGCTTTCCCTTGCTCACGCTCTCGTTTCTGCTCTTGCAGCTCCCGCTCGTGACGCTCTCGCTCGTTTTTGCGAGCCACCTCACTAAATCCAGCACTGATAATACCTGTGGGTATAGCCACCAGAGCAATTCCGAGCAAGGCGATGCAACTGCCCACCAGCTTGCCAGCAGCGGTAATAGGGTATATGTCGCCGTAACCAACGGTGGTAACGGTTGCAACTGCCCACCAAAGCCCCGAGAAGGCGTCTTGAAAAATCTCGGTCTGCACCTCGTTTTCGGCATAATACATAAGCACCGAGGCAACAAGGAGCAGCACCATTATTGCGCTCACCGAAGCGATAAGCTCATGCCGCTTGTTACGCAGAACCACAAACACAGAATCCAGCGCAGAAATATAACGCCCCAGCTTGAGCAGCCTCAGTATTCTGAGCATACGCAGCGAGCGCAGAGCTGTGAGGTCAAGCGGTATGAGCAGCAGTGCGTAAAACGGCAAAATTGCAAGCAAGTCTATTATTGACCAACCCGACACAATAAACTTCAAACGAGCTTTTACGGGCCCCAAATGAGGATAGAGTTTGTCGCAGGTCCACAGGCGCAGTGCGTACTCGATGGTAAAGACTATCGTGATAAAAACATCAACAACCGTAAGGGCAGTTTTGACTCCTTGGGGCAGGCTGCTAAAGGTTTCGGTGATAAGAATTGCGAAGCTCGTAAGAATCAGCGCAATCATGGCATAGTTAAATATGGTGCTAGGGCTATAGTCTTTTCTTGTTGAGGATATGGTGTTAAAAACTCTGTCTTTTAGTGGTTCCATTGTTGGGCATCTCCAATGGGTAGGGTGATGGCGGAGAGCTGGGGATTCGAACCCCAGATACGCTTGTGACGTATACTCGCTTAGCAGGCGAGCACCTTCGGCCTCTCGGTCAGCTCTCCGCAAATAATGCCTGCTACCCGAAATGGGTACTTGAGCATGATACCGCTCTCAGTGCTTAAGGTAAAGCCATAATGTCTAAAATCCATCAAAAAACACTTTGTAAGCTAGAGCCAAGAGTCGTTTGTCACCAAAAACAGCTTGTCGGCCAAAGCCCAACAGCCGTTTACCACTAAAACTCCCCTGCAAGCCAAAGCCAACAGCCGTTTACCGCTAAAACTCCCCCAATCCGCAACATTCTCGGCAAAAAAGCACTCTGCCACCGAGCGCACAAACGCACAAAGGCGTAAACTAGTTCTCCGGAACAAAAAAAGCACCCCGGAATTAAAAAACAAAAGCAAACAAGCGGAAGGAGCTAACATGAAACTCGAAGGAAAAGTTGCCATTGTAACGGGAGCATCATCTGGCATGGGCAACGCAATCGCTAAGCTGTACGCAAAAGAGGGCGCAACCGTTGTTGCATTTGCCCGCCGCAAGGAGCGCCTTGACGAGTTGGTCGCCCAAACCGCAAACGAAGCTGGCACGGTGGTACCGTTTGTGGGCGATCTGTGCATTAAAGAGGACGTCGAAAACCTTATGGACTTCACCATCAAAAATCACGGAGGCATCGACATTCTCGTAAACAACGCTGGCGTTCTCGACGATTTTCTCCCTGCCGCAGAAGTAACCGACGAGGTTTGGGACAAATGCATTCAAACTAACCTTACCTCGGTCATGTGGACTACGCGCGCTGCGCTTGAGCCTATGTTGGAGAAAAAGGCAGGCAGCATCATTGTTATTGCGTCTGCGGGCGGGCTCATGGGCGGACGAGCTGGCGCCGCATATACCGCCTCAAAGCACGGCGTTGTTGGTTTGGTCAAAAACACAGGCTTTATGTATGGTCGCTCGGGCATTCGCTGTAACGCCATTTGCCCCGGCGGTGTTGCCACTGAGATTAGCGCCAACATGCGTCCGAGTGCTTTTGGCTATGGTCGTGTTGGTGACGCAATTACGGCAACCACCTCACGTCTTGCGGAGGCAAGCGAGATTGCAAGCGTTGCGCTGTTCTTGGCAACCGACGAGGCTATCAACATCAACGGAGCGGCAATTCCTGTTGACGGCGGCTTTGTAGCGTTCTAAGTCTGCGGAAAAGATATTCCTCGACGGCTAAACTTGAGAATTAAGCTCCGACGGCTCCTCAGCCCTCGGAGCTTTTTTCTGCCACATTTGGTACTATAGGTAAAAGCTCAGACCACAAAAGAGCCCCTACGGAGAGGAAGCAGCCGTGCCCAAGAAAACCAAGCCTGTCGTCGGCAGCCCCAAAGCCAGCAGCCCCAAAGCCAGCAGTCCCAAAGCCAGCAGCCCCAAAGCAGACAGCCCCAACTCCACAAACAAAAACGTCCCACTCTGGCAAAGACTCTTTTACTACTTTATCCTCTGTGCCTTTATGGGCTTCATCTACGAGAACCTTCTCGACTTCTTTGTCTACAAGCACCTCTGGCAATGGCAAGGCCCCCTGCACGGTCCGTGGCTTGTAATCTACGGTTTTGGCGGCGTTGTTATTCTCCTGCTCCTTGAGCGTGCGGTCAAAAAGAAAATCTATCTTGGTCCGCTCAACATAATGCCTGTGTTTATTGCGCTGGCAATTTTTGCTATAACAGGTGTTGTCGAATACGTCGGGCACTGGATTTTGGACACCTTTTTCAATTTTAGACCTTGGGATTATACCGAGAAGCCCTTTAACCTCAACGGCAGGATTTGCCTTGAGGACACCTTGCGTTTTGTTGTGCTTGGGCTGCTCGAGCTGTACGCCGTGGTGCCTCTGGTTGAATGGTTCCTCAAGCGGATAAGCAAAAACACCAACACCATTCTCTTTATTGTGCTTGCCGGGCTCTTTCTTGCCGACGTTATTATTTCAGTCATAATAATGCTGGCATAAGGGAGCGAGGGGAGCGCAGCAATTTAAGGGAAAAAGCAACAAATCACCAAAACAAGCAGCTTATAAAATTGCTCTTTGCAATCTCTATTAAAAGTGATATAGTATCAGGCAATATAAGGAAGCACTAAAAAGCGCCTCGTTTTGGAGCGCTTTTATGCACTCAAAGCTCTTGTGGTGTAGGGCTCGCAGGCAAGCAGCAAGGCAAGCAGGCAACGCTATGCCGCACAACAAAGAGGAGAGCAAGATGAAGATTACGCGTCGAACCGACTACGCTATTCATTTGATTGCTGAACTTGCAGAAAATCCTGATAAATCTCTCGGGCTGCGAACGCTGGCGGACCGTCATAACGTGACGTATGCCTTTGCGCGCACCGTGCAAAAAGGGCTCCTCGACGCAAAAATCATCAAAACAACTCGTGGCATAAACGGCGGCATTATGTTGGTCAAAGAACTTGACGAGATAACCCTGCTCGACGTTTTTGAAGCCGCCCAAGAATCCCTTGCAACTACCCTTGATGTTGATAAAGCCCCGTGGTGTTCGTGCGAGAAGGGCTGTCTTTCAAACTATGTGTGGGATTCCACCAAAACGGTTTTGGACAAACACTTCTCAAAAATCACCATGAAACAGGTGCTTTCAAGCAGCAAGTAGTTTTAACAACGAGCTTTCCGGCGACAATCTTTCTTGCATGAACTTTCTGGCAACAACCTTTTAGCAGCAACAAAATAGCTGTAGCTTGCTAGGCCTCTATTTTTTGCGGAGCGGGGCGCTCATCGGTAACCCAATTGCTGTCCTCAAGTCCACCATCAACAATATCATTCACGTCAAGACGCAAGTATTTTGCCGTGGCCTGTGCGGCAACGCTGCCGTCGGCTAAAAGCAGCTCGGCAGTTCCCCCAAACGTCCGCTTAGTGTTGCTGTCGAGGCGTGCCACAACCTTAAGCTCCTCACCAAGTGGCACGGGCTGTCTAAACTTTACGTTAAGCTCGATAGTTACGCCAAAGGCTTCAGGCTCGCTTACCTGAATGGCACGCCCGAGCGTTTCGTCAAGAATGGCGCTCACCATGCCGCCGTGAACACGTCCGGGATAGCTCTGGTGTTCATCTTGTGCAGAAAACAGGGCGCAAATGCTGCCGTCCTCGAGATTAAAAAACTGTGCATGGAGGCCAAGCACGTTGTCGGTGCCACACACCAGACAGTGTTTGGAAATGTATTGAACTCCCGTGACGCTTTTCTCGTTAAGCTCATATTTCATGGGGCATATCCTTTCTTGACGCTTTAACTTGCATGGGCAGCTCGCCAAGAGCAACCGTTGCTGCTCGCCAATAGCAACCGTCCAGCAACCACCCACACAGCACACCTTTTTTAACGCTGCATTCGGGTATAATCCAATCCTACAACAGTCACACGCAAATGTGGCGAATTTTTGCAAAATTGTAATGATTGAGAGGTGATTGCGGTGACGAACGACACTAAAAATAACAAGGCGCAAGACGAGAAAGCGACAGATACACTGGCAGACGCAGCGACCGATGCAGCAGCGGGCTCGGCAGACGCAGCTGTTGCCACCACCAACGACGATGCAGACGTAATTGACATGGACGCCGATGCGCCGCTCAATAAAGTTATGCTCTACGCTTTTGATGAGGCTCGGCAAAAACTTGAGCAAGGAAGCGATGTAGAGCCGTTTACGGTTATTCTTGCTGGCGAGGAGCTGTACGTTGAAAGCCACCCAGGCGACGACATTGTCGAGTGTTTTAATTCGGCTCGCAAAACTATGTTTGAGATGGACTTGCTCGCCGATGCCTATGTATTTTGCTACGACGGTTACGTGCAGCTTGATGAGGGCGCGCGCGATGCGCTTATCGTTGAGCGTGCCGAAAAAACTGCCGAGGTGGGCGAGGCGTTTGCTCTGCTTTACACCATGGACGAGGAGGGCGACGGCAGCATTGAGTTTGAGGACGCTATTTTTGGACTGGGCGAGGCTCCCTCTTTGTTTGGCGCAGGCGAGTTTGATGTCGAGCTGCTTGAGGGTTTTGATGCTGAGCTGAGCGAGGCTTTGGGCGACCAAAGCGATGATGGCGCTTGTTGTGCTGATAGCTCTTGTTGTTGCGGAGAGCCTGACAAAGCGTTTGACAAAATGTCTGACAATAAAGCAAACAACGCTTAGGCAAGGCTGATAGTTTGTGCTGAACCCTGAGCTTGCAAGCAGTTTGATTTCTGGAACGGACGAGGACGTCGTTCAACGGTATGCGACGCTCTCTGAGCGTGCCAAAACCCAGCGTTTTGGGCTTATTGAGCCTGAGTACGTGGTTCTCGATACAGAAACCACGGGCTTCTCGGCAGAAAACGATGCTCTTATCGAGATAGCGGCTGCGGTTGTGTCGGGCACAGAGATTGTTGAGCGTTTTTCTACTTTTGTGAACCCCGAGCGCCCTATTCCTGAGATTATTACCGAGATTACCAACATTTGTGATGCGGACGTGCAAGATGCTCCGCTGGTGCGTGAGGCCTTAGAGGAGCTGATAGCTTTTGTGGGGCAGCGTGAGGTTATTGCGCATAACGCACCCTTTGACCAAGAGTTTATTCAGGTTAATGCGCGTGAGTGTGGGCTGGTGTCACAAGGGGCCGAGGGGGCCGGGAAAGGGTCTGGCGGGAGTGCTGGCAAGGACGCTGGCGGGGCTGCCGACAAAAACTCCGACCAAAACTCTGACAACCTGCCGCCGCTTTTGTCCAGTGAGCCGTGGATAGACACGGTTCAGCTTGCCCGCATTGGTTTGCCTCGTTTTCGTGCTCACAATTTGGAGATGTTAAGCGCTGCTTTTTGCCCCGACACGCCTTCGACGCACCGTGCTATAGATGACGTTGAGGCTCTGTGTCACATTTGGCGTGTGTTGCTGGTAGCCCTGCATGATTTGCCGTTAGGGTTGCCGCATTATATCTCGCAACTCTTTGAGCAAACTACGTGGGGCGTGCGTGACGTGTTTAAGATGGTTGCGCTTGACCAGGCCATGAGCAACGGCAAGACGGAGGCTAAAGAGCTGCGATTTTCTCTGGGATTAGCGCGTGACGAGCGCAAGCGCACGCTCAAAAAGCAAGATAAAATAGATGCAACTGAGCTTGACGGTGGTATTTTAGAACTTGAGCCACTGGACTGTGAAGAGATTGAAGCTGCCTACACCGGTACGGGGCTGGCGGGTGCGATGTATTCTGAATACGAGCCACGTGTGGAGCAAGTTGAGATGGCATGTGCGGTTGCTGAAGCCTACAACACGTCAACGCACAGCGTCATTGAGGCGGGTACGGGTGTTGGTAAGTCAATGGGATACCTGCTGCCGCTGGCCTTGTTTGCCAAGCGCAACAAGGTGATTTGTGGTGTTGCTACCAAGACCAATGCCTTGCTTGACCAGCTGGTGTATCACGAGTTGCCTCGCTTGGCGGCGGCGCTTGGAGAGAGCGGCGTTGCTTCTGGCGAGGGAGCTGTTGAGCTTGGCGAACAGGCCAAAAAAGCTGGTGCGTCAGGAGAGCAAGCGCTGTCCACGGGGCAAGCTTCTGCTCAAAACGAGGGGCTGCAACACGCCAATCTTGAATACATTGCCCTTAAAGGCTATGACCACTACCCCTGTTTGCGTAAGCTTATGCGTTACTCCGCCAAAGACCATAGCTTTGAGAACCCAGACCCGCTGGTTTTAGTGGCTCAACTTCTTACCTATGTGAGTCAAAGCTCAACGGGAGATTTAGACCCGCTGCCACTACGCTGGCAAGGGGTGCCCCGTTTTGAGGTGTGTGCAAGTGCGGACGATTGCCTGCGCAATAAATGTCACTATTACGGCAGCTGCTTGCTGCATGGCGCACGCAGGCAGGCGGCAAATGCCGATATTGTGGTGACCAATCACGCACTGCTGTTTTGTGACCACTTGTTTGAGGGGGCAATTTTGCCGCCTATTAGTCACTGGGTTATTGACGAGGCGCATTCGGCAGAAAGCGAGGCGCGCCGTCAACTCACCGTTACGGTAGAGGCACGGGGTTTGACCGAGGTACTCTCCCAGCTCTTTGGAGTTGACGGCGCGCTTGCTCGTCTTAAAAATCGTGGCATAAAAACCGATGGCGGCTTGCTGGTTGGCGGCTTGGTGGACAAGGCACGTTTTGATGCGCAGGCAACTGAGGCATTAGCAAGCTCGTTTTTCTCCTCAGTAAAAGATTTAATAGAATTAGCAGAACGCAGCAATTACGACCGTGTTGACCTCTGGATTAACCCGCGCGTGCGAGAGAGCGCAGAGTGGGACGGCGTACTTTCAACGGGCTCATCGCTTGCCAAGCGCCTTGAAACGCTGGTTAAGGAGTGCCGCGATGCGATAAGCGCCTGTGCTGCTTATGACGAGCTTTTGGAGGAGCAAAGCGACCTTGCGGGTTTGGTCATGCGTCTGCAAGAGGCTCAAGCGGCGCTTATGCTCATTTTGGACGGTACCAACGAGGACTATGTGTATTATGCCGAGCTTGACCGCCGTGAGAATGTTTTAAGCGACCGGCTTGTTGCCGCAGTTTTGGACGTGGGCTCTACGTTGGCAACAGAGTTTTTTCCGCAGCAAAGCAGCCTCGTGTTTACTTCTGCAACCTTGGCGGCAGGGGAGGATTTCTCATACTTTACGCACGGAATTGGATTGGGCAATGTGCCGCGCGAGATGTGGAGCGCAACCCAGCTTGCCTCGAGTTATGATTTTGAGCGCAATATGGCGGTGTACTTGCCGCTTGGCATGCCTGAGCCTAATACGTCAGGTTATGCCAAAGCGCTCGAGGAGTTGCTTTTTGAGGTACACGGAGCTATGGGCGGCAGCGTGCTTACCTTGTTTACTAATCGGCGCGAGATGGAGGCCTTGTACGCAAACTTAAACCCCCGTCTTGCCGAGCTCGGATTAAGCCTTAAGTGTCAGTTTAGGTCGATGAGTGCTAAGCGCCTGCGCGATGAGTTTGTTGAAAACGAGAGTCTCAGCCTCTTTGCATTGCGGTCATTTTGGGAGGGATTTGATGCGCCGGGCACAACCTTGCGCTGCGTGGTTATTCCCAAGCTGCCGTTTGGTCGCCCCAATGACCCGTTGCAACAAGAGCGCAATCGGCGCGAGCAGCAGGCGTGGAAACGCTACGTGCTGCCCGAGGCGGTTATCGACCTCAAACAGGCGGCGGGGCGGCTTATCCGTTCGTCAACTGATACTGGCTGTTTGGTGCTTGCAGATGCTCGTCTGCGCACCAAATGGTACGGCACAAGCTTTTTGACCGCCTTGCCCTCGCAGCAGCAACACGCACTTGAAGTTGCGCAAATTGTTGAGGAAATGCGCCGAGAGCATCAGTAGGGCAAAAGACGCAACGAGGGATACGCAAAGAGCACAAAAAAGAAGGGTGCGCCATGAGCAAAACAAAATTTTTCGTAGGCCTTTTTGTAGCGGGAATTATACTCTTTGTTCTGGATATGTACGTTATTGGGAAGCTTGTTGAGCCTTTGGGTGCTGTTGTTGTGCTGGCTGTAAGTTTAGGCATGATTCTCGTAGGACTGATAGGGGGCTGTATATCTTCAAAAAAAGCCCGAGCATTTTTTAGGCTTTTTCTTGGATTTTTTCCTTTCTAATTGCACGGTGCGCCGCAGGGCACAAGGCTACACTGGTAGGCGTTGCCCCGTTTTTATGAGTTCGATATGCTTATGTAGTGCAAAAAGTTTTTGAGCGTTGAGGAGAAACTATGAACATTCTTGTTATTGGTAGCGGTGGTAGGGAACACGCAATTGTTTGCTCGCTGGCAGCGTCGCCCTTAAGCGATACGATTTATGTTGCGCCCGGCAACGGCGGTAGTGCGCCAGGTGCGCTCAATGTAAGCCCGGCTGAGCTGGATATAAAAGACCATGCTGCGGTGGTTGCTTTTGCACTGGCGCACAAGGTTGAGCTGGTGGTTGTTGGCCCTGAAGCACCTCTGGTTGACGGGCTGGCAGACAGCGCACGTGCCGCAGGTCTGGATTGTTTTGGACCGGGTGCGGCAGGGGCGCAACTTGAGGGTTCAAAAGAGTTTTCAAAAGAACTTATGGAGCGCCACAACATTCCCACGGCGAGTTTTGGTTCTTTTACCGAGGCAGGCTCTGCGCACGCCTACATAGATGAGCAAGGGGCTCCTATTGTGGTCAAAGCCGATGGCCTTGCTGCGGGCAAGGGTGTGACGGTAGCGGCTACGATTGAGGAGGCGCACGCCGCGGTTGATGAGTGCTTTGATGGGAGATTTGGCGCGGCGGGCGCAACCGTGGTTATTGAGGAGTTTATGACGGGCCCCGAGTGTTCGCTCCTAGTCTTTACCGACGGCACTACCGTGTTGCCCATGGCTCCGGCACAAGATCACAAACGTGCACTTGAGGGTGACGAGGGCCCCAACACGGGCGGTATGGGCGTGTATTCTCCCGTGCCTATTGTTACCAACGAGGAGCACGCAACCATGCTTGCCTATATGGAACAAACGGTTGCTGCTTTGCGTGCTGAGGGCATTGACTACCGTGGTGTTTTGTATGGTGGTTTTATGCTCACGCCAAACGGTCCCAAAGTTTTGGAGTTCAACGCACGCTTTGGTGACCCTGAAACACAGGTTATCTTGCCCCGTCTTACTACGGATTTGGTTGAGGTAACACGTGCCGTGGCGCAAGGGCGGCTCAGTGAGATTGAGCTTGTTTGGGATAGTGCTTGGGCGGTGAGCGTGGTGCTTGCCTCGGCAGGCTATCCGGGCGATTACGAAACAGGCAAGCCAATTACAGGCATAGAAGCTGCCGAGAAACTTGCAGGCGTTACGGTGTATCACGCGGGAACTAAGCTGCTTGAAGACAACGAGGCTTGTGAGGACACTGAGTGTGCTGCTGCTGTAGTTACCAGCGGCGGACGCGTGCTTAACGTAACAGCCTTAGGCGCGACCTTTGAGGGTGCGCTCGAGCAGGCATACAAAGCAGTTGAGCTCATTGACTTTGAAGGCAAGCAATATCGCCGCGACATTGGCGCGCGCGCCCTCAAAGGTCGCTCAGCTTGGGAGTAGGTTATTCCCACTTACAGTCAATGCACACTATAGTTGTTGGCATACCAATAATTTGCACATCAAACTTCAGGCTTGTTTCAACCTTAGTGCTCGCATTATGTATTCTAAAGCTAAGCTGCCAACCGTTGTCCATGTAGACCATGACGGTGTTGCTAGAGCTAGGCTTGAACTCTGTTCCAACAATCTTTGTAGGCAACTCCGAAACAGGAATTACTAGCAAAGGCTCTTGTTTCTTGCTGCTTTTGTTGAGAGTTCCCTGTAAGTTGTAAGGTTGGACTTGGGTTGTTCGCTTGTTGTCCAGACCAATAATTTTGTAAAAGTCAAACTTTCCAAGCAAATACTCAACCATTTTTCTTGCTATTTTGCCGTCACTTGCATCATGACTTCTCTTAATCTCATTGAGAAAAGCATTAAGCAAGGGGACATACACGTCATGTTCTTTTGCTGGGAGTTCGCTCCAAGTCGCATTTTTATCTTTCATTTTAGAGAGGTATTCGAATACCGGAGCTACCTCAGACCAATACTTGCCAGAGCACTTAATTCCAAACCACTTCTCGCCAAAATCTAGGTCTTTTGAAAGCCTACTATGCTTAACAGCAAAATGATTGTGTTTTAGACTAAGCCCTATTTCCCAGTGAATATTTTTGCGGACGATAACAATATCTCTAACGTCGCCCTGTTTGCCAGCGTCATCAGACTGCAGTTTAATTTCCAGAGGACTACTGTCGTCTTCCAAAATAAGCGGCTCTAGGTCTGTCAAAGCTGTTATTCCTGCACTTGCGCTCACCTTGTAGGTTTCATGTTCTTTGTTGCTAAGAGCATCCCATGCGCTTTTGGAAGCAAAATAGCTGCTGTTTTTCTCAACAACAACATTCCTGAAAGGCGCTAGGTTTTCCTCCAGCAGCAACAAATAGGCATACTCGTAGGCTCTGCCATTTCTGTTGCTCAAATTGCTCATACTGCTTTTGCCATCTCAATCATGTTCTCATCTGCAGGAGCAGCACAAGTTGAACTCAGTGTATGTTTGATAGCATTTGCCATTGCATAAGCAAGGTTGACGGGAACAGCGTTTCCAATCATTTTATAGCCATCGGCAACATCATTGTAGTAAAGCTTAAACGTATCGGGGAAGGTCTGTATCCTCGCACATTCTCTGACAGACAAGCGTCTATAGAGGTCTTCTTTTTCCCTAGCAAATTCGCGTTTATTTTGTTCAACGAGCAGCATTTTTGGAGCTTGTGGGTGAAGGGGAGTGTGTCTGCCGCCCGCCTGAATGGTAAAAGATTGTTCGTCCCACGAGCGCACTCTGTTCCGCGACATAAAGATGCTCGAAAATCCACCAATCATAAACTCATGGTTAGCAACAACACAATTCTCACCATTTGTTTTATTGCGAACCAAGGCAGGGATAGCTGTGTTTTGGAGATCTCCTATCGCTTGCTGCAGTGTGATTTTTTCTGTTGATGGGGTGGGAAACTCAAACGTGCATCTCAGGTCTTTTCTTATTCCCACAAAAAACACTCGTTTTCTATCTTGCGGAACAGAAAAATCAGCCGCATTTAACAGGTCTATATAAACATCATACCCAGCCTCTTTGAAAAGCTTCGTAATGTTTTCAACAGCTCCTTTGTGCCGAGCGGCAAGCATGCCCGATACATTTTCTGCTAAAAAGAACTTAGGTTGCTTGTCTTTTAGTAAACGAACATATTCAAAAAATAGTTTACCCCGAGGATCCTCTATGCCACGAAGACTGCCAGCTTCGCTCCACGATTGGCAAGGTGGACCACCAATAATACCGTCACATTCTGGAAAGACGGAAGAGGGAACTTCTTTAATATCACCCTTTATCAGTGGAGCATTGTGGTTTTTTTCGTAAGTTTCCCAAATAGAACTGTCGTACTCGTTTGCCATTACAATGTCAAACCCTGCCCGAGAAAAGCCCAAATCTAAGCCTCCTGCGCCAGAGAAAAGCGAAATTATTTTTATACTTTTTTCATTCATTTTGAGCTTGTCTCCTATCAGTTCCTGCCTGTGTTCCATCATAGCGCATATTAAAAAATCTTACTGCTGTCCTGCTTTCTTTTCGTAGATTTTCAATTTTTAATGCGTGGGATACACTCAGGGCTTTCGGGTGCCCCAACATTGACTATTTACACGATACCATAGCGCAAGCCAAAAAGCAAACATTTGTTTGTATACGGCTAGATGACAAAAAGCCGTTGTCACATTGCTTTCACTAGGACGCAAAGAAACGAACAAACAAGAAGCCTACCGTCCTTTTTTGGCCTTGGCGGCAAGTTCCTCGTCAGAAAGCTGAGTTTCCTCAAAAACTTCATCTGCATCTAAGCCAAAAGCGGTATGCAGAGCAAGTACAGCACTCTCAACAGAGGGCTCGTCAATAACCACGCTAATACGAATGGCAGAAGTGGAAATCATTGAGATGTTAACGCCATTTTTGGCAAGCACCGTAAACATTTTAGCGGCAATTCCGGGATTACTTTTCATGCCAGCGCCCACAATGCTTACTTTGGCAATGGTGTCGTCAACCACGTATTCACGAATGCCCAACTTGTCCAGCAGCCCGTCAAGCACCGTTTTTATCTTGGTTAAATCGCCAATGGGCACGGTAAAGCTGATGTCGGTATGCCCATGCTCCGAGATATTTTGCACAATCATGTCAACGTTAATGTTCGCCGTCGCAATGGCTCCAAAAAGCTCACCGGCAATACCCAAAGCATCGGGCACGTTGCGAATGGTAACTTTTGCCTCGGACTTATCAAATGCAATCCCCGAAACAACTGCTTGTTCCATAGTTTCCTCCTTGACCAAAGTGCCGTTTGCGCTGCTAAATGCGCTCCGACAATGGAGTTTTACCTTAAAATTGCGTGCAAACTCAATGGCACGCATTTGCAGCACACCCGAGCCTGCCGCTGCAAGCTCAAGCATCTCCTCGTAGGACACCTCATCGAGTTTATGCGCACGGGGAACCACACGTGGGTCACAGGTATAAATGCCGTCAACGTCGGAGTAAATCTCACACACGTCCGCCGCAAGTGCCGCTGCTAGAGCAACCGCCGAGGTATCCGACCCGCCACGCCCCAAGGTAGTAAGCTCGCCTTCAAGCGTGGTGCCTTGAAATCCCGCAACAATAACAATGTGCCCGCCGTCAAGCGCTTTTTGCACACGGTCGCACTTAAGCTCGCTGATAGTAGCTTTATTATGTGCTTTGCTGGTGAGAATACCCGCCTGACGGCCCGTAAGGCTCATGGCAGGAACACCCAGCGCCTCAACCGCCATAGCAACCACCGACATACTTACCTGCTCACCCGTTGCCAAAAGCATATCCAGCTCACGTGCCGGAGGGCTGGGGTTGACGCTTTTTGCCAAGGCAAGCAGCTCGTCGGTTGCCGCACCCATGGCGCTCACCACTGCCACCACCTGTTTGCCCTCGTTATGATAGGCAACCAGGCGCTCAGCAGCAGCTCGCACGCGCTCTGACGTAGCAAGCGAAGTTCCACCAAACTTTGTAACAATTATTGACATGGCTCTATAATAGCGGATTGCACAAAATCTGCCAGCGCAGCGATGTCTTCAAAGCCAAAAGTGGGGAGAGGTTCGCAGCCCCCACTATCGCTACCACCACTATCGCTGCCGCCACCTGAGCCACTTGCGCCCACCGCACCACCTGCGCCCCCTGTGTCACTTGCGCAAGCTGCAGCCCCTGCACCCCCTGCACCACCAAAAACCGCCGCCTCTTGCTCCACACGGCGTATGTCGGTTACCACGGCAACAAGTGGATTGTCCTCTGCGCCCAGCGTGCGCTCAGCATCGCGGGGATTCTCCGCCCTAAAAAGCTCAATGGTAGGCAAGCCCGACTGTCGGTAGCCCTCAACCAAAACAACATCAAGTTTTGCACTTGCTGTTTCAGCCATCTTTTTTATGATGAGTTCAAGGGGCACGTCAACATTCTCGTCAACACGCTGCACGCTGGCAATCTGGTCGGGCGCGGCAATGACGGTGTAACAACTGCCCGCCTGAGTGTGGCGCCACGAGTCTTTTCCCTCTTTATCAAACTCAAAACCGCAATGCGAATGATGTTTAACGGTACCCACCTGCACGCCTCGTGCGGTAAGCTCCGCTATGAGCTTGACCAGCAGGGTTGTTTTTCCAGAGTTCTGTTTGCCCACAAAAGCAACCGCTGGTAGGGGTAAGGCATTAGTCATGCAAACTCCTCGCAAGAATCGGGTATTATGGATACGTAGATGCCTGCAGTAGGCATGGTACCTAGCGAGAAGTATACCTGAATAGAGAGAACGGAGCATTCAGATGGCTTTCAAATCACTTCCTGCCAACCCTGTTGTTGCAGTAGCTGGAGCTACGGGTGCAGTTGGGCGCGAAATGTTGCTTGTGCTAGAGCAGCTTGAATTTCCTGCCGCCGAGGTGCGTGCCTTGGCAAGCGAGCGCAGCGCCGGCAAGACGGTGCCCTTTAAGCCTGCTCCAGGCGGAGAGCTTACCGTTAAAGCGATGACCCCAGAGTCCTTTGAGGGCGTGGATATTGCTCTATTTGCTGCGGGCGCCGATGTGTCAATAGAACTCCGTGAGGCAGTTGTTGCTGCAGGCGCAGTTATGATAGACAACTCCTCGGCATTTCGTATGGAAAGCGGCGTGCCGCTCGTTGTTCCCGAGGTTAATCCAGATGACGCCTTTGAGCATCAGGGAGTTATTGCCAACCCCAACTGTTCAACCATTCAAATGGTGGCTGCCCTCGCACCGCTTAATAAGATTGCTCCTATCAAGCGCGTGGTGGTGTCTACCTACCAGGCGGCAAGCGGAGCTGGTGCGGCGGCGATGGACGAGCTGTACAATCAGTCGCGCGATTTTCTTGACGATAAGCCCCTTGCTGTTGAGCATTTTGCGCACCAGATTGCGTTTAATTGTATTCCGCATATTGACGTGTTCATGGACGACGCTTACACCAAAGAAGAGTGGAAAATGGTGGTGGAAACCAAAAAGATTATGCATGCACCCGCCCTTGAGCTTGCGGTTAATTGCGTGCGGGTTCCTGTTTTGCGCTGTCATGCCGAGATGATAAATGTTGAGTTTGCTTCGGAGCTAAGCGTAGCCGACGCACGAGCCGCCCTTGAGGCTGCACCGGGCATTGTGGTGATGGACGATCCTGCTGCCAAGAGCTACCCCATGCCGGGCCTATTGGCAGGAAGCGACCCCGTCTACGTTGGCCGCTTGCGCCAAGACACGTCGGTGCCGCATGGTCTGGCATTTTGGAACGTTGCCGACCAGATTCGTAAGGGTGCGGCCCTTAACGCCGTGCAGATAGCCCAGCTGCTGCTTTCTCGGTAGCGGCTGTTTGTGATTGCTGAGATTGCTGAGCTTGCTGTGGCAGAAACCCACTTAGAAGCCCGCTTAGAAGCCCGCTTAGAAGCCCGCTTAGAAGCCCCCTTAGAAACCCGCAATTTTTCTGTTATTGAACCGGTGAGCCTTGGATTTCCTTGGCTCACTGTTTTTACCACGCTTGCTTTGCACAGGGGCGAGCCAGTGAGCTTTAAGGCTGGCGAGTGTGAGGAGCAGCGTCGTGAGCTGGAGCGTGCCCTTGCGCCGTTGCACGTAACGTGGCTTGCTCTTGAACATGGGGTGCGCGTTGTTGGTGTGCCGCCGCACAACCCCGCTTTGTCATCGGTATCATCGCACAATCCAACTTTGCCACCAGTAAGCACCGCTGCTATGCCACCAGCAAGTGCCGCTGAGCCCCCAAGCGCCGCTGCTATGCCACCAGCAAGTGCCGCTGAGCCCCCAAGCGCCGCCGCCATACCCCCAAGCATCAACGCCGATGGCGCATTGCTCACCCAAAAGGGCACCGCTGTTGCCTTTACCACCGCCGACTGTCTGCCTGTTGTCTGCGTGAGCGAGCAACATAAGGTGGCTGCCGCACTTCATGCAGGCTGGAAAAGCCTTGCTGGCGGCATCATCGAAGGGGCATTAGAGCGCTTGCAAAAAGACCACGGCATAGCACCCAGCTCTCTCAAGGTTTGGATTGGTCCAGCGATTACGCAAGGGGATTACGAAGTTTCCACTGAGGTTCGCAGCGCACTCTTGGAACGACCTGCCATTGCAGAAAAGGTATCTGAGTTATTTGTGGCAAGCCGCACGGGGCATTGGCTCGCAGATTTGCCCGGCTCGGCACGAGCAATTTTAACCTCACAGGGCGTTGAGCCGCAAAACATAGAGTGGTATTTTGGCTCAACAAAAAGAAATCCGCTTTTGCATTCCGCACGCAGGGACAAAGAAGCCTCGGGCAGAATGGCAACCGTTGTGGGCTTAAATGGCGTGGACGTAGATGTTGTGGGGTTGAGTGACGCGGGCTTAAATGGCGCAGACGTAGATGCGTTGGGGTAAAAACGAGAGCTAAGCTACACCTTGTACATGAAATCAAAGACATCTGAGCGCTGCAGCGTAATCTGCATATTAAGGCGCTCGGCATCAGCGGCAAGGCGCTCTTGAAGCTCATTAAAGCCGCACGCGCCCTCGTCGATCGTTACCATCATGGTCATGGAGAACATATCGCCCAAAATGGTTTGTGAGATGTCGTCAATGTTAGCACCAGCCTCAAACAGCGTGGTAGCCACGGTGGCAACTACGCCCTTGCGGTCTTTGCCCAGCACAGACAGTACGGTTTGTATCATGAAGCTCCCTTGTAAAAAACTAAACTGGCGGAGGAAGTAGGATTTGAACCCACGGTACCTTGCGGCACAACAGTTTTCAAGACTGCCGCCTTCAACCACTCGGCCATTCCTCCGCAGCGAGGGACTATTATATCATCTGCCAGCGACGTTGCAAAATCTGTCATCACCCTGCCTCTGAGCTGCGGTTTTCTAGCAAAAACAAAACGCTCCAGCGCGCTGCCAAAGGTTTTACGGCAACCTCTAAGCACACGGGGCCCATCAGAGATGTCGCACGTTGTCGCACGGGTGCGTTTAAGTTGGCACACTTTGTCACACGTTTGGTCCCCTCCCTCGTCACCCAAAAGTTTTCAAAAAGTTTCTTGACGGAGCTGTCTTAATACGGTATTGTATTATATAATTAGTACAGTAATACAGAGCCCGAGGCAATCTCGAAAGTCAGCAGGGCTCAAAATGTGGCTCAAAACGTACGAGAGAAGGAGGTGTGCAGTGAACTGGGTTTTTAGCACAGACCGTCCTATTTATGCTCAGATTATGGAGCTCATTCAAAAGAGGATTCTTTTGGGAATCTATCCGATGGGCTCTCCTGTTCCGAGCGTTCGTGTGCTGGCACTTGAAGCCAACGTAAACCCGAACACTATGCAAAAGGCGCTGACCGAGCTGGAAGCTCAAGGGCTTTTGTACACGCAAAGAACGAGCGGCAGAACCGTTACTACCGACGTTCAACTGGTAAAGGCTCTCAAAGAACGTATGGCAGAAGGCTATATCGAACAGTATTTTGTTGGTATGCAAAGTTTGGGAATTGGTCGTTCGGCTGCTGCGAATATGCTTGTTGTGCAGGAAACGCCTCAAGCAGCGCGGGCAGCGCAAACAAAGGCTCAACCAAAGGCGTCTGCGACGCAAGCAAAGGCACCAGCCGCACGAGCGAAAGCATCAGCAAAACCTCGGGCAAAGACTTCGACAGCGGCGGCGGCAAAAACAGCGGCAAAAACAGCGGCGGCGGCAAAAACAGCAGCAGCTAAGGCAAAAACGACGGCGGCAGCACCGGCAAAAGCACCGGCTCGCAAGAAGCCAGCTGCTTCCAGCCATAAAAAAGCTGCCCCAGCTGGCAACAAAGCTGCCCCAACTGCCAAGAAGGCTGCATCGTCTGCAAGCAAAGCTGCCTCAACTGCCAAAAAAGTGGCATCGACCGCCAACAAGGCTGCAGGTAAGGAGATGAAATAGATGAGCATGATATTGCAAACGCAAAATCTCACCAAAAACTTTGGCGTTATGCCGGCGTTGAACAACGTCAACATTTCGCTGGGAGCAGGGCGCATCGTGGGGCTTTTGGGCCCTAACGGGAGCGGCAAAACAACGTTTATGAAGCTCGCAAGCGGACTGCTTACTCCCTCAAGCGGTGAGATTTTTATTAACGGCATCAAGCCTGGCCCAGAAACAAAAAAGATTGTGAGCTATTTGCCCGACCGTCCCTACTTCGACAGTTGGATGAAGGTGCAAGATTGCGTGGCCCTTTTCGCAGACTTTTACGAGAACTTTGATTCTGCAAAAGCGAATGACATGCTCGCTGCACTCGGCATAGACACCAGCAAGACGTTCAAGACCTTATCAAAAGGTATGCAAGAAAAGGTTCAGCTGGCTTTGGCGATGAGTCGCCAAGCGCATCTTTATCTGCTTGACGAGCCCATTGGTGGGGTTGACCCAGCGGCGCGCGATTACATTTTGGACACGATCATTCGCAACTACAACGAGCATGGCACGGTGCTTATTAGCACGCACCTCATTTATGACATCGAACACGTTTTGGACGATGTAGTCTTTTTGTGGGGTGGCTATGTCGAGCGCGTGGCGAGTGTTGACCAGATACGTGAGGAAACCGGAAAGAGCGTTAACGAGGTGTTCAGGGAGGTATTCCGATGCTAGGAAAACTACTTAAATATGAATTCAAGGCAACATCACGAACCTTTTTGCTGATGTACGCCGGAGTTTTGGTGTTAGCAATGATTACCGCCATTACCAGCTATTTTGCTCCTGACATCTACACAAGCACCACCCCTGGCTTTGCCAAGAATCTTTCAGCTATTATGGAAGGGCTTGTGGTTACTCTGTACATAGTGGCAATTACGGCTTTGTTTGTTGCGACCTTGGTTATTATTGTGGTGCGTTTTTATCGAATGCTTGGTGACGAGGGTTATTTGTGGTTTACGCTTCCCGTAACGGCTGACCAGCACCTCATAAGCAAGCTCATTGTTGGAACGGTGTGGTCGCTTGCAAGTTTTGTTGTGCTGCTTCTCAGCTTTTTGATACTTGCAACGCCAGCAGGATTGCCCGATATCTTTAAGGGAATAGCGGAGTTTTGGCGCGATGCTGTGTCAAATGGGTTCCACCCAAGCCTTTGGATAATTTGTGGCATTTTCCTTATAGTGGTGTCGTTTGTTTCGAGCATTCTTACCTATTACACGGCGATAGCCATTGGCCCTAACATTATCAAAAGTCGTCTTGGCGGAACAGTGCTTGCCTACCTTATCATCACAGTTGCCATTCAGATTATCTCAAGCATCTTTACGGCGGCAGTTATGCCTGCGTTTGTGGGGATAATGCAGAGAATTGACCGCTTGCCGTATGACTCGCAGTTGTATTCGGTGGCAGGAGAACAGGCTCTTGTCCTGGGCACCTTGCTCTATGGCCTGCTGCTGATTGCCTTTGCGATTGCTGGCTACTTTATTAGCCGCCACTTTATGACCAAGAAGCTCAACTTGGCATAAGTTAAAAACTTATAGGGCAGGCAGGGGTGACTTTGCTCCCCTTGCTTTGCAAAGGGAATACAGAACCACCCCTGCCTGCCGAGAAATGTGACAAAATCGTACCGTCCTCCTCAACACCTTCAAAAAAGGCCCAACAAGGCTTAGTCGGCCACAACAAGAAAACAGCATGTTTTCTTGTTGTGGCCTCAGGTGCCACTCGTCCGGACGAGTGGCACAAAACAAGCCCCTAACCAGCGCATATATGCGCTTTATCCGGATGAGAGGGCGGAAATCAGGCTATTTTTGGCTTGTCAGCGTGCTATACTATTTTCAGCGAAAAGGACAGGATTAAGCAAAAAAAGAGAACCAACCAAGCGCATCTGTAAAGTAAAGCAAACGAGCTGTAATTTGAAAACTTACCACATCGCATGGCTGAGCGTGAGCGTCAGACACACACGCAAGAGCTATTGAAACCCGATATAGGGTGCAATCGAAGTGAGATCTATGAACCCCACCACCATAGACTCCAGAGGTTGCGCCCTATATCGGCGTTCAGGGGCAATTTTTCCTCAGGGCAATTTATCCCCAGGGGCATTTTCTCCCAAAGGAGCTCTTCCCCCAAACGTCCTACCAGCAAAACCTCCATAAGAGCTATAATGAGCTTCCACGGTTTATTGAACTAGGAGGTTTCAAATGCTCCTTATCGCACGCTATGTTATACCGGTTAGCTCTCCGCACATAGAAAACGGAGCTGTTCTTGTCCAAAACGGCAAAATTGTCGATGTTGGAACAGCTGCGAAGCTTAAAACTCGCTATCCAGACGAGGAAACTAAGAACTTTGGTCTTGCCGCGCTCATGCCCGGCTTTGTTGATATTCACACTCATCTTGAATACTCTGCGCTGCGTGGGCTCGTCAACGACGTTCCCTACGCTGCATGGAAGCTCCATATTGCCGAGAAAGAAAAGCGGTTTAGCCTGCAAGACTGGGAGGATTCTGCGCTTCTTGGTGCGCTTGAGGTGGTGCGCAGCGGCATTACTACCGTTGCCGACATAACCACAACGGGAGCATCGCAGGCTGCTGTTGAGGCGGTTGGGCTGCACGGCAATATCTATCGTGAAGTAGGAACAATGGAGGTAAGCGAGGTTGATGCGGTGCTTGATGCTGCGCTCAGCGATGTTGAAGCGTGGCGCAAAAAATCAACTGCATCACGCATTCGCATTGGCGTTGCACCTGCGGCTTTGGTTACCTGTCACCCCCGTATTTTTGAGCGTCTTGGCGAGTATGCCACCAGCACGCCCAACACACCAGTTGCCGTCCATTTGGCGGGCAGTCAAGAGGAGTACGAGTTTATCCGCTATGGCTCCTCGCCGTTTTCTGTTCATGCTACCGAGCAAGAGCGTGGTTACGGCATAGATATGCCACCGTGGCTTGCTACGGGCGTATCGCCGGTGCGCTACATTCTTAACTGGGGCCTGCTCGAAGCTCCCGAGGTCTTGGCTATTCATTGCGTGCAGGTTGACGATGAGGATATCGAAAAGCTTGCCGACAATGACGTAAGTGTTGTGGTGTGTTCTCGCTGTAATGCTCAGCTTGCAATGGGAGTGCCGCCTCTTTTGAAGTTTTTAGAGGCGAAGCTGCGTGTGGGTTTGGGCACAGATTCTCCCGCCGCCACCGACACTACCGACATGATTGCAGAGATGCGCATTGGTCTGCTGCTCCAGCGTGCCCTAGGAAATCGAAGCAAGTTTCTTACTTCTGAGGCGATGGTGCGCTTTGCAACGCTGGGGGCTGCGGAGGCTATCCATGCGGACGATAAAATCGGCTCGCTTGACGCTGGCAAGGTTGCCAACATTATTGCTGTTGACCTTTCAAACTCCAACCAAGTGCCCACGCACAACCCCAGCTCTGCCATTGTTCACACGGCTACGCAAGATAACATTCTTATGACTATGATTGACGGTGAGGTTGTCTACGACGGGCATCATCGCCACGATATTGACGTCGAGCGTGTGTTTGAGCGTGCAGCAGAAATGCGTCTTAAGCTGCGGAACTAGTGCCTCAGTTTGGTGTGCGAGCTTGCGCGTGCAGGCTTCGTGCGAGCTGATGCTCGAGCTTGAGCGCCCGAGCCTGCGCGGGAGAGCCTAGTGCCCCAGTGCGTTGGCAAGAAGCTCCTCAAAAAGACTGTCGAGCGTAAGGTTAGCTGCCTCGCAAGCTATGGGGAACAAAGACGACTCCGACATACCAGGCGACACGTTAATTTCCAGCACGATAGGCTTTGTGCCGTCCCAGATCATGTCAACACGACTTAAATCTCGACACTGATACGCTCGGTGTACTTCAAGTGCAGCAGCTTCAATGGCGGCAAGCGCAGCCTGCGCTTCGTTCTCGGTTTTGGCAAGCGACGCTGGGCGCACTGGGCTGTAGTATTCGACAAGATTAGCGTCAAGGCGATGCTCTACATCAAAAAAGCCCTGCAAAGCGGCAATCTCAACGGGAGGCAAAATACGTGCGTCAACACCGGTTCCTACCACGCACACCGCAATCTCGGTACCGGTAACCCACGGCTCAATAAGTGCTTCCGCATCAAAAGAAAGCGCATCAAGCAAGGCATCGGCAAGCCCGCCTACTGAGTCAACCTTGTTTACACCCATCGCCGAGCCACCACGAGTTGGCTTGACTGCAACAGGATAACCACCTTCGATGCGCTCCGCCACTAAATCAAGGGCAGTTGCTGCTCCCATTTCTCTCAACGTGACCTCAGAAAGGTTGATGCGAGAAAGCCAGTGGGCAGCAAAGGTTTCGCTACCGCAAGCCTGATTGGCAGCCTGCTGCGTTGCAACAATGTGCGGCAGCAAAGCCTTGTTCCACGCCTGACGACACACGCTTGCAGACGAGCCCACAAAGGGAATACCGAGAAACTCAAGGAGTGCTTGAATGGTGCCGTCCTCGCCGTTTTTGCCGTGCAGGGCTATGTAGACGGCGTCGGGCTTTTGGTCACGCAGGGTTTCAACGAGCGTTTTGGTGGTGTCGAGCGGCAAAACAGTATGTCCCGCCGCCTCAAGCGTGCGCGTTACGTTGCGACCGCTGTTGAGCGAAAACTCACGCTCAAAGGAAGTGCCACCCATCAAAACTGCTATTTTCATTGGTTTGAGAGCCATGGTTTCCTCACGCTTCCTTACGTATCTCGGGTCTTAATCTCGGTTTCTTACACGTTTTTTTTCAAGCATAGTTTCTTGCGCCTGCCTTGCGCCCGCCGAGCACAAGGTGTTCTAATCTAAGGCGTTCTGTTCCGGTTTCTTAAGGCGCCCTGCATCAACAAAGGCACGATAAATCTCAAGTCGTTCATTTATTACTACCGAAAGACGACGAATCGCCTCACGCAACTTTTCGGGTTCCTCAAAACTAAAGCACAGCCGCATGGACGAGCGACCTAAGCCGCTTCCGGCAGGATAACAGCCGTCGCCCGGCACAAAGGTTACTCCGTTGTCCAATGCGACCGAAAGCAATTGCGGCGTGTCAATATATTCTGGCAGCGTAACCCAAATGAACAGACCGCCCTGCGGGTGCGTCCACGTTGCCTCCGCCGGAAAAAACTCCTCAAGTGCAGCGATTATGGCATCACGACGCTTGCGGTAACGGTTACGTGCCCCGTCAAGTGCTGGGCGCCAGTCTATCTCGGTAAAATAGCGCTCGACAATAACCTGATTGAGCGCAGACCCACACAAATCAGCTCCCTGCTTAACCAGCTTAATTTTGTTAAGAATAGGGTGAGGAGCAACCACCCAGCCGGTGCGTAGTCCCGGTGCAAAAACCTTGGAAACCGTGCTCATGTAAATGACCTCAGGGTCAAGCGAACGCAACGTGGGCACGTCTTCTCCCTCAAAGCGCACCCGCCCGTAGGGGTCGTCTTCGATAACGGGAATGTTGTAGGCGTGCGCCAGTTCAAGCAAGTGTTTGCGTCGCTCGAGCGTCATGGTTACGCCGCCCGGATTTTGAAACGTAGGAATGGTATAGATAAACTTCGCACCACGAGGGCCAAGGCGTTCAAGCTCTTTGGCGAGGAGGTCGGTTCTCATGCCGTCGTTATCAAGAGGGACGGTGTGAACATCGGGCTCGTACGCAGAAAAAGCCTGAAGTGCCCCCAGATAGGTAGGCCCTTCGGTAATGATAACGTCGCCTGGGTTGATAAAGGTTTTGCCGAGCAGGTCGAGTGCCTGCTGGCCGCCCGTGGTAACAATGAGGTCATCAGAAGTGATGTTGATGTCTACCTCTGCCAGCAAATCGCACAGTATTTCTTTGAGACGTGTGCGCCCCGTGGTATCGCCATATTGCAAACCAGCAACGCCTTCCTCCACAATGGCGTTTGCAATGGAAGCACCAATTTCTTTAAGAGGAAGCCCCGCAATGTCTGGCATACCGCCCGAAAGCGAGATAATATCTGAGCGAGAAGCAGCGGCAAACAGGTCACGGACTGCGCTTGAGCGCATGGTTTCCACACGACCGGCGTACAAATCTCGCCACTCGTCAAACTGAATAAGCCCCGGAATTGCTTCTTGATGTGTGCCCATAGCTACCCTCACTGCCTGTAATGCCCTTGATGTTTTGGCTGCCTTTGGTTACTTGTTTGTACCTACGATAGACCTTTTGGGAGTTTTTGTCGCCCGTTTTGCCCTACGCAACCTCTGAAAGCAAGCGATTTAGCAGGTGTACGGCTTGCTCGAGAGCCTTTTTGGTCGCCTCAAAATAGAGGGAAGGCTCATCGCTTGTGCAGCCAACACGCACGCACATGGTGTTTGTTTCTCGGTCAAGCCACGTGGTTGCTCCAGCAAAGGTCTGAGTTGCGTCCGTTAATTCTACCAGTAAGTCGATGGCAACGTGTTCAACAACATGGGGAAGCAGCGCTCCAACAAGGCGATCTTTGAAGTTTCCCGTGCCGGCGCTTTTGCAGGCATGGTGTGCGAGGTTGGGGCGTATTTTGAGGAGGGCGGCGGCGAGGGCGGGGGAGGCTGTGAGTTGGACCCCCTGAATATCAGCGCACACCGAATTTTGCGTTCGAGAAAAGGAGCTGATGAAAAGAGAGTTTATGGCAGATGGGTTTTTTGGCATACTCGGCATACAACCGCCGAAGCTGTTAGACCAGACGCCACTCGACGCTACGCACGCCCCAAGCATTCTCGCTTGAGAAGCCAAATGACTTCCAAACACCTGGCTGCAAATCAAGTCCACGTCCGCCTGAGGCTACCAAGTTTCCTGTGTCAACGATAGTGGTGGTGACCACCATGCCGTTGTAGCGAACCTCAACGGTGCGACCAAGCAAGTACCCCATGGAAACATCTACGGCAACGCCAAAGCTGTCGTTAGTAAGTGCTGTTCCCGAGGCAGTTCTGCTTCCCGCATTGCTGGGGCCGTAAGCAGAAGCAAGGCAGGTAGTCCACTGGCCAGTTGCGCCAGAAGTAGAAGTGTTAGGAGCTGCAAGGGGATAAACTTCGCGGGTAAGTGGCTTGGAAAGTTGTTTAAGAGTTTTTGCGTCAGCGGCAGAGAGCTCAATGTCAGATGAGAAACGACCCTCAACGGCGTTTTTGGCGTCTTCGGCAACCGCACTTTGAATACGACCCACGCCGAGTACCTTAGTTGCTTCTGAGTTGGGAGCAAAATCGGCAAAAGCCTGCGGCAAAATGCTGCAGGTAAGGGCAATAACAAGAGCTAGGGACCATATAGCTAGTCTGTGTTGCTTGGTATGAGTTTTCGTTTCTTGCACGTACACCCCGTCGACGACTGCTTACTTAATCGTTCAATAATCCTGCACAGAAAACAAAGTCTTGCATAAAAAATATACCGTCTTTTTAACGGCTTGCACTATTCTACAACATTTCAAATCAAAAGGGAAGCGTCACAAGCAGTATTTTTATGAACATTTTTGGGAAATGTCGTGAAAATACCACAGGCAGACAGGGCAGCAAAGTTTACGAAAATAGGTCTGAATGCGTGCCGGTTCTGGCAAAATAAACTTCCTTAGCAAACTCATCAATCTTGTAGACAAGCAACCAATCTGGCTCAATGTGGCACTCCATATAGCCAGTATAATCGCCTATAAGTGCGTGGGCTTTCAGGCGTTCATCAAGTTTGCTTTCATTTTGAATGGCAACCATAACATCAAAAATCTTTTGCATAGCATAGCCACGTTTTTCGACGAGTTTTATATCCTTTTTGAATCTTGTCGAATAGTTAGCTGCCAACATGGATATTATTCTCCTCGAAAAAATCCTCGACACTTTGCGTGTTTTTGGGAAGCACACCAGCTACCATATCCTCAATTTCTCTCATGGCAGCGAGCGTATCAAGTTTGGGAGTATCAACAGAAATCTCAAAAGGTATCTTGCCCTGGCGAACAGTCTGGCGCAGAAAAACAGTAAGTGCAGTAGTCATGTTCATGCCAAACTCGCTAAATAGTTTTTCGGCAGACTCCTTAAGAGTTTTATCCATTCGCAATGTAACATTCGTTGTTTCAGCCATTTCCTAGCACCTCCTTTGGATACTGAGAAGCTAGTATAGTGCCGTGGCTGTGCATTGTCAATACGCTGTACATATTTTTGTTGTACTATCTAAAAGATTGGCTTCTGCGTCCCGTCCACCCTTCAAACGCACTCTACCCCTGCAGACAAGTTTGTCTACAGGGGTAGAGTGGCGGGATGTACGGGACTTGAACCCGCGACCTCTGGCTTGACAGGCCAGCGCTCTAACCAAAACTGAGCTAACACCCCGCGTTTGCTGTCGAAAAAACAGCGCACGCTATGGTAGCACAGAGAAAACCCTCGTGCAAACGACAATTCTATAAAAATTGCTCAAGCCCAAACAAAACCCCCAGCGTTGCTCGTTATAAAAAGAGCTGAAGCCCACCCAAACCCCACCCAAACCCCACCCAAACCCCACATGATGCCCAACCCAAAGCCCGCCTACACAGCCCATCCAAGGCCGTTTATCCCGACAAACGGAAGCCCAAACCCTTTGAGTTTCCTTATCGCAGAGAGTACAATAACCGTACTATAAGCGTGTGGAAGGCATGCGGGGCGCATATAAACGCACAATGAACGCAGAGTGCGATAGGCAGCGCAACGCACCACAAAAGCAACGCACGCAGGGTGCAGGCACAGCGGGGGCGTGTCGGTGCCAGTGTTAACAGGCAGGGCTAATCCGGGGAGCATCTGCCAGCAACACGAGGTGTTTGTATGGGGGAGCATACATGAAAAGAATTGTTAAAACAGAGCTTGAGCTGTGTACCGGCTGCAGTCGCTGTACTCGAAGTTGCCCGATGGAAATGGCAAACATCACGTACCAAGATGCTGCGGGCAGAATAAAGGTAGCGGTGGACACCTCAAAATGTGTTTCGTGCGGCCGGTGCATCTCGGCGTGCAAGCACAAAGCACGCCACTATGACGACGATCTCGAACTCTTTTTCCAAGACCTTACGCAGGGCCACCCCCTTACGCTCATTGCCGCTCCCTCAATTAAAACAAACATTCCTGAGTGGAAGCGCCTCTTTACCTATCTAAAAAATCTTGGTGTCGAAAAAATCTACAACGCCTCTTTTGGCGACGACTTGTGCGTGTGGAGCTATGTCAAGTACTTGCGAGAGAACGATTGCGAAAACAACAAAACTATCACCCAGCCGTGCCCGCCGATTGTTTCGTATTGCGAAATGTATTGCCCCGACCTTCTCAGCAGCCTTGCACCGCTTCAAAGCCCTATGGGTGCGCTTGGCGTCTATCTCAAAAAGCACGAAGGCATAACCAGCAAAATCGCAGCATTTTCTCCCTGTATAGCAAAAACTCGGGAGTTCGAAGAAGCTGGACAGGTGGACTACAACATCACGTTTTCCAAGCTCATTGAGTACCTTAATAAGAACAACGTCGTTCTCCCCGAGCAAGAAACAGATTTTGACCCTTATGCGGGCAACTTGGAGTCTTTGTCTTTTATGTCTGATGGGCTTAAAGAAAATATCGAGTTTTTCCTGGGCAAAAAAATCCGCATTTTGCAGGGAAAAGGCTACAGCGTCTATAAAAAACTTGAAACCTATGCAGAAACGTCCACCGAGCTTTTGCCCGAGGTCTTTGACGTGCTCAACTGTGTCGAAGGCTGTGCGATGGGTCCAGCTTGCGCACGCATGAGCAACGCCTTTGCCACTGATACCGAAACCTATGAGGCAAAAAGCGCCGCTCTTGAAGGGCGCGACACAAACTATTTCAAAGAGCTGTACGAGCGCTATGATCGCATTCTCAATCTAACGGATTTTCTCAGAGAATATCGACCTCTCTTAAGCGACCTGCCGCAAATAACCCAAAACGACATAGAAAAGGCCTTCAAAGAGCTCAACAAGGCAACCTACGAGGAGCAAACGATTGACTGCGGAGCCTGCGGTAGCGACACCTGCAAAGGCATGGCAAGAAAAATTGCCCTCGGCGTAAACATTCCGCTTAACTGCATTGTCAACGCAAACAAAGAGGCGGAAAAACAGCGGGAGCAAGGTAGGATTGCCCTTGAGCAATTTGAAACTGCGTGGGAACACGTTGAGTGCGGCATTGTTTTAATCGACGCCGAAACACGGGTTCTCCTTGATGCGAACCCCCGTGCGGTTGAGCTATACGGGGAATCAAAAGATGAGATAGTGGGTCATCGCTGCGACAAATTGTTCTGCCAAAACGAGTGTCCCATTATGGACTTGCATCAAACTATCGACCGCTCTGAACGACAGTTTCTCAAGGCGGACGGCAAGCACATTCCCATTATTAAGTCGGTATCAAAGGTCAACTACAACGGACGTCCGGCGCTGCTCGAAAGCTTTACCGACATTTCATCGGTCAAAGAGGCGAATGACCAAAAGCGTTTGGCAGAAATAGCGGAACAAATGAGTCAGGCAAAGTCGGCATTTTTGGCAAATATGAGCCATGAGATTCGCACGCCCATGAACGCCATTTTGGGCATTACCGAAATTCAGCTCAAAGACAAAACGCTCAAAGCGCAGGCCGCAGAGGCCTTTGGCAGAATCCACAACTCGGGCAATTTGTTGCTCGGCATTATCAACGACGTTTTGGATATTTCAAAAATAGAAGCGGGCAAACTTGAGCTGACGCTTGCGCCTATGGAGATGACGAGCCTCATCAACGACACGGTACAGCTCAATCTTATGCGCCGGGGCTCAAAACTCATTAAGTTTGAACTTGAGGTCGATGAGCGTCTACCCCAATGTGTACACGGCGATACGCTGCGCATACGACAGGTGCTTAACAATTTGCTCTCGAACTCGTTTAAGTATACGGAGTCTGGATCCGTCAAGTTTTCAATTTTTGCCGAGGACTGTGCAGGGGGCGAGAATGACACTGGCGGCAACATTGGCAGCAAAGACGGCACCAGCAGCGGCGGCAGTGCCGAGAGCGTTTGCCTTGTATTTCGTGTTGAAGACACGGGACGTGGCATGACGCCCGACCAGCTTGATAAGCTCTTTGACGAATATTCTCGCTTTGACCAAAAAGCAAATCGCATTACCGAGGGCACAGGTCTTGGTATGAGTATCACCCAAAATCTGATAAACCTCATGGACGGCGACATTGTTGTTGAAAGCGAGTTTGGCAAAGGCACAACTTTTACCGTGCGCTTGACGCTCAAACCGTGCGGCCCTGAAGTCCTTGGCCCAGAAATTGTGCGGGCTCTCAAACAGTTTGACGTGCAGGACAATCTTAAAGACGTGCGCCAAGCGGTCATAGTTCATGAGCCCATGCCCTACGGCAAGGTTTTGATTGTAGACGACGTGGAAACAAACATTTATGTTGCCATGGGCCTTTTGTTCCCGTATGGGCTGGAAATAGATTCGGTGAGCAGCGGGTTTGAGGCGCTTGACAAGGTCAAGAAGGGTGCGACCTATGACATCATTTTTATGGATCACATGATGCCCAAAATGGACGGCATTGAGGCGACCAAGCTTATTCGAGAACTGGGATACAAAGGTTCGATTGTCGCCCTGACCGCAAACGCCGTGGCAGGGGCAGCAGACCTCTTTATGGAAAACGGCTTTGACGATTTTATCTCAAAGCCTATTGACACCCGCCAAATGAATGCGGTGCTTAACCGCTTGGTGCGCGATGCCCATTCGGAGGAGGAAATTGCTGCTGCGCGCAAAGAAGCCTCTGCGAGACAAGCCTAAGGCATGTCCTAGAACACAACCATATTCAGCTCGAGTGCGGCCCAAAGCACAAACCAGAACACAAGCAACAGCAAAAGAAGCACTGCCGAAAGCACTGCTTGAGCAAGGTCGAGCTTGGAGCTTTTTATGTTATTCCAAACAGTAGCGAGGGCAGAAGGTTGTTTGCCGTCCTTGTCCTTAAGGGAAGCAAACGAGGTATCCAAAGCCACGTTCATAGTTTCTCTGCCAAAAATGACCACTACCAAAGCGACTACAGCAAAAACAACGGTGAGCAGCACAAAGAGTATGCTAAAGCCGTTCTCGCTCCCAAAGAAAGCGTAAAGCGCAGGAAGGAGAAACGGAGCAACCAAAGTGCCAACACGTCCAAATGAAGCCGCCCAGCCTACGCCCAAACCACGAATCTTGGTGGGGTAGAGCTCTGGTGTGTAGGAATAAACGCAACCCCATGCTCCCAATGCAAAGAAGTACAGGAGGCAGCCGGCAGCAAGTATTTGTCCGTCGCTTCCCGCCTGCCCAAAGAACCAAGCCGCAAAAGCAGTACCCAAGAAAAATCCTGCAAGCACTGGCTTACGTCCCAGCTTCTCTATTAAGTAGGCTGCAAGAAAATAGCCGGGCAGCTGGGCAAAACACATGATAAGCACAAACTCAAGACTTTTTGTAAGCGTAAATCCTTGCGCAAGCAAAAGACTTGGCGTCCACAGCACAAAGCCGTAATATCCCAGATTTATGCCAAACCACAGCACCCATAAAACAAGGGTCGAGCGCAGATGCTCCCCAGAAAACAGACTTTTAAGCGAAGCGAGAAAGGGCTCACGTTCTTGCTTTATGCTCTCGCTCAGCAGCTCGTTTGACTGCTTGTTAGAGGCAGCGTTTTTGGCAGCGCCCTCCGCAAGAGTTTCTTTGGTAGCTACGCCAGCTTGAACCTCCATTTGGTGAACAAGCGCATTTGCCTCGGTGTGCCTGCCCTGCGCCTCAAGGTAGCGTGGAGATTCTGGAACCGCAAAACGAAGCACAGCGGCAAACAAAGCAGGAACAGCGCCAATAAAGAAGGCCACACGCCAGCCGTAGACAGGGATAGCAAGATAGGCAACAAGAGCGGCAACTATCCAGCCCCATGCCCAAAAACTCTCAAGGATAACGACGTTTCTGCCACGTGATTTGACGGGCGAAAACTCACTCACGAGCGTTGAAGCAACGGGCAGCTCACCACCAAGACCGAGCCCCGTAATAAAGCGGAAAATCAAAAGTGATACGTAGTTGGGAGCCATACCGCACAGAGCGCTTCCCAAACTAAAAATAAGCAAGGTGGTGACAATGACGGTTCTGCGTCCCCAGCGATCTGCTGCAATGCCCGAGAGTGCAGCACCAATAATCATACCTACAACGCCAGAGCTGATAAGGAAGGTCTTCTCGGTAAGACCGATAGCCCAGTTGGGGTCTTCTCCAATGGCGGCAAGGATTCCAGACACCATACCTTGATCCATGGCGTCAAACATCCAACCAATGCCAGTAATAAGCAGCACGCGCAAAACGAGCGGCGTTAGGGGCAGGGCGTCAATACGTTTTGAAATTGAAATGCTCATTGGTAACAGACCACCTTAGGTCGGGGCTCACTAACATTTTAGGTCGCCAAACAACATTCGGCTGCAACGGCTCTCGATTAGATGCAACATTCCTTGATACAACATTCCTCAAAAACAAAGTTCTTATCGAACAAGCAAGCATTGTATCACTTGTTCTTGTTTGGTTCTTGTTGGTGTGTTCAAGCGTGCTTTCATCGAGCTTTTTGAGGCTTTAGACGGCTTGTGTCTGATATAGTTAGTGATAATGAAAAAACGGCAGTTTTCTGCTGGTGTGAGCAACGGCAAGGAGTATTTGTTATGGCCCAACGTAATCCAATGAACGACCGCTATCAGGGCGAGGGCCCCAGCGGCAAAACGCGTAAGTCTGCTTCAAGCGCAAAGCCAAAGTCACAGGCGGCAGCTTCGGTGTATATCAAGAAAAAACCTACCACGGCAAGCGAGAAGCGAGCAGCGCAAAAAAAGCGTGATGCCGAGAAACGTCGGAAAGACGAGGAGCGCGCACGCCGTGCAAAAGAAAAGGAAAAGGCGGCTCGTGTAGCAGCTGGTCTTGAGCCCATCGAGGAGAAAAAAGGTCCTCTGGCGGGCATTGCAACGGCATTGTTTGGAGAGGGGAGCAAAAAGACTACCGAGGCTGCTGAAGCTTCGGCGGCTGAGGGGGCTGCAAAGACCGGCACGAACGCAGCAGCTGCAAAAGCGACCTCCTCGGCAAAACAGACCCAACAAGCGGCAGACAATAGAGCTTCTGCCTTTCCTGAAACCGCTCAGTACAAGCGGCTCCGCAAGATTTATTGGACTTTGTTGGCAATAGCGCTTGTGTCGATACTGTGCGCGATTGCCTTCCAATACACCGGCTTGCTTAACACCTTGCCTCAGCAGGTATGGGTTGTTCTTGTTTTGCTTGCCTACGGAACGGTAATTCCGGCGCTCATATTGGATTTTGTGAAAATACGTCCGCTGACAAAAAAGCATCGGGCGCAGTTTTCGGGAGGCAAAAAAACTCCCAAGCAAGTCAAGCATGAGGAGGAAGCAGCGGCGTATGCGCGTGAGTTAGAGGAGGCGCGCGAGGCGGAGAAAGCGAGCCGTAAAAACGTTCGTCGTGGTGCGAAGCGCAAGGCTGCTGTTCTTGCGGACAAAACGAGCTCGCAGGGCAAGGTGAGTTCGCAGGGTAAGGCGAATGTGTCTGACAAGGTTGGTGGGCAGGCAAAGGCGAGCTCTCAGGGGAAGGCGAGCGCGTCTAAGAAGGTGGACGGGCAGGCAAAGGCGAGTTCTCAGGGGAAGGCGAGCGCGTCTAAGAAGGTGGACGGGCAGGCAAAGGCGAGTTCGCAAGAAAAACAACGCCAGCAAAAAAAGTAAAAAGGGACACAAATGAAACACTACGACATATACGTTACGTCCAAGCAAGGCATCTTTGATCCAGCGGGCACAACGGTAAACCACGCTCTGGAAAATCTTGGATATGAGGGCGTAAAAGACGTGAGAATTGGCAAGTTTATCCAGCTTGAAACCGCTGACGAGGTCGAGCTTGCCACCGTACAAGAGATGTGCGAAAAGCTGCTTGCCAACCCTGTCATCGAGGATTTTCGTATTGAGGAAAGCGCATAATATGGCGGCTTGCAACTTTGGCGTAGTGGTCTTTCCAGGCTCCAACTGTGAACAAGATGTTTTGTACGCTCTGCGATTTTTGGGACACGAAGCCACCCCTGTTTGGCACCAAGAAACCAACTTAGACAGCTATGATGCGCTGGTGCTTCCGGGAGGTTTTTCTTACGGAGATTATTTGCGTTGCGGTGCAGTCGCACGCTTTTCTCCCGTTATGGAAGCACTGATACGGTATGCAAAGGCGGGTCGTCCGGTGCTTGGTATTTGCAACGGATTTCAGATTCTTACCGAGGCGCAGCTGTTGCCCGGAGCGCTTATCCGCAATGCGAAGCTTAAGTTTATCTGTGAGAATGCTCCCGTGCGCGTTGAGAAAAGTGTGTGCAAGTGGCTTGACCTTGCGCCCGGCACGGTGCTTAACGTTCCCATAAACCATGGCGAGGGCAATTTTATTTGTGACGAGCCCACGCTTGATGCACTCAACAGTGGCGAACAAGTGGTGCTGCGTTACTGCGAGCCAGCCGGAGCGCCGGTTGCCAACGCTACCACCGGGGCCGTACAGGCTGCCAACGCTACCACTGGAACCGTACAGGTTGTCAACAAGGCCGTACAGGCTGCCAACGCTACCACCGGGGTTGCGCAGGCATCTAGCAGGGTTGCGCAGGCATCTAGCAGGGTTGCGCAGGCAGCTGCTGGAGAGTTAGGTGGTTTTGCCACCAACGGTTCGCTTGATGACATTGCAGGCATTTGCAACAAAGCAGGCAATGTCTTTGGGCTCATGCCGCACCCCGAGCGTGTGGTTGACGGCGTTAGCGGCGGTACGGACGGAGCCCCGTTTTTCTCCGCAATTATTTCGTATGCTCGGGAGGTGGCTGGCAAATGAGCGAACACACCCAAGACACCCAGGACACACAGGGCAGCAGCGCCAACCAGGCAACCCCGGGCAGCGACAATAGCGGCAGCAGCGCCAACCAGGCAACCCAGGGCAGCGACAATAACAGCGGCAATGTCAACCAAGCAAGCCAGGGCAGCGGCAATAACGGCAGCGGTAGCGCCAACCAGAATAATCCCATCGAAACGCTCGACCCAAAACTCGCAGCACAAGTAGCCGTTGAGCTGGGGCTTACCCCTGAGGAATATGAAAATGTTGTAGCCACCCAAGGCAGGGTGCCGAGCCTTACGGAGCTGTATATTTACTCGCTTATGTGGAGCGAGCATTGCTCATACAAACATTCCAAAAAGCAGTTGCGTATGTTCTCAAGCGAAGGCGACCATGTGTTGCAAGGCCCGGGAGAAAATGCAGGAGTTATTAGCGTGGGTGACGGTTGGGCGGTTGCTTTTAAGATGGAATCTCACAATCACCCCAGCGCCATCGAGCCTTTTGAGGGCGCAGCAACGGGCGTGGGCGGTATTATCCGCGACATTTTTACCATGGGAGCCCGTCCTATTGCTTGTTTGGATTCGTTGCGTTTTGGCACGCTGGACAAACCACGCCAACGCTATCTTTTTGACGGAGCGGTAGCGGGCATTAGCTCGTACGGCAACTGTTTGGGTGTGCCCACGGTAGGCGGCGAAGTCTATTTTGAGGAAACCTACGAGGGCAACTGTCTTATTAACGCAATGGCGATAGGGCTTATGCGCGAGGAGGAATTAACGCGTGCAGTGGGCTCGGGGCCGGGTAACTTTGTGGTACTTATTGGCTCAAGTACCGGGCGTGACGGCATTGGCGGCGCAAGTGTGTTGGCAAGTCAAGAGTTTGATGAAGCTGCTGAGAATAAGCGCCCTGCCGTGCAGGTGGGCGACCCCTTTGAAGAAAAACTCCTTATCGAAGTGTGCCTTGAACTTTTGAAGCGGGGCATCTTTGTTGCTTTGGGCGACTTAGGAGCGGCAGGCTTGACCAGCTCGGCAAGCGAAATGGCAAGCCGAGGTGGCGTGGGCATTGACATCGACGTGCGTGCGGTTGTGCAGCGCGAGGAAAATATGCAGCCCTTTGAAATTATGGTGAGCGAGTCGCAAGAGCGTATGCTTGCGGTGGTGCGTCCCGAAGATTATGCTGCGGTTGCCGAGGCCTGCGCTCGTTGGGGTGTTGCCTGTTCGCACATTGGTTTGATTACCGACACAGGACGTTTTGTGGTGCGTGATTCTGCTTTGCCAGCGGGCTTTGAGGTGGTTGCTGATATGCCTGCAGAAATGCTTGCCAACAGTGCGCCTGAATACGACCCCGAAATGAAGCGTCCCGAATATCTTGACGCAGTGCAAACTATCGACCTTTCGTTTGTGCACACTACGGAGCTTGCAACGCTGAGGGGCGATGAGCAAAACTATGCTGCAGCACTCACCGCACTGCTCGCAAGCCCCAACATCTGCTCCCGTGCTTGGATTTGGCGACAGTATGACCACCAAGTACAAAACAATACGGTTGTGTTGCCGGGTGCAGATGCGGCTGTTTTGAGAATTGGCGACACGGGACGTGGCGAGATGAGCATCCGGGGCATCGCCGCCTCAACCGACTGCAATGGGCGTTATTGCTATCTCGACCCTTACGTTGGTGCGCAGATTGCGCTGGCAGAGGGCATGAGAAACCTTGCCTGCGTGGGCGCAAAGCCTGCCGCTATCACCGATTGCCTCAACTTTGGCAACCCCGAAAAACCCGAGGTTTTTTATACCTTCCACAAGGCGATAAGCGGTTTGTCCACGGCGTGCAAGCACTACAACATTCCCGTTATTAGCGGCAACGTAAGCTTTTATAACGAGAGTTTTGGAAACGCCATTTATCCCACGCCCGCCATTGGCATTGTGGGTACTATTGACGACATTTCTTGCGTAACCACCGCAGCATTTAAGCAAGCGGGCGACACGATTATTCTTGTGGGCGAAACCCTCGATGAGATGGGTGGCAGCGAATATCTCAAGCTGCATTTTGGTATGGTTGCTGGTGCTGTGCCTGCGCTTGACCTTGACCTTGAGCGCGACGTGCAAGACTGTGTGTGCGATGCCGTACGTGCTGGCTTGTTGTCAAGCGCACATGATTGTAGCGAAGGTGGTTTTGCAGTTGCTCTGGCAGAAAGCTGTATTGCCGGCAACCTCGGCGCAGAGATAGCACTTGATGATGATTTGCCGCCCGCTGCATCGCTCTTTGCAGAAACGCAAAGTCGCATTGTGGTGAGTCTTGCCGAGGAAAAGGTAGAAACCTTTTTGGACTTACTTGCCGAGCGACGGGTTCCCTACAGTGTTCTTGGTGAGGTGGGTGGTGAGCGCCTTATTATTAAAGACAAGCTTGATGTACCGCTCAACGATGCTCCTGACGGTTCCTTTGCGGGCATAAGCTCGGTGTATCAAGAAAGCCTTGAAGCACAGGTTTCGCAGCGCTAGGACCAAAAACATAAAGCGAGAGGGTGGGAGCAAACCTTATGAAAAAAATTGGAATTATCAGCGACACGCACGGACATTTTCCGCAGAAAGTACACGAGGTTTTTGCAGGCTGCGACCACATCATTCATGGTGGCGACATTGGCGCGCCCTCCGTGCTTATTGACCTTGAAACTATAGCGCCCGTAACGGCGGTGCTTGGCAACTGCGACCACGACGACTTTGGACCTGCCGTTACCACTGCTGCGCTCAAAGAGTTTGACGGTGTACGTATTCTTGTTGTGCATAGGCCCTCAGATTTACGCGCGGTACTTGCTGGAGCAAACCCCAAGGTGCTTGCTCCGGGCAACCCGCTGCCCCACATTGCCATTCACGGACACACACACACGCTCAAAAACGAAATAGCAGGAGCAGTGCTTACCTTGTGCCCAGGCGCTCCTAACAATCCGCGCAACGGCACGCCACCCAGCGTTCTGCTTCTTACGGTAAACAAAGGCAAGGTCATCTCGGTAGAAACTATTGAGCTTTAGGCGGCAGCAAAGGCTTTACAGGCGCAGCAAGAACCCTCACCGAAAGGAACTTTTATGCAGTATCGTAAAGACCTCAAATCAGGCAACGAGCTTTCTGTTCTGGGCTTGGGGTGCATGCGTTTTCCGCGCGGGCTTGGCGGGCGTATCGACAAAGAGAAAACCGAGCAGATTATCCGCGAAGCCATCGAGGGCGGCATCAACTATTTTGACACTGCTTACGTCTATCCCGGTAGCGAAGTGATTACTGGCGAGATTTTGCATAAGCTCAGGCTGCGCGACAAGGTATACATTGCGTCCAAGCTTCCGCACGTTGCGTGCAAAAAACCGGAGGACTTTGACCGCCTCTTTAGTGAGCAGCTCAAGCGCCTCAAAACCGACCACATTGACTACTATCTGGTTCACAATATCGGAGAAATTAACTCATGGGAACGCCTGCGACAGCTGGGCATTGAACAGTGGGTTGCCAACAAAAAAGCGCAGGGGCAGATAGGGCAGTTTGGGTTCTCATTCCATGGTGCGCGCGATGGTTTCATGGAGCTGCTTGAGAGCTATGGCTGGGATTTTTGCCAGATTCAATACAACTATGGCGACGAGAATTATCAGGCGGGGCGCGCTGGTTTGGAGCGTGCTTACGAGAAGGGTATTCCTGTGATTGTCATGGAGCCGCTGCTGGGAGGCAAGCTCGCCACAGGCCTGCCCAAAAAGGCAGTTCAGCTGTTTGAAAAGGCGAATAAGGCACGCAGCAACACTGAGGGCAAAGCGCACGCTCAGGCAGGCAAGGCGCAGGGGAAAGAAGCGACGCCAGCAGATAGGGTACACAGCAACGAAGGCTTGCCAGCAGATAAAACCTCACAAAAAGAAGCGACACCAGCAGCTTGGGGCTTGCGTTGGGTGTGGGATCAACCAGAGGTGACACTTTTGCTTTCAGGTATGAGCAGCCTCGAGCAGTTGCGAGAAAACCTCGACACTGCTGCTACCGCAAAGCCCGGCATGCTCTCTAAAAACGAACACGCCACCATCGCACAAGTGATTGAGATTTTTCGTGCTGCCGACAAGGTACCGTGTACGGGCTGTCACTACTGTATGCCCTGCGCGCAAGGGGTTAATATCCCTGGGTGTTTTGCTTCTTACAACGCCCGCCACGTAAATGGTTTGGTTGCGGGGATGTCGTCGTACGTGATGAGTACGGCGGCGCTGCGAAGCGGTGGCGGTAACAACAGCGGCCCGAGCAACTGCACGCAGTGTGGCGTGTGCGAAAAGGCCTGTCCGCAGCACATTGAAATTTCGCGCGAACTTACCGCGGTAAAAAAGAAAATGGAACCGTTTTGGTACAAGCCAGTAGTTGCGCTTGTGCGTAAGTTTATGAGCTAGGCTATGAGTAAGTTTATGAGTTAGGTATGAGTTAGCCTGTGGGCTAGACTATGGGTTGGGTTGTGAGCTCGGTCATGAGCTTGGGCAACCGAACTGAGAAGGCGTAAGGGAATTTTCCCGATAAGCACTTCGTTGCAGTTCGCTGCATCTTGTTGTCCTTCCCCAAAGCGGAAGCAAAAATACCTCTCAAAATGCTATAAATGCTGTTAAATAAGTAACTTTTTCGGACTTCAAAGAAACCCTTATATTGGTGGGAAAAACCCTAATAAAATGAAAAAAAACCCCTTAGTGGAGGTATATAAAATCCTAAAAATGAGCCTCAATATACCGCTTCACGGGCGCAGTTGTGTATGGACTTGGTAAAATCTTTTTTAACTATTAGCATGGCTTTTTAGCGGTGATTTAGCATTGGTGGAACGTTGGCACTGTTAGTACGTTTGCAAGTTATGTTGGGTACGTAGGAATGTAGGGGACGAGTGAAAGGAAGTTGCCTATGAAAAGCAAGAAACTTGCTCTTTGGCTGGTCTGTCTGTGCATCGTCGCGCTTGTTACGACGATGGTCGGATGCGATTTGTTCAAGGGCGACGATGGGGCTGAAACAGAGGCTCCCGTTGTAAACACGGACAAGCACAAAGATGTTGTTACTCCTGAGGCCGACAAGTTTGGCGTTGTGAGTGCAGCGAAGTGGAGAGAGGCATATCCAGACGAGGTAGCATCATACGAGGATAACAAGAACAACGTCAAGGTACACAATTACCTTGAGATTTATCCTGCGTTGGTCAACCTTTATGCAGGCTATGGCTTCTCCAAAGGTTACAATGAAGCAGAGGGTCACGTATACACGCTGTCTGATTTGAAAGACACGCCACGTACGGGTCCTGCTTCTTTTGCAACCTGCATTACCTGCAAGACCCCGCAGTTTACTGCGGTAGCAAACTCTGTTGCAGCTGGCGCAGATGTTCTTGAGGTTGATCCTGACAACGAGAACGCTATCGTTGAGGGTGGCAAGATTACTGAGGTTAAAGGTATTGACATTTATTCTCAGAACTTCTTGGCTACTATCGATAACTTCGACGAGCCCATCAGCTGCTACAACTGCCATGAGAATGACCCTTCAGGGTTTATTGCTGGCAACAAGTTCTTTGTTGCTGCTCTTGGCGATGACGCTGCAAAGATTCCTGCACGTGCGCAGGTTTGCGGTCAGTGTCACAATGAGTACTACATCAATCCTCCTGACAAAGCTATCACCAACCCGTATAAGGGTCTGGCTGAGATGACCCCAGATGCCATTCTTGCATACTATGATGAGTGGACAAACGCTGAAGGCGTCAAAGGCTTTGCTGATTGGGAATATCCTGAGATTGGTACCAAGATGATCAAGATTCAGCATCCTGAGTTTGAGACCATCTATGGTGGCGACATGAACAAGATGGCTACCCAAAAGAACAAAGACACGGGAGAGATGTGGGTCTGCGCTGATTGTCATATGGGCAAAGCAGCAAACGCAGATGGCGTTGAGTATTCATCTCACTACTGGCGTAGCCCTCTGAACATTCCTGGTCTCATTGAGAACACCTGTTCAGATTGTCACGCTGATCTTAAGGCTGAGGTAGAGCAATGGACTTCTGACAATCGCGCTGCCGTAAAGGCTTGCAGCGAAGAGCTCGAGAAACTCGTTGCTAAGATGGGCGAGCAGGTTGCTGCTGGCACGCTTACTGGCGATAACCTCGCTGCTGCTCAGAAACTGCACCGTGAGGCTCAGTTCTATTGGGACTTCACCTTTGTAGAGAACAGCTATGGCGCTCACAACCGTGCGCTTGCAAACGACTGCCTCGACAAAGCTAACGAAAGAATTGCTAAACTTGCTAAGTTGCTCGGCTAGTATTTCTCGCACGTAAGTATTTGTAAGGGAGCGGTATTCCTACGGCTGCTCCACACGCAGGCGGGTGTTTTGACTATCAGGTTTATGTTGAAACACCCGCCTTGTTATTCTCAAAATCATAACTTGCAGGGTAAGTAACTCGAATGGTAAATAATTGTAAATCGTAGTAAGTAAAAGGTAAGAGAGGTTAATCATGAGCAAGGGGCACAACAAGGAAAAAACCTTGGAGAACGCCGTCGAAGAAGCGGCGGAGCTCACTGCAGAAGGCGTAGAAGTTGTTGAGGTAAAAGCAGCAGAAGTAGCAGAAGCAGCAACAACAGTGGCGCCACTCAAGAAAAAGAAAAAAAGAAAATGGCCCATCATTTTAGGTGTGTTGGCGCTTGTTGGTATTGTGGTTGGCGTTGGGGCTTTGATTTGGCATGAACAGCCGAGCTTCTGTGGCGCTATCTGTCACAATCCTATGGATCCGTATTATGCAACCTATGGCGAGGAACCTGGAAAAGCGGGCACCGACAAATGGGGCAACGCGGTAAGCGATTCAAACGCCATGATGGTGGTTTCTCATAAAGTTGAGAACCGTGCCGATTGTCTTGCGTGTCATGTGCCGTCTCTTGGCGTGCAAATGCAAGAGGGCCTGCAATGGGTCACGGGCAGCTTTGAATCGCCCCTAGAAGAGCGCACGCTTTCTCATTTGGTCAAGGATCGAGGTGTTGAGGCGGAGGAGTTTTGCCTGAATGCAGCATGTCATGACATGGATCGAAAAGGCCTTATGCAAAAAACTGCTGAGCGCGAGCGCAACCCGCACAACTGGCTGGTAATTGCTCCTTCAGACACAAACCATGCTGCTGTGAAGGATGCGGTAGGCCAGTGTGATTCTTGTCACAAAGGACACCGTGCATCAGTATTTCTGTGTTCTCAGTGCCATTCTGACTACGACCTCCCAGATGGTTGGATAACCTGGGCAGAAGAGCAGAGCTTGGCAAAGAGATACGGTCGTGTTGCTGACTAGTCTTTGGCCGGCTAACCGCTTCTCCTGAAGCGTCTTAAGATGAAAAAAACAAGGGGCTCGTGCGTGTTCTTTGCGGCACGGCGAGCTTCTTTTGTTATAGTGTAGTTGCTGGTACGGCGTGGCTGCTGCTGGAGGGCATCTGAAACTCTAGGTGGAAAGATCTGAGAAAACCCCAGAGGGGAAGGTCTGAGAACCCCCCTGGGAAGAATCGTCTGAAGCTTTGCGGCACGGCTCGTACGTTAGACTGTTGGGAAGGAACATTATGATTGTTATGCTTGGTTTTTTTAGCCTCCTCTTTGCTTTTGTAGGGGTTGTTGCTTCTGTTGCCTGTCTTTTGGCAGGACACCTCTCCTCAAAAAACCCTAAAAGCACAAAAGCTGTTTTGCTCATTCGCATAGGACACATAGCCGCACTGGCTACCGCTGCATTGCTTACCGTGTGTTGCCTTGTGCTTGTTTTTTGCTTCTTTGCGGGCGATACTACTATCACCTATGTGGTCAAAAACCAAAGTAGCATAACGGGCAGTGATGCATGGCTTTATAAGCTTTCGGGCTTGTGGGGCGGCAGAGAGGGCTCGCTCCTGTTCTGGGCGTGGCTTATCTCGGTATTCAATGCTCTTGTTGTTGTGAGAAATTTTAAGGCACCCAAAAAGATTGATACTATGGCACTCTTTGTTGCTCAGGTAGTGCTGACGGCTTTTGTGGGCGTACTTCTTTTTTCTGATACCAACATGCCTTTTGTACCCATGGCTCCAGAGCACTTTGATGCAGACGGCAAGCTTACTGGCGTTGCTGCGCTGTGGGGCATGAATCCTTTGCTTGAGCATTGGGCGATGGCCATTCACCCGCCAACACTGTTTGTTGGTTATGCGGGGCTCACCATACCTTTTGCCTATGCCATTGCGGCTCTCATTATCAACGACCCTTCAAAGGTTTGGGTTGAGCGCGCAACACGTTATACGCTCTTTTCTTGGTTGCTTTTGGGCATTGGCATTGGCCTTGGTTCGGTCTGGGCGTATGTTGTGCTTGGTTGGGGCGGCTATTGGGGTTGGGACCCCGTAGAAAACGCAAGCCTTCTTTCGTGGCTTGTGGGCTTGGCTCTTATTCATAGCTTTACCGTTTACCGTAAGCGTGGCGTGTTCAAGCGTTGGGCGATTATGTGTGCCTGCCTTGCTTTTGCGTTTGTAGTGGTGGGAACCTTCATTACTCGTTCGGGCATTGTGCAGTCGGTGCACGCCTTTGAGGGCGATACGGTTTCGCTCTTGCTATTCCTTTTCTTGATACTTGCCTCAGTGGCGGCTGGTTTTATTGGGCTGCTTATTCGCTGGGATAATTTTGGGCCTTCTGAGGACGAGGGCGACAATTTTGAAAGCCTTACCTCACGTGCCGCTGCGTACTATCTCAACAACGTCATTTTGATTGTGGTGTCGTTCTTGCTGCTTTATTTGACAGTGTGCTCTGCGTTGCCAAAACTTTTTTCAGTCGTTGTCTTAGGCTTTGTCATTACGATTCCTCCTTTTGCTGGTGAGGCAATTCCTGCAAGTATGTTCAATACCATTGCGTGGCCGCTTGGCATCCTTTACGCGCTTCTCATAGCTGTGGCTCCCTTGCTCTCATGGGCAAAAACGGGAGGTAAGCTCTTTTTGCAACGTGCGTTGCTTCCGGCTGTGGGAGCCATAGTGATGTTTGTTTTGCTGCTGATTTATTTTGTGGCAAAACTTCTGCCCGCTTACAAGGCAACACTGGCAGCAGGGGGAGAAACCGCAAGTGCGCTTCTTAACTATGGACCTTCTTGGTACTATAACGGTCTGGCAATCTTTGGTTTCTTGGTTGCTTCGCTTTTGCTCTTTACCAGTCTGTTTTTGTTGGGACGCCGTATAAAAATGAGAGGAGATGCCCTTCTTTCTCGCCTCGGAGGTCCTTTGGCTCATGCCGCAATGGCTATTATTCTCGTGGGTCTTATCGGCTCTTCTATGTATGTAACAGAAAAAACCGATCACTTTAACTATGATTCTGATACTGACACTGCTTCCAAAGATCTAGTAATTCAAGACTATACCTTGCGCTACACCGGCGAAAACAGGATTGAAATGGACGACGGTGCGAGCCTTTTGTATGGTCCAGAGCTCGATGTTTATAAAAATGACAAGCTGGTAGGACACATGAATCCTACGGCACTGTACAACATGGAAACTCAGATGCAAAAGTTTAATGCAGGAGTTTTGAGCTTTTGGAACGAGGATTTATTTGTGGTCTACCGCGGCGTAGATTCCCGTGGGGGAGAGGCTCTTGCCTTCGTGTTTGACCTGCGCGTTAATCCGCTTATTAGCTGGGTGTGGATAGGTTTTGTGCTTATGATGGTTGGTATAACGCTCTCAGTTATTGGACGGCGCGGTTCTGGCACAGGGCGCACGGCTGGCTCGGGGGATAAAGATAAGGAATCGTTGGTGCCTGGCGGTATTGTTTCTGATGCGTCTGGTGCGCCCAGTAAGCTTGTGGGTGCAAAGAAGCCCAGTGCGACCAAGAAGCCTGGAAGTGCTGAAAAATCTGGTGCGGCAAAGAAACTTGCAACGGCAAAGAAGCCTATTGCGAGCAAGGCTGCAGCGGTCAAGGCGCCTGTTGCGTCTAAGGCTACAACAGCCAAGAAACCTGCAGCAGCGACAAAGAAATCTGCAACGGCCAAGGCTACGACAGCCAAGAAGCCTGCAACTACCAAGGCTGCAGCCGCAAAGAAGCCAGCTGGAACCAAAGAGGAAAAGTAGTTTCTTTGTGAGTATTTGAGCCTTAGAGCTTAAGAGAGCTTTTTGTGCTGGGGTTGCTACAGGTAGCAACCCCAGCATTTTGCATACAGGAGTCCGCACATGCGCAACTACATGAGCAGCCAGAGCGTTTACCCTTTTGTTTGTTGCGCACTAAAGAAAAAACAGCCAGCCCAACAAGCGCAAGTACAACAAGCCCTACAACGAGGGTTCCGCCGTTTACGGTTATCCAACTTATGAGTGGTTCCACGAGTTTCTCCTTAGGTTTGTCTAGCGCTTCAAATAGGCGTATCAAAACACCCGTACTCCTCGCTCAATCCTCTTGCTTTTCTTGTTTGACCTTAGGGTTTGGTCGCACTAGTAGGAGCAACAAAAATACGAGCAACGCAACTGCTATGCCTGTCCAAAGGTCATACGAGCCTCCAGCAAACAAAGAGCCTATTTGATAGAAACACAAGGCGACCACGTAGGCAAAGCCACACTGATACCCAACGGCGAGCCAAAACCATGCAGCGCTTTTCATCTCGCGCCAAATGGTGCTCATGGCGGCCACACATGGTGCGCAGAGCAGATTAAATATTAAGAACGAGTAGGCACTCAAAGCTGTGTAGCTTGCTGCAAGCGGACTTACGGTGCCTGTAGCGCCTGTGCCCGTGCTGCTTTCTGCAAGCACTGCACCCGCCTTGCCCGCAGCGTCAATGCCGCCTATCACGTCAGCCGCCTCTCCAAAGTTGTAAAGCACCGCAAAAGTGCTCACAATGTTTTCTTTACCCAAAAGCCCCGCAACCGCTGCAACCGCTGAGCGCCAATCTCCCCAGCCCAAGGGTGCAAAAATCCATGCAATCGCAGAACCAACGGCAGCGAGCATGCTGTCGCCCATTGCAACCATGCCAAACCTACCCGCGTTGTCCCAGCCAAAGTTCGACGTGAACCACACCACAATCGAGGCAAGCAAAATAATCGTGCCGGCATTTTTTATAAACGACCAGCCACGCTCGCCCATGCTGCGCAGCATCGCAAGAATACTCGGCAGCTGGTACGGTGGAAGCTCCATAACAAACGGCGTGGTTTCCCCAGCAAAAAGGCGCGTTTTTTTGAGGATAATACCAGAGCACACAATGGCAGCAATTCCCACAAAATAGGCACTTGGCGCAACCCACCATGCGCCACCAAACAGCGCGCTTGCAATGAGAGCAATGATAGGCAGTTTTGCGCTGCAAGGGACAAACGTTGTGGTGATAATAGTCATTTTGCGGTCGCGCTCGTTTTCAATGGAGTTTGCCGCCATAATGCCGGTTACGCCACAGCCAGCCCCTATAAGAAACGGCACAAACGATTTACCAGAAAGCCCAAAGCGCCTAAACAAACGGTCAAGAATAAAGGCTACACGCGCCATATATCCGCAGCTCTCAAGAAATGCCAAAAGCAAAAATAAGGCAAGCAACTGCGGCACATAGCTTAAAACAGCCCCTACGCCAGCGAAAATACCATTAAGGATAAGACCCTGTAACCAGTCTGCGCAGTTGATAGAAACGAGAAAATCTCTTGTTGCCTCCTGCCAACTATTGGCAATGCCCGTGTTGAGTACCGCATTGGTGGCAGCTCCCACCAACGTTACCGCAAGCAAAAACAAAAGTGCCATTACCAGCGCGAAAATTGGCAACGCTGCGTAACGATTGGTAACCACACGGTCAATTCTATTTGAGAACGTGGATTCGTGGGGCTTGCGCACGGTGCAGCAGCCGTTAACAACGCAGTCGATATAGGCGTAGCGTTCGTGTGTGATAATGCTCATGCTGTCGTCGTCAAGTTGTTTTTCGCATCGCTTTATATCTTGTTCGATGTGCTTGATGAGGCCTGCAGAAATCTTGAGCCTCTCAATAGTTTCCTCATCACGCTCGAAGAGCTTGACAGCGTACCAGCGTTGTTTTTCTTCTGGCATACTGTGAAGCGCCGCCTCCTCAATGTGAGCAAGCGTATGCTCAACAATGCCCGAAAAACTATGCTGCGGTACGGGGGGTGCTTGCTCTGAAGCAACAACGGCAGTCAGCATGAGTTCTGAAATGCCCGTGCCTTTGAGCGCAGAAATTTCAATGACGGGGCAGCCAAGATCAATGCCAAGTTGTTGTGCGTTGACAGTTTTGCCACTTTTTTCTACGAAATCCATCATGTTGACGGCAACCACCATAGGAATGCCGAGTTCAACAAGCTGCGTGGTGAGATACAAATTACGCTCAAGGTTAGTGCCGTCAACGATATTGAGGATAAGGTCGGGACGGCTGGCGGGGTTGTCCGAGGAGCGGTTGGCAGTCTTTCCAGTGGACGTGTTGGGGCGGCTGGTGAGCCGTTCACCAGCCAGCCAGCCAGCGAGATAATCGCGCGCGATTTTTTCTTTTTCCGTGTAGGGCGAAAGCGAATAAATACCGGGCAGGTCGGTGATAATTACTTCGTCATGTTTATTGAGAATGGTTTGAGCGGTAGCACTTTGAGAGCTATCGAGCTTAAGGCAGCCAAGCTTAAGGCGTCCCTCCTTTTTCTCAACCGTCACGCCAGGCCAGTTGCCAACATACTGGTTCGAGCCAGTGAGGGCGTTAAACAAGGTGGTCTTGCCGCTATTTGGATTGCCAACCAGCGCAATAGTAATGGTCATTGCTGCGTTCTGCCTTTTGAGGTGTTGCTGGAGCTAATCGAGGTATCGTCTGCCGTGCCACTGCTTGTGGCAGCTCGCTGCCGCCAGCTAAAGCGCCCCCATCGTGCTTTCCCTCGCTTCTTGTTTCGCTCAAAACGTCTCGAGCGCCTGCCTTCAAAACCGCCTATATCAGCAACCTCAATGAGCTCCGCGTCATTTTTGCGCAAAGAGAGGTCGTAGCCACGCACGCTAATTTCAAAAGGGTCACCTAAGGGCGCAACTTTGCGAACATAGACCTCAACGCCTCTGGTTATGCCCATTTCCATAATGCGCTGCCTCAAAGACCTCTCGCCTCCGATTTTGGTAACGCGTACGGTTGTTCCAGGCTCTACGGCCTCAAGGGTTCTCATAGCAGTTCTCCTACGCAAAAAGCCTTAACGACAGCTCGGTTACCTAGTTTCAAAGGTCTTTGGCCAAGCGTTCTTGATTCTAATAAAGTTTACCATAGCTAACATTTTTGTGTCAAGATGAGAGTCTGAGCGATGGAGGTAGAGAGGATAAGATGGATGAGGAGAGGAAAAGATGGAGGAGGAGAGGGTAAAAAAGTTGGAACTCGCAAGAACAAGAAAAGTTGGAACTTGCGGAGAACGATAAAAGTTGCTGAGGCGCAGACACGAAAAGGTGTCGACAAGGAAGTTGCTGATAAGAAAAGTTGCTGTGCGCTTGCCTGAGCGCAAACACTTTGGTATCATAGCAACTCCGCAAAAAGCACCAGAAATGCTAAAAGCGGATATGCGGCGTTACCTCAGCTGGATAGAGGACCCGGCTACGAACCGGGGCGTCAGGGGTTCGAATCCCTTACGCCGCACCATAATGCAGATAAGAAAAGACCCGTATGGGTCTTTTCTTATTTTGGTAGGCTGTGCGTAAGGGAAAAGCGACAAATTGCAAAAAGGCAACGACTACACCCGCAAAATCAGCAATTGTAATATAATAGAGCCTAATGAGGACATTTCTAACCATATTAAAAGACAACTGGGAGTGGCGCAGGCAGATTGGCAGGCTTGCCATCTTTGACCTTGTCAAAAAGACGCGCGGCACGGCACTCAGCTGGGCATGGCTGTGGATACAACCCTTGATATTCATAGGTGTTTTTTGGTTTGCCCTAAAAGTTGGAATTAGAGCCGATAAAGATATGCCAAGCCCCTACTTCCTGTGGCTTATGGGAGGTCTCATCCCTTGGTTCTTTATGCGTGATATGATTGGCGGTGGTTCCGACATACTACGGCGCTATTCCTATCTGGTTACTAAAATTAAATTTCCGCTCGGCGGAATACCTACCATACATGCCTTTTCGTCACTTATCATTCACCTTGGCCTTGTTGTTGTGCTTTTTGCAATATATTTCCTTTTCGGAAAGACATTCGATCTTTATCTCTTGCAAATACCGCTTGCTATTATCTTGATGCTTGCCTTTTTTACCGTCTTTTCACTCATGACTTCCTTGCTTAGTGCGTTGAGTAAGGATTTTGCCAACTTGGTAAAGTCCTTTGTGACGCCACTCTTTTGGTTGTCAGGAATCATTTTTGATTTGTCTAAGGTAGATATTCCATGGGTTCAAACGATTATGTTGTTCAACCCCATAGCCTTTTTTGCAACTGTCTTTAGGAAGGCTCTTTACTACAAGACATGGGCATGGGAAGCCCCTTGGACAAAAGATTTTAGTCCTGAGGGTCTTATCTGTTTTGGCATTGTATTTCTCCTGACGCTCTTGGGAGCAGTTTTCCTGTATCGTCGCTTATCAAGGGAGGTGCCCGATGCCCTCTGATAATCAGCAAGTGAAAAGAACTCCGACAAAGGTTCCGACAAAGGCTCCTGCAAAAACTTCGGCAAAAGCTCCAGCAAAGGCTACCGCAAGCGCTCCGGCAAAAACTCCAACAAAGGTTGCCGCAAGCGCTCCCGCAAAAACTCCGGCAAAAAAGCGCACGCCCAAGAGCAACGAGGATGTTGTTATAGAGTTTAGACACGTTACCAAAACCTACCATCTTTACAAAAGCGACCAGGGGCGTTTTCTCGGGCTTTTTAACTACAAAAAGAAAAGCTCCTACCTTGGCTCAACCAACGCCAACAACGATCTCTCTTTTAAGATTAGGAGGGGAGAAACCGTAGCGTTTCTTGGCTTCAATGGTGCAGGAAAATCTACCACGCTTAAAATTGTAACTGGTGTTACTAAGCCTACCTCAGGCAAGGTTATCGTTAAGGGCAAAGTAAGCGCTCTCCTTGAGGTAAACGCCGGATTTGATCGTAAGCTTACCGGGAGAGAAAACATTCATTTGCGCGGACAAGCACTTGGCTATACGCGCAAAGAGATTATGAAACTTGAACCAAAGGTTGTTGAGTTTGCGGAGCTTGGCCCCTATATCGACCAGCCTATTCGCACCTATTCAAGCGGCATGAAGTCACGTTTAGGCTTTGCGTTTGCCGTGTCTGTCGACCCAGAAATTCTCATTGTCGATGAGGCTCTCTCGGTAGGAGACAAGCGTTTCAAAGAAAAGTGCATTACTCGTATTAAAGAGATTATGTCCCAAGAGCATGTAACGGTTCTTTTTGTGAGCCACACTTCTGCAACAGCCCGCGAGTTTTGCAAGCGAGGCATTGTGCTTGACAAGGGAGTCAAAATTTTCGACGGTGCAATTAGCAGGGCCATTTCAGTTTATAACGCGCTTGACGCGTAGCTTGACGCGTAGTTCAACGCGTTTGGCGTGCAGCTTGCCACAGAGCCTAACGCGAAACCTGTCGCGTAGCCTAATCGCAAGCGTAGCTTGACACGCAAACCTGACACACAAGCTTGACACACAAACCTGATGCACAAGCTACTCTTTTGGGCTTAAGCCCTCAACTATACGTACAATTTTTTGCGCAAGTGCTTCGGTGTTCCTGCCCTCGCTCAAAGTAACATACTTTGCACAAAATGTTTGTTGTTCTTGAATGTTGTGTCGACCGCAAACAATAGCATCAATCAAGTCTCGGGCATTTTTATAAACCGCATTTGGCACTTCATTGTGATAGTCAATAAAAATTCCGCGCGACTTTTCGTATGCCTCAAGGTCAAAAGCATAAAAATACACAGGTTTTTTCATAGTCATAAGCTCATAAACAAGCGAGGAATAGTCGGAAATACAGGCGTGAGCAGCCATTCCTATCTCGGTCGCAGAAAACTTTTTGTCAAACAAGACATCATCGCTTTGGTCAGCGGTTTTCAAGCTTTGGTCATCATCAAGGCTGTCAAACAAATCCTTTTGCATATCATGTCGTGGGTGCATTTTAACAACTAGCACATATTTGTTGTCCTGTGCGTTCGCCTCTTTGACGGCCTCGACCAACTCTTTTGTTTTCACTAAAAGCTCTTTACCATCTTTTCGTAATGTTGGCGCATAAAGAACAATTTCCTTTTCTTTCAAAAAAGGATAGGCTTCGTGTATTTTCGCACAAACTTTGGAACGTCTTTCTTTGTCTTGAAGATAGTCGGCACGTGGCAAGGCTCCTATAATGGCTTCCTTAAACAAAGCCCGATGCTTCGGAGGAAACTCGTCGGTGTAGCCATAAACCTGTCGCATTGCAGGCTCACATGCTGGAGAACTTACAAGAATGTGGGTGTAGCCACGGTGCATAGAAACCGCTTTGGCACGCCGCTCGCTCCACCCCTCTTCAGCTCCAAGCGCTGCGTATCCTGCCTTTTTCATAAGCCCAAGCGCATGCCATATTTGTACAACATTAAGTTCTTTTCTGTGATTAAGCACGCTTATGGGAATGCAATACGAATCGAGTATCACCAGTTTTGAGGTTGCGATATGAAACATCTGCGAAAGCATCATGGGTGCGTGACCCAAAAGGCTGCCAAGGTTATCGTCAAATTTTTGACACTTCATAACATATTGATAGTCAGGCAAGTTTTTTTCTAGTTCTGCTTGCAGCAAAACAAAATCGAGAGATGGCGAGTTAGTAAGCCTGCTTATAAAGACAATTTTGTTCCGCACGGGCATAATCTTCATAAAGAAGTAAATAACCCGCAAGCACACACAAATCGTTCTTATGCCAAAATCAACCAGTACTGTCATTAGATCCTACCTGTTGCAACCTTTCAGTCGCCAAGAAGCTTTCGCCAAACGTATCATAAGAGGTTATTCCTCATCAAAAGATAACACCGTGCGTCGCATGCCTTCACCCAAAGAAACAAGAGGCTTCCAACCAAGAGATTCTATCTTGGAAGTGTCAAGCTGCGCCAAAGGTATGGGGTTGTATCCTCCCTTGTGGGCGGCACTCGCTTCGCCGGCAAATTCAAGTTCCACATCACGTTCTGGGAAACACTCAATGGCTCTTTGAGCTACCTCGCGAATCATGAGCACCTCAGTTTCGTTTGCAAGATTAAAGACCCGCGGCTCTGCGCTAGAAAACGCTGCGCGAAGCATCCCATCAATGCAATCAGTAATGTAACAAAAACCGCGAAGTGCTGTACCGTCACTGGTAAACACAATATTTTCTCGTCGAACCACAGCACCAAGTATGTCAGCCATTACACGACCGTCATTGCTTAGAGCCATGCTTGGGCCGTAAGTGTGCGCTATGCGTAAAATAGTAAAGGGAACGCCATACTGTTGAGCGTAAGCAACAAAAAGTGCCTCAGCCATTTTTTTGCTTTCGGGATATGAATTGCGCGGATGCAGAGGATCTAAAGCCCCCATATCCGTTTCTTTGATAAAAGTGATGTCTCTAGGGAGTTTGCCATAAATCTCGCGTGTAGATGCGAGTACAACATTTTTTGCCTGAGCTTTGTAGGCATATTCAAGAAGATTGATAGTGCCTGTTGTGTTTGCTTTTATAATTCCTACGGGGTCTTGTGCTATATGATGGGCACTCGCAGAGGCAGCGAAATGAAAAATGTAATCAATGTGCGCAGGTAGTGCCTCGTTAGATTGTTCAAGTGGTTGGCATATATCTTGGGCAATAAGATTGAAGTAACTTTTGTCTGTCCATTCGGCAAAAGTGCTCTGGGCTTTTTCAAGATTGCGCGCAAGTACATATAGTGTTATTCCAAGGTTCATGTTCTCGTTCAAATGACAAAAAAGCCAAACCAGATATTTGCCTATCAAGGAGTTTCCACCTGCAACGAGTATTTTGGAATCTTTGAGCAAAAACAAATCTAATCCAGAGCGCTGGGAAAGCTCTTCGATATCTTGAGCGATTATTTTATGCATAATGCTTCTCCTTTTATTCTCCTTTTACGTGCTCTCTCTTTTGCTGGGCGCACCCGCGTGCCTTAATGCCTTCTGTTGGCGCACGAGCATGTTGTGACGCCTTTCGGCGAAGGTAAGCTTATCAATCTCGCAACAGTCTGCCGTGTTAGCACCTAAGCGCGACAAGACAGCTTAGTCTTCAAGCAAAGGTAATCCAAGAAGTTCCTTGCTCTTGCGGTAGTTTAGGAGCCCCTCAAGAACATAGACATCCTCGGGGTTGGTAATTTTAATGTTGCCCACATTACCGCGCACAAGATTAATCTTTTTGCCCAAAGTGTGATAGAGCGTACAGGCATCAACAATGTCCTCATAGTGAGGATTGGTTTTTCTTATAGTATCATGCGCCTCAAGCAGATCATCCATAAAGAATGCTTGCGGTGCTTGAACGGCAAAGGTGTGTCGGCGTATGGGCACACTGTTTACGTTAACGCCGTCATCACTCACAATAATAGTTTCATGGCAAGCTGTACTTGTTATTGCGTTGCCTTTTTCTCGTGCGGTTTCAACAAGATGATCAATGAGCACGTCAGTAATAAAGGGGCGCACGCCGTCATGAATGAGAACAACAATGTCTTTTGTGTTGCCCTCATTGTGCGCACGCGCTTCAACGAGCGCATTGTAGATGGATTGCTGCGCCGTATCACCACCAGCAACAACGGCCTTGATTTTTTCAACATCATGATGAACTATGAGTTCTTTTGTGTGCTCAATCCACTCTTCTTTACACGCTAAGTAGACCTCGTCAACAAGTGGGTGTTTTGCAAAATGCTCAAGCGTCCAGATGAGTACGGGCTTATTGTTAACTTCAATAAACTGTTTAGGAACCGCCACGTTTCCCATACGGCTCCCAACGCCTCCTGCAAAAATAATAGCTACATTTTTAGTCATTTATTTCCCTATCTGTTTCTCTTTACTAATAATCTACATACGGACTACTAGATGTGCTTGTTATAACATTATAAGATTATAAGTGATTGGGTGCATACAGAATGCGTACGGAGAATGCCTCATAACGCAATAAGTGGAACACGAATTTTGAGGCTATAATATAATTGTCTATTGTAGTCTGCAAGTATTTGTCTCGCAAAACTCGACAACAAAGCCCCTGTGACACACCGACTGGAGAAATCGTGTACGCTGAAGTACCAATAACAGAAAAACCAGAAACAAAGACCCCTTCAAATGAAAGCCAGCAGTTTGTTGGCAAGAAGAACTCTCTGGGGCGCTCTACAGTCAAGACGTTAAAGTATTTTGTGGCATTCCTAGCGATACCGTTTCTCTTTGTCTTTTCGAAAATGGTTCCCATAAATCCTAAAAAAGTCATGTTCATGACCTATTCAAATGATTACACCTGTAACCCAAAGTATATTTGCGAGGAGCTTCTTAGACGAGATAGCGGCTGCAAAATAATATGGGCGGTGGATAAAAAGGATTCCAAAAATATTTTTCCTCAAGGAATAACGTTGGTTAAGAGGTATTCGCTTGCCTTTTTCTATGCTCAGGCTTCTTCAAAAGTGTGGGTAGACAACGCTTTGAACTTCTTGTGGGCTTGGTTTCCCAAAAAACGTGGTCAAGTATTGCTCAACACTTGGCACGGCTCCATGGGGCTTAAGCGTATTGACAAGCAAAACGTGCAGCGTAAAAGGTGGAAGCGCAAGGCCCAAAGAGTTGGCGAACTTACTGATTACTGCATTTCTAACAGTCTTTTTGAGGATGAGGTTTTTAGAGAAACCCACTGGCCCAAAACCACTATTCTTCCCTATGGGCATGCACGCAATGACGCTTTGATAAACAGCGAACCCAGTTTTGTTGTGACACTCAAAAAGAGAGCTTGTGTTCAGTATGGATTTAGCGAGAACACAAAAATTGTTCTATATGCGCCTACCTTTCGAGAAAGCAATTCTCTTGAGTTCTATAACGTTGATTACGAGCGCCTTTGCTCAGGCCTTGCAAAGCGTTTTGGTGGTCAGTGGCTTGTGATGGCTCGCCACCACTACAGCAACAAGATTTCAAAAGAAGCAAGTGCGCTCTTACAAAACAAAGAGTGGGTAATTGATGTGACAGACTACACGGATATGCAGGAGTTGCTTTTGATTGCCGATGTAGGCGTTACTGATTATTCGAGCTGGATTTGTGATTTTGTACTAACTTCGAAGCCGGCTTTTATTTACGCGTCCGACCTAGAAGAGTATCGCAGTGGCAGAGGTTTTTACTACCCACTCGAAAGCACGCCGTTTCCTCTTGCGACAAACAATGACATCCTTGCGACTTCCATTGAGAGCTTCGACCAAGAAAAATACGAAAAGAACTGTTCACAGTTTCTGCTTGACCGTGGTTCGTACGAAAAGGGCACTGCATCAAAGCGGGTAGTCGATGACATTTTGCAGATATGCGAGGTATAATACTACACAACGAGAGTTTAATTGCTCAGGCGCACGCCGTTGCATCCTTCACTTTTGGGAGGCTTTTGAGGGATTGTAAGATGCATGAGCGTAAATCTCCATACTGCCTATTCGTCAAAACCAGCAGGGAATACAAGGAAATTATATGATAAAAGTTTTACTGCTTACCTATAAAAGCTCTGATAATCTTGGGGATCAGATAATAGAAGCCTGCATTCACTCTCTTTTGAAACTTGTTTTTGAGGATTTAGGGGTAGCGGATTTTTACATTGACAGCCAAGACATTGAGGCATTTTTGCCTGAGAGTGCTGCAGAGTATCAGATGATTGTGTTTGGCGGCGGCGGCATCATCAAGTTTGAGTACGAAGAGTTTCACAAATATGTTCCTGCAGTAGTTGCTGTTGCCGATGAAAACGAGGTGCCGGTACTGTTTTCTTCGGTAGGGGTAGAAGGCTTTAACGCCAACAGCGCTCGATGTCAAAGACTTAAAGAGTCCCTTAACAAGCCTTGTGTCAAACAAATTACCACGCGAGACGATTTTGAGTCGCTTAAGCTTTACATTGATAACCCAGATATCGCCATAGCTCCTGCTGCAGATTCAGCTTTATACAGTGGCTCTGTGTTTGGCATCCAGCAATCTCCAACAGCAAAAACCATAGGTCTTGCTGTGGTAAGAAAAGGCATTTTCAAAAGAAATGGGATTGACTGGGAGTTTGAAGATGAAATGGTGTTTTGGAGCGAGGTGATAGATCTTCTAAAAAGCAAGGGCTATCGCTATCAAGTCTTTACTATGGGACACTTTGATGACGAAGTATTTGCCCTTGAAATGGTCAAAAGAGGCATTATTGATAGAAGCGAAATGGTTGCACCCATATGCAGCAGCGAGCAGCTGTTTGACACACTTTCACACATGGCTGGTGTCATTGCCTTTAGGCTTCATGCTGGCATAGTCTCATATGCCCTAGGAGTACCTGCAATAAACCTTTCCTGGAATAACAAGGTGACTCATTTTTATCAAAACATCAATTTGCCAGAAAGAGTGCTTGAGTTTGAGGATTGGAACGCCCAAAGCGCAGTTTCTCGTCTTGAACAGGCCTTGAAAGACCGCAAAGAACAAAAAATAAACACCTCGTATCTTTACAGCACCTACAGCACTTTGTTTGACGGTGTTGTTGCATGTCTCGAAGCAAAAAAGCTCTTGCCCAAAGACACTCCAGCTAAAAAGCGTGGTTTTGAAGAAATTCTCGCGTCCAAGGCTCTTTATTTGCCACCTCGAAGCGACGGTGAACTCCTTGCGCTTGCGCACGACAAAATAATGACCATTGAGCGCAGATATGCAAAAGTAGAGCTACAAAGAAGGGGCCCTACGGTTTTGAACCGAATCGTTAAAGGTCTCAAAAAATGGCGTTGGGGGCGTTTTTTGGTCGGGCAATTAAAGAAGATTAAACGCGCGTTTATACACTAGGAGCTTTTGCATGAATGAAACAAAGGCGCTTTATGAGAGCGTATCAAGGTTTCCCACAATAACTGATGTTACTATTGAGGGGCTCTATTTGGGCCTAACAATTTCTGATGCAGGCAATCATGACATATATCTCACCATGGGCAAAAAGGGAAAGCTCATGCTGCCCAAAAAGGAAATTGAACAGGATGTCTATCATATTGAACTCAATTTATGCTGCGTAGGCAAAAACAGCTTTCTTTCTAATGGCACCTATCTGTTTGGGTTTTACGACAGCGAGCTGGCTGAAAGTATTGGAAAAAAGAGCGATGCTTTTATGTCCTGTGCCGTTCATGAGAGTGTTTCAAGAAGAATTTCCTCTTTATCAAGAGTATATAAATATGGGAAGAACAACTACGCCTACAACATTTCTTTTGACATATTTGGCTTTGCCGATGTGATGATGCATCTCAAAATGGCATCTTATTTTCTCCGTGTAGATAAAAAATGGGAGCGCAGAAAAACCCTTGCGTTCACGGAGCAAAAAACTCTTGCAAAGAAAACTAAATCTTTATTGACAGCCTTGTATTATGCGTTCTTAGGGCTTGCGTATCGAACGTTTTCTCTAGTTCATAAACAATCAACGGCGCTCATTCTCTACAAGTTCACCGGTTCTCTTGCTGGAAATCTTGCTGCCCTATACCAACGCATACTTGAACGAGGAGTTGACAAACAGTGTTCAGTTGTTTTGCAGTGTAGCGATGGTGTCGGCGAAAAAATGAAATTATTTGGCTACATAAAGCTTGTCAATAATCTTGCGAAAGCGCGATACGTTTTTGTAGATGGCAGTGTTCCCTTGCTCAAACACATAAAGCTTGTACCAAATACCAAGCTTGTGCAACTCTGGCATGGGGGAGCTGGCTTTAAGCGGGCTGGCCTTGCTCGTTTTGGCAATGCTCAGTCAGTTTTTCCTAACCATTTGTCGCATCGACAAGTTGCCCATGCGCTTGCTGCATCACCCCCTCTCACAAGGGTGTTTAGTGAAGTTATAGGAATACCAGAAGATCGTTTCTTTACTGCAAATATGCCTCGTCTCAATACTCTGGTTGACAGCGAAAATGTTGAACGTGTGAAAACAGAGTTCTTTTCAAAATACCCGCAGTTTCAAGAAAAAAGAATCATTCTTTTTGCGCCTACGTTTAGGGGAGGTCTGTCTCAGGCCTACTATCCCTACTCTATGATGGATTTTGAAAAGATGCACGAGATTCTTGGCAACGATAGTGTTCTTGTTGTTAAAATGCACCAAGGCATCAAAGAGCTTCCTCTGCTCGACAAGTATGCAAGCAACATGATTGACCTATCCAAACAAGCCGAAATAAATGATTTGCTTGTAGTTTCAGACGTCCTTATCACTGACTATTCTTCAACCTACTACGATTACGCTTTGCTTAAGCGCCCCATGCTGTTTTACTGTTTTGATAAATATGTTTATGAAAACACTCGCGGCGTTTATCAAACGGTCGATGATGGAGCGCCTGGAAAAGTGGTTAACACCTTTGATGAGTTGCTGCTTGCACTGCAGACAGAAGACTATGACTATGATAAAACTCTGGCATTTTATGATGAGTTTTTTGGTGATTTTTATTCTCAACAAAGTGCCTCGGACTATGTTATTGACAACTTCCTTCTTGCCAGCGTTGACGCAGGCACAACAGATTAGATTTTCCAGAATCGCTACTAGACGATTGGATGCCTGATGAACCTACTTATTTGTTTGCCAAAAAACAAGCGCTCATCATTAGAAGATATTTTAGAACTCGAGAAGGGGCTCTATCGAGGAATGCACATCACTGTTCTTTGCGAAGAAAAAAGTGATTTCAAAACCCTGCAAGACAACAACATTAATGCAGAACTGATAAACTTGCAGGATTCTTCGCAGATTCGTACTTTTAGCAAGGGCGTTCAGGTAGATTTAATCTGCATTATTTCTACTGCCTTGACGGAGGCAGACAAAAAAATATACCAGAGTTTTGATGCCCCGGTTGTTTTTGTGGATAGCGTATCTGAATTCATTTTCTTTAAGGTTTGGAATAACTACAATTATGCTGTAGAAGAAGCTGACCGCCGCAAGGAAAAACTCGGTAGGAAAGATGAAAAGCTCAACAAAAAGGACGAAAAGCTTGAGAAAATCAGTGCCGATAGGCAAAGGATTCTGAGTCAATATGAGGCTTTGTCGCAGACAAAGTTGGGAAAACTGCAAACTTGGCTTGAGCGGGGCAAACGAAAAGCAAGCCGCACCATTGCCTCTCATAAAGAACAAAACAGTCAAGAAAGCCAAGAAAAAGCCCTAAAAGAACTCAGTGCTAAACTCAAAACACATCAAAGAACTAAGTTTTATAGCAAAAACGACTCGGTGCTTTCTCTTGAGGTTGACAGAAACAAAACGCTCAAGCCAAAAAAGAGCTTTGCATCTTTCACAAATGCTCAGCGATACAACGAGCTTACCGAGCAAGCCAAAAAGATATCTTCGAGCAACGGCTCCAAATACTACACAAGGCATCCCTATCGAGTAGGGATAATTTCAGACAGATTTCTGTATGAATCGCTTAGAGATTCTGCCGAGACGGTCTTCATTCAACCAGATATTTGGCAAGATCAAATCAAAGACATTGATGTTCTTTTTGTTGCATCTACGTGGCGTGGTCTTGAAAGAGAGTGGTGGCTTTCAAGCACAGAGGGCACTGAGACGCAAGAAACTTTATTTAAGGTCATCGATTCTTGTCGTGCTTCAAATATAAAAACCGTTTTTTATTCTAAAGAAGATCCGGTCTATTATGATCGCTTTTTGCCAGTGGCAAAACGTTGCGAATTTGTGTTTACAACAAGCGCAGAATGCATTCCTCTTTACAAAGACGACTGCAAGCACAACAAAGTGTTTCTACTACTCTTTGGAGTAAATCCTCTTTACCACAACCCTATTGGTCATGCAAATTATTTTAAGCACAACAGCGTACTCTTTTCAGGCTCTTGGTATTCCCAGTACTTTGAACGATGTAAAAAAATGTACATGATTTTTGAGGGTACGTTTGATGCAAACAAGCACTTTGAAATAATTGATCGAAACCACGACGGCAAACCTACGAGAAATTGTTTTCCAGAAAAATATTGGGCTTACGTGGTTCCTACTATTGACCACGATGTTTTGCAGAGCGTCCATAAGCTCTTTGAATGGTCTTTAGGAGTCAACACCGTAACCTTTAGCACAACCATGTTTGCTAATCGCTCCTTTGAGCTTTTGGCGCTTGGAGCTTTGTCTCTTTCGAACTATAGTGCTGGCCTCAACGCCATACTCCCAGAGGTCTTTATTGCACATTCACAAGAGGAAGTAACTCGTATTCTTAACACCTGTGATAAGGAGTATTTATACTCAAGAAAAATTATGGGCATTCGAAGTGTCATGAGCAACCATGATGCCTACAGTCGCATGGGAGAAGTGCTAAAAGCGCTTTCCTATGACACAAGCAGCAACAAAAGAAGCATTGCGGTAGTAGTGCAAGAAAAAACTGCGCAAATTGAGGAGATGTTTGCCAACCAAAGCTATCAAAACAAGAAGCTCATTGAGATTTCTGAGTTTGACGAGAAAGCAAAAGAGAGTTTTGATGCCATAGCTTTTTGGGATGCAACCTCAGCGTATGAGTGTTGGTATTTAGAAGATCTCATGAACGCCTTCAAATACACAAATAGTGATTACATAACAAAAGATGCCTACATCGACGGGGAACTTCTCGTTCAAGGAGATGAACACAGCTACGTTTCTATAATGAAGAGCAAATACCGAACTCTCTTTTGGGCCTCTTCTTTTACCGCTCAAGATCTTTTACTGTTGAAAGAAGCCGTTAGGCTGCCTAACGGCTACAGCATAGACCACCTAAACTATTGCACCGCAAAAGGTAAAACTGCTGCTTCAAGAAAACGAAAATATAAGATTTCCGTGATTGTTCCGGTTTACAACAACGGAAGATATTTGTATACCAAAGCTTTTGGCAGTCTGCTCAGGAGCAGTGTCTTTGAAGACTCGGAAATTCTCTTGATCGATGGCGGATCAACAGATTTAGAAACAAGAGAAACAGTCAAGCTTCTAGAGCGTCAATACCCCAACGTCAAAGCGCACTTCCTTGACCCAAACGGCAATGATAGCAGCTGCCTCTCGATATCGCTCGCTAAAAACAAAGGCATCGAGCTTGCAGTGGCAAAATACCTTACCTTTCTTAATCCAGAAAGCGAAGCACTGCACGACGGTTACGCTGAGCTTTACAAGGTTGCCGAAAAGCAAGACTGTGAACTTGTTGTTGGGGAGAGCTTAGAGGCATCAACCGATGGAGTTGTTGCTACGTCGCTCAAGAGCAAGATGCTTTCTGTTTGTGACAGTGAGTGTATGGAAAACAAAGGACGACGTTTTATTGCCGCCTCTCAGTTTGCACTCATAAACCCCCAAGGTTCTCTTGTTGCAAAAGAGCTTATTGAAAACAAAGGACTGCGTTTTATTGAGGGAATAACGGGGGAGGATGCTTTGTTTGGCTGGGAGCTTATGCTTTCTGCGAAGCGAAGCACAATTATTGACACCATTGTTTCGGTTCAATATCTTGACAACAAGTATCTTGCGAGCGCTTGTAATAAGGGGGACTCTTTTGAGCAGCTCTTGGCATTTTACCAGCACCAAAAGGAATTTTTGACCAAGAACAAGCTGTTGGAAAAATATATGAAGCTGTGTTTTGAGGAAGATTTTGAAAATGCGGTACTTAAGAAACTTCTTGCAGCAGAAACTACTGTCAAAAAACGCACTGCAGCCATTGTTGTTAGCAACAATATCTACCATGAGTATGCAGACGTTTACACAGGAAACAACGAGCTTATAAAGCAGTTTGTTAAGCACAGCAAAAAAAAGAACTATGAAGCAGCGTATCTTGAGGTTTTGAAAGCCGAGCGCTTATGGTAAGTGCTTTTGTGGGAGGCATTGTGTAAAAAGAGCCCCTGAATATATTTGGAGCAGTGCGTCAGTGTATATTCCTGCAGATGGTGATGGTTTTGCACTATAATTAACAAATTGCACGGTCAAGCTTTTGAAAGGTTTACATGGTATTTTCGAGTTCGGTTTTTCTTTTCGCTTTTTTACCTATAGTTATTGGTGTTTACTACTTTGCTAATCGAAAGATTAGGAACGTGGTCCTACTTGCCTTTTCGCTTGCTTTTTATGCCTGGGGTGAGCCCGTCTACGTTTTCTTAATGATAGTTTCTATTCTGGCCAACTGGACAGCAGGCATTGCTATTGGAAAAGCAGAAGCCGCAACGAGAAGAAGAGCCTTTCTTGTTGTTGCCTTGCTTATTGATCTTGGCATCCTTGGCTTTTTCAAATACCAGGGTTTTCTCGCTGACAATATCAATGCCTTAGCAGGCAGTACTCTTGTGCCTAATTTAGAGCTTCCGCTGCCCATTGGCATCTCTTTCTTTACCTTGCAAGCGGTGTCCTACATTATTGATGTCTATACAAAAAAAGTTACTCCCCAAAAAAACCTGCTTAACCTTGGTATGTATATTGCCTTATTTCCCCAACTTATTGCAGGACCTATTGTGCGCTATGAGACCATTGAGGAGCAGGTCAATAATCGTGTAGAGAACCTCGATGACTTTACCAGTGGTTTGCGTTTGTTCATCATAGGGCTTGCAAAAAAAGTGCTGCTCGCAAATAATGTTGCCATTTTGGCTGAATCCATGATGAATGCAAGTCCAAGTGATATTGGCTTTATTGGCGCATGGGCTGGCATTGTTGCCTATAGTTTTCAGATTTTCTTTGATTTCTCAGGTTACTCCGACATGGCTATCGGTCTGGGTAAAATGTTTGGGTTTAAGTATCTCAGGAATTTCAACTATCCGTATATCGCAAAGAGCATAACTGAGTTTTGGCGACGCTGGCATATTTCGCTTTCGTCTTTCTTTAGAGATTACGTCTACATTCCCTTAGGCGGTAACCGCGTTGCAAAATCACGTTGGTTGCTTAACATCATGATTGTTTGGGGCTTGACTGGTCTTTGGCATGGGGCAGCTTGGAACTTTGTTCTCTGGGGTTTGTATTACGGCATTATTCTCATTTTTGAAAAATTGGTTTGGGGCAAGTTGCTTGAACGTCTGCCACGCATTATCCAGCATTTCTACGTTATTGTTTTGTTCATTATAGGATGGGTATTCTTTAGGGCGACCAGCCTTGAGCATGTAGGCGGACTTCTTGCCAGCATGTTTGGTTTGCATGGCTTTACTGGAACCATGACTTTTTGGGAACTTCACGCATGGGAATATTGGCCACTCTTTATTATCTGCGCGCTTGCCTCTACTCCGGTGATTCCTTGGTTGCGTAAACATATTGAAAACTACATCAGCAAGCAGGGGGGGGGGCACCCAGTAAAGTTCGAGGCTGCACCGCTTAAAGGAAACGAACATCCGCCCCTTGCTGGACTTGACCCAAGTATTGTCTTAGCAACAGGAAGGCGTGGGCTTGTTTTTACGATAAACACTTTGGTTGACATAGGCCTAGTGGTGTTGCTCGTCTTCTCGATTTTTGCGATAGTTTCTGGTTCTTTCAACCCCTTTATCTATTTCCAATTTTAAGGAGAACAGGTAGATGCTAAAAGCACGGAACATAATTTTTATTGCAGTTTGTTTAACACTGTTTTGTTCTGTTTTTATTTACAAGGCTGCCGACAGAGTGCATATTTTGCCAGACTCGATGAGTGGGGTTACCAGATCGTCGCTTGAAGGTCGTGCGTACCAAGAGCTTCCAAAACTCTCTCGCGGTTCTTTTAACAAGGGTACGTTTCAAGAGGAGTTTGAAACCTTTATGGCAGACAGCTTTCCTTCTAAGGACAACGCCCTGCTTGCTAATGCGGCGTGGCAGCGAAATATGATAGCTGCGGCAAATGTGCCTTTTGGATTTAAGGTCTATCCAACCTTTTGGAATTCGATTAGGCTCTATGACCCAGAACACAAGCAACTATTTTTTACTCCAGGCAAAGCAACAGACAAACAAAAAGAGATTATGATAAATCTGGCTAACAGCATCACTCAGCTAAGCCAAAATCATGATGTGAGAACCGTTATTTATGTGCCAAACACATCAAATAGCTGTTCTGTAAACCCAGCTGTAGATTATGTTAGCGATCCCACCACTATGGAAATTCTCGACAAAAACTTCTTTTCGCAGTTTTCCCATGATAAGATTTTTACAATGTATCCCCGGTACAACACGGTTGCTGAGCGACAAGAACACTACTATCAAACCGACTTTCATTGGAACATACACGGAGGCTATGCTGGTTACGTAGAAATAATAAGGGCACTTGGCTTTGAACCTTGTGTTCCTGTTGAGGCTCTTTCATTTGAAGAATATGGGCTTAGGGGCACCGACTCGCGGGTAGGGCTCTACTTTTATAACGACGACGATTATATTCAGGATCTCGTTTTTGATTATCCTGCATTTTCAACTTATCTTGACGGAGAGCCATTTGATCGTACTCCAAAACGAGACAGCATTTTTAACGACCAAAAGATTGCTACATTAGGTTATTTCGGTCCAAACTTAAGTTCAATATTAACTTATGTTCAAAATGTGTATGATGAAAAGCGCGGGAACCTTTTGATATGTGCAGATTCATTTATCAAGAACATTGAGCCAATGTTTGTTCCACACTACAATGAAGTACATATAATTTTCCCCGTCGAATTTAGTAAAAGTATTGATCTTGATTTATATATCGAAGAAAATAACATAAGCGACGTTGTTATTGTTGGTACCCCAGAAAAGTTCTTTGGCTCCACCTATGCTACTTTTTTTAGCATTGACGAGTAGTTGGAGCCTTATTGGTAAGGTTTTTGAAAGGACAAAATGGCTGTTGCAAAAAAAAACATTTCCGTGGCTCGGAGCGTCCCAGCACTTTTTTCTCGTGTCTTGCGTAGAGGTTCCAGCAGAGCTGTAGTGCCGCCGCATCGGGGGAACTCCTCATATCTCGAATTATACGCAAAGACATACGACCCACACTACCCATACGAATCGGACAAAGTAGTTCTCAAGCTTGCAGATTTGCTGTTGAGTGGCAAGCTGGCAGTGAATTCAGCTCATGGCTACCCCGAAAAATTCGATGTGGAAAACATTGATTGGAACGTACAGGTTGCCCCGTCGCCACGCTCATATCAGCTAAGCTTGCAGGGACTTAATGCGCCGGCAATCCTGTGCAGAGCCTTTGAGCTCACCGAGAGTAAAGAGTATTTGGATTTGTCAGAGCAGCTCATAAGGAGCTATTTAGCTTATGAGCTTTCTGAGAAAGCGAAAGAAAATGAAATGGTGTGGCACGACCACGTGGCTGCAATACGAGCTGAAAATCTTATTTATTGTGAGCTTGTGCTTGATAAATGGGGGGGATTAGACAAAGACACAAAACTTCTATTTGAAGATATCCTTGAACGCTCAGCTGAGTTTTTATCTGATGATAAATATTACACAAAGAATCATAACCACGGAGTTTACCAAGACAGAGCACTACTCAACATTGCCTTTTACTTACAAAATGGTAAAAGTGATGCGTGGATTGAACATGCAAAACTGAGGCTAGAAAAGCAATTTGAACATGCTTACACTACTGAAATGGTTCATGTGGAGAATTCATATAGCTACCATCTTAATATTACAAAACTGTTCCAAAAAACCTGTCGGCTCCTTGAAACGCATGATGATTTTTCGCTGGGATATTTTTCCGAAAAATTGGAAAACAGTCGTGATTTTATGGCATGGCTGCTAAAGCCAAACGGAGAGTATGTGCAAACAGGAGACAGCAACAAGGGCGATGTTAACAATTTTCCAAAGAAATATCGCAAAAATAAAGACCTCTTAGCCTGCCTTCTTAACGATAAAAAAGAATCATGGAACACACCTTCCTATAAAGAATATCCTGAAGCTGGATACTTTGTGTATCGGGAGTTTTGGAACAGCGATGAGCGACCGCGACAAGATTCTATCTGGTGTCTGTTTCGTGCTGGCTGTATTAGTCGCGTACACAAGCACAAAGACGATTTAAGCTTTGTGCTGTATGGTAAGGGGCACGACATATTTATAGATCCAGGCTATTATGCTTATCAAAAAAACGATCCGCTTGTTGCATATTTACGTTCAGCTAAAGCTCATAACACGATACTTGTTGATAATAATTCCTACGACTTAACATCTTATGACATGAATAAGGTAGGTCTTTTCGAAGTGCCACAGAGCACTTCATATTATTGCACTGGAGGGTTCAATGATGTTTATGACGGTGTAAGTATCGAGCGATATTTCTATGTTCTAGGAGATGCTTTTGTTATATACGACAATATGCTCTCCCAAGAAAAACACGTGTATTCGCAACTTTTTCAATGTGCCCCCGACATGAATGTTGTCAAAAAATCGGACAACGAAGTGCTAATGAGGCTTGGTGACACAGACTATTATCTTCGCATTACGCAGATGCTAAAAAACACGAGTGCTGCGGTGATAAGTGGATCCGACAAGAATGCCGAATACGGATACGTCTCTTACTATCAAGATAAATACGAAACAACAAACACCATAAAGTTTGATATTGAAGGGCGTGCGGGGCAACACGTTGAAGCAATTACCCTTATAAAGATTGAGGACGAATTTGGGAGTGTTAAAAATCTTGAAAACTTTGCACTAAACAGTCAAACAAATGAGTTTTCTTACCAGCTCAACGAACAGACAATAACCATACCGCTTGTTCCGTCAAAACGCTCTCGAGCAATGCAGGCAGCTACGTTTACTGTGAGTGAATCTCATGAGGGGAACAACTACCGCTTCATTAACGAGACTACCGCTGATGTTCCCCTACAATATGCGTGGTTTGTTTATGATCTTGATGCCGCGAAATATCTATTAAAGAGACCATATAGCGATGAGCAAACACTTGAATGTGAGCTTTTTCAAGGGGGCAACTATAAGATTGTTTCAAAGATAAAAGACCAAGCAGGAGCAAATCGAACTAAAGAAATGTTTGTTTCTGCCTAGGCATCGCACATAGTTAAAAACGCCGATATCATGTATCATAGTTACATCAATTACTTGGTACGTACAGAAATGAGGACTTGATGGCTGAAGTATGCATTATAGGTATGGGCTACATTGGTTTGCCAACGGCTCTTGCCTTTGCTCAAAGTGGAAAAACAGTTTGCGGCGTTGACATCTCTGAGGATGTTTGCGAAACAATTAACAAAGGAAAAATACATATTGTTGAGCCAGGGCTTGAAGAAGTCGCGCAAAAAGTATTCATTCAAGGCAACTTGCGAGCTGGAACAGAGCCCGTCCCAAGCGATTGTTATATCATCGCTGTTCCTACACCTATAACCAAAGACAAAAAGGCAGATTTAAGTTATGTCAAGAGCGCTGCCCAGGCGGTTTCAAAGGTTTTGAAATCTGGAAACCTTGTGGTGCTTGAGAGCACAGTGCCGCCACGTTGTACAGAAGATGTTCTCATACCTGAACTTGAAAAGAGTGGACTAAAGGCAGGAAAAGACTTTTTGGTGGCGCATTGTCCAGAGCGTGTTTTGCCGGGAAAGATTATGTACGAGCTTGTTCACAATAATAGGATTGTTGGCGGTATAGATGAGGCATCGGCAAAAGCCGCCCGAGATTTGTACCAGTCTTTTGTAGTAGGAGAAATGTTTTTAACCTCCGCCACCACTGCTGAGCTTTGCAAGCTTATGGAAAACACGTATCGAGACGTTAATATTGCCCTTGCTAATGAGCTCGCTTTGCTTAGTGAGCAGCTTGGAGTTGATGCATGGGAAGTAATCAAATTAGCAAACATGCACCCTCGAGTAAACCTGCACCAGCCAGGACCCGGAGTTGGCGGGCACTGTCTAGCGGTTGACCCATGGTTTATTGTTGAGGCACAACCAAATACTGCACACATTGTAGGCCTTGCGCGCAAAACCAACGATAAAATGCCTCATCATGTTGCAGATTTGGTTGAACAAAATACGAAAGCAAAGGGCAAGGTAGTTTTGCTCGGTGCCACCTATAAGCCAGACATTGACGATATGCGCGAAAGTCCAACTTTGGAGACAAAAGAAGACCTAGAAGAGCGTGGCTTTGATGTGATGGTTTTTGAGCCGCACGTTCCAAGCGGCACGCAAAGCATTTATGAAGTTGCCGCTGGTGCAGACACTGTGGTACTTTGCGTTCATCATACCGTTTTTGCAGACATTGATTTCGATCATTTGGCAAAGGTTATGGCAGGCAAAACCATTCTTGACACCAGAGCTTATTTTGATTCGAGCAAAGTAAACGATGCAGGGTTGCACTATGTTTGTCTAGGGAAAGGCGACTAACGGTTGTCCAGGTATAAAAAAGTTCTCATTGTCTTTGGAACGAGGCCAGAAGCAATAAAGATGGCTCCTGTTGTAAAGACCCTAAAACTTCAAAATGAACTTGAGGTAAAAGTTGCGGTAACCGCGCAGCATCGAGAAATGCTCGACCAAGTGCTTGAGCTTTTTGACATTACGCCTGATTATGATTTGAACATTATGAGTTCTGGCCAATCGCTCGAGCAGGTAACCAGTAGGGTTGCGGAGGGCATGTCGTCAGTAATAAAAGAAACAAGCCCTGATATTATACTGGTTCATGGAGACACCACCACAACGTTTGCAGCTGCGCTCAGTGCGTTTTATAACAAAGTGGCGGTTGGGCACGTTGAAGCTGGACTGAGAACGGGAAACAAGTACTCGCCGTACCCCGAAGAAATGAACAGAAAAATTACCACAGCCCTTACCGATTTACACTTTGCACCAACGGAACTTAACAAGCAAAATTTGCTGCATGAGGGAGTTTTAGAGCAGTCAATATTTATAACGGGCAACACGGTAATCGATGCCCTGCATATGATTGTTGATGAGGACTATCAGTTTGACCAAGGTGTAGTTAACCTTGAAAGAGCTGAGGGTAAAAAGTTGATACTTTTAACCTGTCATCGACGAGAAAACTGGGGAGCTCCCATGCAGGAGATTTTCTCGGCAATCAAAGACACTGTGGGCAATGATGATGCCTATGAAGTAGTTTTTCCCGTGCATCTAAACCCCAAGGTTCAGGAAGCTGCTCGCAAAACATTTGCAGGCATGGACAACATACAGCTCATTGAGCCGTTACAATACAGAGAGTTTTCAAACCTTATGAACAAGTCATATTTGATACTCTCAGATTCAGGTGGGGTACAAGAAGAGGCACCCTCGCTGGGTAAGCCTGTACTGGTTTTAAGAGACACCACCGAGCGCCCCGAGGCTGTAGAGGCCGGTACGGTAAAGCTGGCTGGAAACCGTTATGAACAGGTTAAAACGGCCCTAGAATTGGTTCTCAGCGACGTTGAGGTGTATCAGTCTATGGCGCAGGCAAAAAACCCGTATGGGGACGGCACGGCAGCCTTGCGTATTGCTAAAGCGATGGCTGGCGCATCTTAAAAGGTGCTCATTGTTAGAGCTTGGACTACTGCGAAAAATGCAGGCACGTAATTTTTGCAAGCAATGTGAACCCATTTAAGGAAAGCGATGAACGTTATGGAACAAAAGAGCAATCTCGACAACCAACAAGGAGGCACCCCCGTTGTTGAGGGCGTAGCTTTAGCTGCTGTCAAAAATAGAGAAGAGGAGCTCGAAGAAGAAGTTCTAAGGCTCCGCTTTCAGATAAGCACCATGGAAACAGCGCTTGTTAACATGCTCACAGAGCTAGAAGCATGTACCGAACTACAAAAGAACAAAGCAACAACCATGGGAGCACAAAAAAGCAAAGCGGTTTGGCTGTCGCGAAGGTTTCGGCGAAAGCTCAAACGGCAGAGACGGCTTACAAAAGAAATGCAAAACTCAATACGCTACAAAATTGGAGATGCAATTGTAGCAACAGCAAAAAACCCTCTCAAGATTTTTCTGTGGCCCGTTTGGATTTTTAGGTCGTTGCGTCCTGCAACATCAAGAGCAAAATGAATGTGGCGAGCACTGGGGCCGAGCTAAGAGGAACAGGAAACATAGTATGTACAAGCAACAAATGGAATTTTATAAAGCTCTATCAAGCATTGAGGAATTCTGCGATTCTACCGATGAAATACTTGAGGTGTCTCGCAGGATGTTTGGCAACATCGAATCTATGCTGTATCCAAAAGCCAATGAGCCATTTTTTTTGGGCAGCCACTATTTTGAAAAGCTCTATACACAGCATAATGATAAATTCATCGACAGTGTTTTAGAAAACGCCAACGAGCTTCCTTTTTCGAATGGCACGCGCTATTACAAGGCGTTTCCTCAAAAAATTGGAATTGTCTGCGACGAGGGAATATATAACTGCTACGAATCTGTTGCTGACCTTATATATATAACGCAAGAAAACTACGAAAAACACGCTAACGCTCTAGATGTTTTTGTCGTTTACACAACATGGCGTGGTCTTAACAAGGACTGGCTTAAGCTCAGTGATCCTCTTGGTCCAGCTGCTGCAAAGTTATCCGAAATTATTTGTTGCTATAAAGAAAAAGGAATAAAAATCGTCTTTCTTTCTGGAGAGGATCCTCCACACTACCATCATTTTTTGCACATAGCCAAACAATGTGACTACATACTTACGTCAGCGGCAGAGGTGGTAGACGAATACAAAAAGGACTGCGGACACAAGAATGTTTTTCAGCATCCGTTTGCCATAAATCCATTGCTCCACAATCCCGTGGGCAGCATGTCTGACTTTTCTCGGAAAGAGGCGTTGTTTGCTGGAACATGGTGGGCTACAAAATACCCCGAGCGTGGACAAGACATGCATTTGATTCTTGACGGTCTTATCGAGGCGGATGTTCCGCTCAATATCCTAGATCGCAACTTTTACTTTGGAAACAGAAATGTTTGCTATCCAGAGGAGTACATACCGTATCTTTCTCCTCCCATTGACCAGAAGCTGCTTCAAAAAGTACACAAGCTCTTTTATCTCAATCTCAATTTTAATTCGGTAAAAGACAGCGCAACAATGTTTGCAAGGCGAGTAACCGAGCTACAGGCTATGGGAAGCATATTGCTCTCTAATCATGGTCTTGGAATCCATAACTTGTTTCCCAACGTTAAAATTTATGCCGACAAAGAAAGCATAGGTCTCGATTTTAAAGCCACAAACGATAAGGACGTGCTTGAGCTTCGCGCAGCAGGAATTAGAAATGTTATGGCAGAGTATGTTTCCTTTGATATTCTTGCGGGAGTGTTTAAAAAAATTGGTCTAGAAATTCTTGAAAAGAACAAAAAGGATATTCTTGTAGTTGCTGACGTTCTTTCCAATGGCGTTATTGAGATGTATGAGGCTCAGTCTTATGAACACAAAGGAATTATGTCTTTTGAAGAGTTTTTAGAGGTAGGTGCATCTTCGTATGCTGCTGTTACTTTTTGGAATAATGCCTATAGGTATGAACAGTACTATCTTGAGGACATGCTCAATGGTTTTAAGTACACCGACTGTGACTATATAACAAAAGATGCTTACTACCGTGCTGGCAGTCTTGTAGATGGTATATCGCATGATTATGTGTCTTGTATGCCCGACAAGTATCGGAGTATGTTTTGGGCTGAATCATTTAGCTGTGAGCAGCTCTGCGGGTTAAACGGGGCTGCAGAGCTTGAGAATGGCTATTCTATTGATCCAGTAGGAATAGATGTTTTGCCAGATACGATGAATAAGGAGTGCAACGCAGCTTGCGAGATAACTTTTATTATCCCGACACACAACAATGGTAGGCACTTGGAATATAAAGCGTTTTCAAGCTTAAAAAGGAGCGACATATTCAACAAGGCAAAAGTATTGCTTGTTGATGATGGCTCAACTGACCTAGAAACTCTTGAGATTATTAAAAGACTTGTGAGAACACATGATAATGTTGAAGCGTATTTCTTTCCTACAGGAGGAAGCGGCAGCATTGCAAGACCAAGAAGCCAAGGGATTGCTATGACAACAACCCCTTACGTTGCTTTTCTTGATCCAGAAAACGAAGCCCTTGGTAATGGTTACAGCTCTTTACTTCGGGCTATACAAGAACACAAATGCGACTTTGCTCTAGGAGAACTGATACATCAGGGCAAAGAGCAGGAGGCAACCAGCATGGTGTCTACCTATCAAAAAATCCTTCAAAAAGACGAGGGAGTTCTTAATTTGCCTGAAGACTTTTTAGCCAAAACGCAGGCTCAAGCACATGACGTACAGGCTCTTGTTATTTGCGCTGAACATTTGCAGAAAAACCATCTTGAGGCAGCCGGAAGTGTTTTAGGTCAAAACGTTTCTTTCTTCCATCAATTATTGGGTTGCTCAAAAACGATAGTGTGCTTGGATTCGCAAGTTTGTGTTTCCTATGAACGAGCAGCAACTTCTACAGACGGGTAGTTTAGTGAGTGAAGTTTGAAAGGGTGAGCATCATAAAAAAGGCACTTATAACAGGCGTTACTGGGCAAGATGGCAGCTACCTTGCGGAGCTGTTGTTGGACAAGGGCTACGCTGTACATGGGCTCGCGCGGCGTACGAGTACCGAGCGTAAAGAGCGCATCGAGCATTTACGCAACAACCCTAATTTTCAACTCCACTACGGCGACATGACTGACAGCCTCAGTCTCATGAGAATTATTGGCATGGTTAAGCCGGATGAAATATACAACCTTGCAGCACAGTCGCACGTGCACGTCTCTTTTGATGTGCCAGAGTTTACAGCAAACGCAGATGGGCTTGGCGCACTCCGCGTTTTAGAGGCAGTGCGGTTGTTGGGGCTGGAAAAGGACTGTAAAATTTATCAGGCTTCTACCTCAGAATTGTATGGGAAGGTTCAAGAGGTTCCTCAGAGCGAAACCACTCCTTTTTATCCCTATTCTCCCTATGCTGCTGCAAAGCAGTACGCTTATTGGATTTCTCAAAACTACCGCGAGGCTTATGGAATGTTTATTTCAAACGGTATCCTATTCAACCATGAGTCTGAGCGCCGTGGAGAAACCTTTGTAACGCGCAAGATAACGCTTGCAGCAGCGCGCATTGCCAAAGGACTGCAGGACAAGCTGTATTTGGGTAACTTGAGTTCGCTTCGAGATTGGGGTTACGCCAAAGACTACGTTGAGTGCATGTGGCGCATTTTGCAGCACTCAGAACCAGATGATTTTGTGATTGCTACAGGAGAACAACATTCGGTACGAGAGTTTTGCTTGTTGGCTTTCAAGTGCGCAGGTATTGAGCTTTCTTTTGAGGGCGAGGGCGTTGGCGAAAAGGGCATTGATGTGCAGACAGGCAAGGTGCTTGTTGAGGTTTCGTCAGAGTTCTTTCGCCCTACCGATGTTGTCAATTTGCTTGGCGACCCAAACAAGGCAAAAACTGTTCTTGGCTGGAACCCAACAGCAACCAGCTTTGATGAGTTGGTGCGCATTATGGTAGAGCATGATGTCGCAGAATTAATCTACTAATAAATGAGGTTCATATGGAAATCAAATACCCCCTAGCGACTGAAACATGGAGCCTTGCTGAGGAACAGGCAATTTTAGAGGTGCTAAAGTCAAAACAGTTCACGATGGGTAAATTTGTTAGGAAATACGAAGAGGCGTTTGCCAAAAAGTTTGGATTAAAGTATGCGGTTATGTCTAACTCCGGCTCTTCGGCAAATCTGCTAGCAATTGCAGCGCTCTGTTATTCTGGGAAGCTAAGCCCAGGTGATGAAGTAATTGTTCCCGCTGTATCTTGGGGTACAACCTACTTCCCCTTAACACAATATGGTTTATCCCTGCGTTTTGTCGACATTGACATTGAAACCCTAAACATTGATGTTTTAGCCTTAGAATCAGCGGTTACCAAAAAAACAAAAGCAGTACTTGCTGTCAACCTCTTAGGCAATCCCTGTGATTTTGATGCTATACAAAAGGTTTGTGATAGACATAATCTAATGCTAATCGAAGACAACTGTGAATCCATGGGAGCAGAGTACAATGAAAAAAAGGCCGGCACATTTGGCGTAGCGGGAACGTTCTCATCCTTTTTTTCACATCATATCTGTACGATGGAAGGCGGCGTCACCGTTACCAATGACGAAGAGTTGTACCACTATATGCTCTGCATACGGGCACATGGCTGGACAAGACAATTGCCTCAAGTTTCTAGCCTGCACAAAAAAACCGAAAACACATTTTACGAAGCCTTCAATTTCATTATGCCTGGCTACAATCTTCGTCCCATCGAAATGGAAGCCGCCATTGGATTAGAACAATTAAAAAAACTGGACAAATTTGTTTCGGTTCGCCGTGAAAACGCTCAGTATTTTCGTGATATATTCAAAGACGATGCTCGTTTTATTTTGCAGAAAGAAACTGGGAGATCGTCTTGGTTTGGCTTTTCTCTTATCCTAGCGGATAGCCTTGTAAAGAAGAGAGACAAGGTGGTAGGCCTTCTTCAGAACAATGGTATCGAAACAAGACCGATTGTTGCGGGAAACTTTACCAAGCAAAAAGCATTGAAGTTTATGGATTACTCGATAAGTGGGAGTCTAACTAGTGCAGATAACTTACATGAAAACGGCTTTTTTGTCGGCAATAATTCCATCTCAATAAAAGACCAAATTGACTTACTTGCGCAAGCAGTTAAACGGCTATAATCCAAGAGTTTATTAGGAGCGTCTTTTGTTATGAACAAAAACTCAAAAATATATGTTGCTGGCCATAATGGCATGGTTGGCTCTGCTCTTGTGCGAAGGTTGGAGCAGATGGGCTTTTCCAATATCGTAAAAAGAACACGACAAGAACTTGACTTAACCTCTCAAAAAGAAGTAAACGCTTTTTTTGCACAGGAGCATCCTGATTATGTATATATGGCTGCTGCAAAGGTAGGCGGAATACTGGACAACATCAGCAATCAGGCACGTTTTCTTACAGAAAACTTACAGATACAATGTAATGTTATCGAAAGCGCCTATCGTAATGGAACCAAAAAGCTCCTGCTTCTTGGCTCCTCTTGTGTGTATCCTAAGGATGCTGCACAGCCTATGCCTGAAGCCGCACTGTTGACAGGTCTGCTGGAACCAACAAACGAAGGCTATGCAATTGCTAAAATCGCCGGCCTAAAACTTTGCGAGTATTACAATAAACAATATGGAGTGGACTATGTAAGTGTTATGCCTTGTAATTTGTATGGGTATAACGATAATTTTGATTTAAGCAGTTCGCACATGCTGCCTGCCCTGATACGCAAGTTCCATGAAGCAAAAATAGGCTCTGCTGATACCGTTACCGTATGGGGAACGGGAAAGGTTTATAGGGAATTGCTTTTTGTAGACGACTTGGCAGATGCCTGTGTGTTTGTTGCAGAGAATTATTCAAGTGCTGATTTTTTGAATGTAGGCTATGGCGAAGATTTTACTATAGCGCAGATTGCTCAATTGGTTAAAGATGTTATTGGTTTTCAAGGCGACATTGTTTACGACACAGCAAAGCCTGACGGGATGTTTAGAAAGATTGTCGATTCGGGAAAAATACGAGCGTTAGGCTGGAAACCAAAACATACGCTACGTGAGGGCATTGAGCTTACCTACAACTGGTATGTACGCAATATTGACCGCGCAAAGGGGAGAGATGTGCCATGAACATAGTTCTCTTATCGGGAGGCTCCGGAAAGCGGCTTTGGCCGCTGAGCAACAACACCCTATCAAAACAGTTTTTGAAATTGTTAAAAAATGAGCATGGCGAATATGAGTCCATGGTTCAACGAGTTATGCGCCAAATTAAGATGGCGCACCCAGCCACAAATGTGTTTGTTTCTTGCAATGCATCGCAGGCTGATATGCTCCAGCAGCAGCTTGATGCTGTTGAGACGATATTTGAGCCTTCAAGACGAGACACTTTTCCTGCCATTGTGCTTGCAGCTGCCTATCTTTACTACGAGAAGAATCTTGACCTACACGAAACCTTTGTGGCTTGCCCAATTGACACATTTGCAGAAGACGAGTACTTCCAGCTACTTGCCAAAGTAGAAGCTCTCGTTTCATCTGAACAAAAGAAAATCGGATTGCTGGGAGCTCTTCCTACGTACCCGTCGGAAAAATACGGTTATATCCTCCAAAATAAAGGTACTGTTACAAGCTTTGTTGAAAAGCCGCCTTGCGACAAAGCAGAAAAACTTCTTGCCGAAGGGGCGCTGTGGAACTGTGGTGTATTTGCCATAAAAATTGGCTACGTCTTGGAGCACGCAAGAAAGTATGTTGATTTTGATAGCTATGAACAGCTTTATGAGCGATACGATAACTTGCTAAAAACCAGCTTTGACTATGAAGTTGTTGAGAAAGAACCCTCTATTGGCGTTGTAAGCTACGGAGGCGTATGGAAAGATCTTGGAACATGGAATACGCTTACTGAAGAAATGGAAAGTACTTCTATGGGTCAAGAAGTGTTGGTTTCTGAAAGCTGTTCCAATTCCCATGTGCTGAACATGCTCAATATACCTGTTGTTGCACAAGACCTCCAAGACATGGTGGTAGTTGCAAGTCATGATGGTATTTTGGTAAGCACCAAACAAGGAAGCTCATTCTTGAAACCCCTTGTTGAGCAAATTGATTTGCGCCCCATGTATGAACAGCGCCGCTGGGGAGACTACCGAGTTTTAGACTACATGCAAGCTGAGGGCTCTTCGTCACTTGTAAAGCGCATGCACATTAAGGCTGGAGAAGCTCTGAGCTATCAATATCATGCACAGCGGAGTGAAACGTGGATAATTGTTAACGGTGATGGAGTTGTGACAATTGACGGGAATACTTCTGAGGTTTCTGCTGGCAGCGTGGTGCAAATACCCAGGGAGTCAAAACATTCACTTTTTGCTACTACAGATTTAGACTTTATTGAAGTGCAGCTTGGCACTGGTGAGCTTGGCGAAGAGGACATTACGCGAATTATAGAGTAGGGCAGCGCATAAGGGCAAGGCTCCACACGGTAAACACCTAATACAAACAAGTGCCAGTACTGTCTTGTTATAGCAAGTAGTTATCCAGCGAATACTTTCGCGAGTTCTCAAGTGCTTTTGCTGCCAGATCGTCCGCAACCTTGCGGTCAAGAAGCGAAACAACCAGCTCCTCTAATTGTTTGGAGGACTGATAATAAAGCGTGCTGCTTGCTAATCGTTCGGGCATTTGTAAATCATCGGGAACAATTCCAGGCTTGGTATATTCAACCATATTGGTTGTAATGCCTGTTGCTTTTGTTACGCCATACGTTTCATCCATAGTCGCTGACTGATAATGTACGTTCATTGGGCCAAGTATGTAGTCTGCATCTTGCATAATTTCTCTATATATCTCTGCGGGAACAAAGCTTTCGTAGAACTGCACCGCAAAGCCGTTCTCCTTAAGTGTCTTACATTTTTCAGCAATGTCTTTCCCGTATGGCTCCGTTGGACCTAGGAGAACGAGATTGAGCTTGTCGTAATGCTTTGACAGGTTTGAAAATGCCTCAAGAACCATGCCATAGTTTCTTCGCGTTTCTTGGACTACGCCAGGGATAACAAAGGTAAACATATCTTTGTTTTTGGGTTTGGGCTTTTCTTTGGCTTCATGAAACACAATGGGAAACTCGTGAACCTTTTTGTCAGTTAAATGAAACTTAGCAATCTCCTCAATCAGGAGACTTTCAAGTACGGCATATGAAGAAACACTCTGAAGTAGCTCATAAAGCCTCGGGTTAGTTTTCTCGCTTCGGAGCGTGTAGTTGATATTGTGAATCATTGCTACAACTTCCATATCTTTTGATGCCCTAAGTGCCAAGGGAGCATACTCTTCATAGTAGTACTCAAAAGAAGGAATGATGACCATATCCCATTGCTTAAGTTCAGCCACTAAGCTACTTATGGGTAAGCGAAGTGCAAGATTCTTTTCTTTGCTCCTACCCTTAGACTCAGGAAGCACAGCCCAAAAAACTTTGTCGACATTGGCACCCAAATAATACTCAAGCTCAGTTTTGATGGAATCAACAGTAATAACTTCGACATAATTATCTTGAGGGTTGCTGATTTCTATTATGGAGTTAACAATAAAGGCATGAAAGCTCTCAAACGCGAGAATGCAAATTTTCTTGTTCTTTGTTGAGCGGTGCGTGCCATTTTCTTTTATTTGTTTTTTTGCGTCAGTAACTATTTTTTGGCATAACGCATTGTCAACAGCACCAAGAGTGTTTTCCATTTGAATCATTTTTTGATTGCTTCGAGCTATTTTGCCGTCAATCTGGGTCATTTTTCCAACCAAGGCACTTCGGTTTCGTCCCATTTCGTTCTTAAGCTCCTTGGTGGTTGCTTCAAGGCTTTTTGTTAGCTTAATAAGCCGTTTATTTTGCTCGAGTAAGCGTGCGTTTGTCTTTTCAATGCTCTTGTTCTCATTGTGTAGAGCCCGCAGCTCTTTTTGCACTTCGGCGCGACTCTTTTCAAAAACACTTGCCCGCAACGGTATTATTTTGCGAAACCCATTTTTTAGTGAACCCATTAGCACACTCCTGTATTGTGAACTCATCATACAGGACTGCCCCATATGATATGCTATTGATACAGTATAGCCCATATTTGCTACTCATTTGGCTCAATGCGGTAACTTGCTGGTGTCAAACGCTAATTAGCCAGACAGCTCGGTCTTTGACCGAGCTGTCTGAAATCAACACAATGAAATACAAGCTAATCCTTATTTCTTCTTCCATATTGCGTACAGCGTTATGGAACAGTCGTCATTTTTTAGCTTGGGATTAATAGTTGCCGGCTGTAGGTTAGTATTGCTTTGGCTAAATACATTCTTATTGTCAACTTTTGCTTTCGCATTCTTCTTGATGCCCCAACCAACAAATTTGTAGCCACTTCTTTTTAGGCCAAATGCGCTAGCCTTCTTAAGTCCGCCCTTTTTGTTATATGTCCAAATTTGTCCATACTTGACGTTTCCAGACTTTTTATAAACGAGGCTGTTCGTTAGCTTATAAGTATTTGAAGAAATCTTTCCTCCGTTTGCGTGGTAGTTAACTGTGAGCGTATTAGCACGCCACACCGCATACAGATTTACTGTTGCTCCGTTTGTGGACGTAAGGTTCAGCACCGACTTCTTGTTAGTGTACTTGACAGCTCCCGTTGGCGTTAACGCCCATCCCGTAAACGTATGTCCCGTTCGTGTAAAGTCATTTTCAGACAGGGCTTTCGCAACGCCGTAGGTATGATTTGAGTTAGCCATAGTTCCAGAGCCGCCATTTTTGTTGTATTTTACGGTATAGGTTTTTGCTGGGGCTGGCGTTGTTGTGCCTGATGAGTTTTGCTTCCATATTGCATAAAGCGTTATTGTATATTTCCCCGCATCTACTGGACTTAGGGTAGCTGGCTTTAAGTCTTTCTTATTTTGATCAAATACGTTTTTGTCGTCTGTTGGAGGAGTGTCGGTTGACTTTCGTCCCCAGCCTACAAAAGTATAGCCAGCTCTCGTTAGTCCAAAAGTAGAGGCATTAGTTAGGCCGTTTGTTTTTGCTTGGTTATAGGTCCAAACTTGCCAATATTTGGAATCGCTGCTTGTACCTTTTACGTAAACCACGTTGTTTTTTAACTTATAGGTACCATGATTGGACGCTATGGTTCCCCCGTTTGCGTTGTAGCAGACCTTTAGAGTATCAACAGACACATATGAGAACTCGGTGTAAGCAGTATTTGGGCTGTTCGCCTTTGCATATAAGAGGAGGTTGTGCAGCTTGTATTTGGGTTTTTTATAGTTGTAACTTGGGGATTTTGGGGGAAGAACAGGCTTATAGGCACCATAAAAGGCAGCCGAAGCAACATCAACAGCCTTACCGTTGTCCTTAACGCTGTTGTGCGCGCATATGGCCACTCTTTCTGCCGCGTATTTTGCTCCACCAAATCTTTCGGGTATAAGGCTCGTCGAGTCAGGCTTGTCGAGCTTGGTGGGGTAGGAAACGAAAGCTCTATGGGCAAAGGTATCGGTGGCAGTATGAATGGCAAGGCCATAGATGAAGCACTTTTTGATATTGGTTGTGATGGTAGTGTTTGCCGACAAGTCAAACGGTTTGCCTGTTTTCTTTTCAAAAACTTCTGCCCAGGTCAAACCGTCGATTTTTTTTCCAGAATCAAAAATTTTGATAATATCGCTCGCTCTTTTTCCCGTGTCCGCATCAAAATTGCTTGGCACAGCTATCCCAGTAGTATTTCCTGCCTTATTCGCTATTTGCGTAATGAGCTTGCAGGCCTTTATATAGTTTGTAACTCCACCACCACCATGCCAGTGGACCATGCCAAAATTTCCATTACCAAAAGACTTATCCTGTGCATATTTATCCCGTGCATAATCAGGCCAGATTGCACCCAACTTCAAAGCAGTAACCTGATTGGTAGTAAGTTTAACCCCTTCATTATCGCTGGCATACTTTGTCGCATCAATGTGAGCGCTTTGTCCCCAAAGCCCCTCAACATAGTTTTCGTCGTCGTCAATTTCTTGGAAAATTGTTGCAGAAGCTGTGTTTTCTTGCATATTGTTCAATGCAGCAGCTCCTGCCACAAACGTCTTTTCAAACTCATCATATATATCCAGAGCATAGGCTACGTCCAACAAACCACAGTCGTTGTTATTCTTGATGTCTTTGGTGCTCTGTACCAAGAGCTGATGAATAAACTCATTAGATTTCGAAGGGTCTTTTTGCCAAAGAAGCGCCGCAGCACCGGTAACCATTGGGGCCGCTATGCTTGTTCCATGAGTTACGGTTTGGAAGCCAAAGAAGCTCAAAACTTTGATTTTCTCGCCTGGGGCTGCTATTTCTACCTCTTCGCCCGTATTAGAAAAATCAGTGATTTGTGCATCAGTTCCCGTAGCGGCTACTCCCAAAACTTCTGGGAACCTAGCCGGATACTCAGGCTCACCAGCCGCATTGCCTGCTGCAGCAACTACAAGCATATTTTTGTCATGAGCAGCCCTAATTGCCAGCTCCAAAGCTTTTGAATAATTTTGTGTTCCAAATGACATGTTGATGATATCCATATCATTTTCAATGCACCAATAAATGCCCTCAATAACTCGACTCACAGGAGCTTTGTTTTCTGCATCCAATACTTTTACCGAATACAGCTCTGTGCCTGGGCTAACACCCTGAACATCATTTTGAGGGTTTCCTCCTATTAGGGATGCCACGCTGGTTCCATGCCCGCTGGCGTCAAGAAACATTGGAGACATCCAGTCTTCATCTGAAACCAGATTTATTGAACCAGCAAGCTCAATGCCACGAATCATATCTACACCAGAATCTAAAACTGCCACTTTAATGATTCGCTTGCCTGCCACGGTTTCCTCATCAATGTTATTTGCCCCAATTTGCTTCATAGACCACTCGTAGTCGTCAGGGTCAACGGATTCTCTTTCTAGGTAATATTGCATTTCCTCAGAAAAATCATCGTTTTCTTCTGCGTAGGCATCGTCTGCGATCTCAATGCTGCTCGCGCTCATCTCAAAGTCTTTTTCTACGAGCAAAATACCATCTTGTGCTTTTAGTATGTTGGCCTCTTCTGGAGATAAATCGGCAAGCAATACGTTGTTTTCCTCCAAAGCTGTGTTCTTGCGAAGCGCTTTTTTGTGTGCTTTTGTATTTTTTGATGTTCTTTTGTCTGACAGCTCTTCAATCTTTCGAACTGCAGCCTTTGTTTTGGCGGCATCCTTTGCAACAACAATATAGCTCTTGACATCGCCTTGGGTTGTGCTGGTGTCCTCTTTGGGGCTTGCGGCAGCCTCGTCGCCCTCGGCTTCCGCGCTAGCAGCATCTTCGTTTTCGTAGCTTTCGTCTGCTGCATATTCGCCTGTTGATTCGTCCGTTGCTTCGCCGGCTGCATTTTCGTTTTCGACGAGATCTTCTTCTGAGATTATCACACTGTTCTCAAAGCCTTCTGTAAGCTCTGGCTCATCAGCAGCCCACGCAAGGTTCGCTGGCTGTATGGTAACAACCAATGCTAGGGCAAGAAAAAAGCCCATAATTTTACTACCAACAGATTGTTTCGTTTTCATTTGTATGCTCCTTTTCGTACTAGATTATTCGCTTTTGAACGACAGCAATGTACGGTGGCAACTAATACTTGAAGTTACCCCACCTCTTATAACAAGGAACAGTATACCCCCCCCTCTCTCTCATTTGTCAAGGGAACGAATGTTTGTGCTTGAGACATAAATTGATGATTGGACTCAAATATAGGTGCTGTTCTAGCCCTCCCCAGTAAAAATATTGAGCTTTTTGAGTGCTTTTAAGAGGGGGAGCCCAAGGGCGTAGACCACAATCGCTTCGCCAATTCCAATAGCAACTACGCCAAAGAAATACATGAGCGGATAGCTGTCAACAAGACTAATCTCGGTGAAGGGGACAGTGTAGAAGCCATATGCGGCAAGCATAAGTGGTAGATACGCTGCAACAATGAGAGCGTTGGCAATAACGGGGCCAAGCAGGGCGATGTTTGGTCGCTCGCGCAGCTTCCAAGCCCAAAACGCACCCAAAAAAGTAGCAAGCGAACCACAGACAACATCAAGCAAACCCAAAGCCCCACTGCCTGTTAAGGCTATGCCAACTAAATTGGCAATAATACACCCGATAGTTAGGCCCGGAATACCCGCGCGCGTAAGTAGTGCCAGCACGCAAACGGCCTCTGAGATACGGAGCTGTATGGGTCCCCACGCTAAGCCTTGCAGCAGCGTGAGGGCCAAAATGGTGAGCGCGGCGTACACGGCGGCAATCATGCCGGTGCGCGCGATAAGGCGTGTGGTGAACCGCTGGGGTTTTTGTGCTTTTTGAGCCTCTTGCGCTCTTTGCACTCTTTGCGCTTGACGGGGCTCTTGCGTTCCTTGTGTTTCTTGCGTCTGACGAGGCTCTTGAGGTTCTTGCGTTTCTTGCGCTGCCATGTTTCTCCTTACGTTTATTCACTTGTATAATATACCTGACCTCGCCATGTGCAACCTTGGCAAAGGGGCTTTACGGCAGAAATATACGCATCTCGGCAAAAGAGGTTTTTGTGAGACGCGAAATGCCGAAGTGTGTTAGTTGGGCGCAAGGTAGCAGCCTTTGCGACCAACAGATTATTTATGAGGCAAAGGAGCTTACGAGAAAAGAGAGGCTTTTGTGAAAATTGAGGAACCCTATGTTTTGCTTGTTGGCGGCGCGCCCCAGGAGAAGGGTGTGTCCCATGAGAATGGTGCGCCCCATGAGAATGATGCGACCCATGAGAATGGTGTGCCCCAAGAGCGAGCTGGGCAACGCACGCAACGTGTGCAACCTGAGCAGCGCACGCAACGTGAGCAAAGTGGGAAAAGCGTGCAAAGTGAGCAAAGTGGGCAAAACGCCCAAAGTGAGCAAAGCGAGCAGCGCTTGCAAAATGCCCACAATGGGCAAGACGCTCACACAGCAGCCGTCGAGCTAACGGCGAGCTTGGCGGCAAATGCAGCCTTTTGTCTTGCAACCGACAGTGGGGCCGACCTCACCCACGCAGCAGGAGTTTCCATCAACTACCTTATGGGAGATTTTGATTCTATTAGCGAGCAGGCTCTTGCCGCCTATCGTGCAAGCGATTGCGAAATTATCTCAGTCAATCCGCATAAAGATGAAACTGACCTTGAGCTTGCCTTGAACTTCATCGCCTCTCATTTCACCTTGAGCACGCTGCCCCTCGTAGTTACTAACGTTTTGGGTGGGCGCATCGACCACGAGCTTGCGGCGCTCGGCGCGCTTTCTGCCGCTGCTCACCTTAAGCCGCTTGTCATAGACAGTGCAGCCACGGTAGTCTTTCTCAACGAGCAAAATCCTGAGCTTAAATTTTCTGACCTTGATGTCTTGCCAGATGCAGATACTCTGGTTTCTGTTTTGGCTCTTGGTGGGGAGGCGGTTGTTTCGGAGGTAGGGCTTACGTGGGAGCTTGACCATGCGCGCCTGCGTCCGCTTGACCCCCGTGGGGTTTCGAATGTTTTCAACGCAACAAAAAACCCCGATGCGTACATCAGGGTTTTCGAAGGATCGGTTGCGGTGTTTGTGCTTGGTTTGCCAGTTCGTTGGGCGAGTTGCTAAGCAAGTCTGTTGTGCCCGCACAAAAACGCGCTTGCCCGCAAGCTTTCCAGCCCAACCACAAAACTGAACGCGAAGTAGCCGTGAACTAGCCGCGAACAACCTTTCCGGCTTTGAGGCACTTGGTGCAGACGTTAGCCTTGTGGGCGTAACCGTTCTCCACAATAGTAACCTTTTGGATATTAGGATTTACCACGCGATTGGTCACGCGGTGCGAGTGGCTCACGTTGCGCCCGGCGGACGGGTGCTTGCCACACACTGAACATATTTTTGACATAACAAACTCCTCTTTTTTTCAAACGGCAAAGCGCTCTTTTGCACTTTCTTTGCGAGAAACACAAGGCGGGCGCTTATCTGCGCGTATCGGCGCATTATCCGTAGTTCAGACAGAAACTTGAGAATAATACCACATTATGCACAGCTTTACAAACGCTCGCCTCACGCACGCTTCCTGACTTCTTTCTGCCCTCTCATATGCCCTCTCTGTGCCATCTCATACACCGTGCTGCTTCTACTTTGTATTGAGCTCAGCACTTCCCAAAGACAAGGAGGCATCAAGGCTGCAAGCAGGAGAAACGATATCAACGTTCACCGAATTACCCTGATTTTGTCCGTTAACTCTCACAGAACCCAAATCTGTTTTGATGCGATAGTTCAGCTCGTTTTTCGCATTTGTAAGATCAAGCCTCAGCGAGCCAGCATCGAGCGTTGTTTTGACAAGCCCTGTGAGCGTGCCCGAGTATTCAAAACTTCCCAAATTATTTCTGGTGGTGAGATTGTTAACCAGAGAATCCCTTATTCTGAGGCTGCCTGCGTCCATTTTGAATGTGCCAGATTCTTTTACCGACAGTTCTGAAAGCGTGCAAGCACCCAGTTTCAACTCTGCTTCGAGCGTATCAACAACAAGTGCAGACCCGTTAAAGTTTCCTAAGTCAAGCTTGACGTTGAGCGAGTGGGCCTCGAGGTTTCTGACCTCAAAGTTTCCGAGCCCAAGGGTAACGTTTATGTTGTTAAGCTTTGTTCCCTTTGGGCAGGTGAGCACCAGCTCGTTGTTTGCATCGTTAAAAAAGCCAAAACCCCACCAGTTCTTTATCAAGTTTTTTCCGCTGATGGTCAAAGCTCCGTCTTGCTCGGTGAGCTCATACTCTTGGAGGGCAGGGTGATACGTGCCCCGCAAGGTAAAGGACGTGTCATCTCCTTCTACCAACGTAAACTTTGTTAGGTCGGCGTTGACGGTGACGCTGGTAAGCTTGGTGTAGCTCTCGTTGATTTGCACGTTTTCTGAATGTGCGGAGCCAATAACAACGGGGCCGTCTGGCGTAAAGGTGACCGATTTCATGCCGCCCAAGCCAAAGCCTATGCCTGCCAAAACGATGCCAATGAGTACCAGCACCCCGGCAATTACGAGAAAGTTCCGCACTGATTTATTCAGGGCGTTTATTGGTGCGGTTGTGTTTGTTGGAGCGGTTGTATTCGTTGCGCTCATCGTGTTTGTTGTATTTATGGTGTTCATTGTGCCACCCTCTCTTTCTTTGCGAGTTTAAGGCGCAGGGCGTTAAACAACCGCGCAACACCTTTGATGCATAGTCTGCCCAGTTGCCAAAAAGCGATTCCGAGCAACACAGATAATCCAAACATGACTAAGCCTGAGCCAAGGTAGAAAAGCCCAACGGCGAACTCCGTAAAGAGAAGAATAATTCCAGCAACTATGGCAGCTATGCCGGCAACAAAGAATGAAAATACTACGGCCGCTAAAGATACGAGAACGGCAAAGAGGCTTGCGAGTACCGCGATGATGACGGCAAACAACGCAATTGCCAAGGGCAGGCCAACGGGGAGCGCCAGTATCGCCAAAACAACTGTTAGCACTACTCCTATGCCACTTTTGCTTTTGGTGCTCTCTGCTGTGGAGGCGGTTGGCGCTGTTTGGTTGGCAGCTTGAGGCATCTGGCTGGCGGTTTGGGCGGTGGTTTGGCTGGCGGCTTGGTTGGCGGTTGCGCCGCTCGTCTGACTGCCAGCTGTCCAAGAAAGAATGGGCAACGAAGCCTGCTCGCCAAAGGGATCTTGCATCTCAGACGCCATTGCAATGTCGGCTTTTATTTGAGCGGCTAGCGTACGAGGAGAGCCCAAGATGCTTTCTGCGGCTGCGGCTGCTGTTACTTCGGCGGCTGCTATTGCTTGTGCGCCCGCTTCGCTTGTTTCGTCGCCCGTCGCGCCCGCTGCATCTATTGAGCCTGTTCCAGCCGCCTCGGCATCGTCAAGATACTCACCATAGTAGGCGAGGGCATTTGCGCGGTCGATTTCAGAAAGCCCCTTGAGCTCTCTTTCTAACTCCAAAAGATAGGTGTTTTTATCCATCATGCATCACTTCCCAAAAAACTATCTATTCTGCTCCGATACGTTTTCCAATCATTTCTAAACTCATCAAGTTGTTTTTTTCCGCTTTCGGTTATTGCGTAATAGCGACGGTTGCGCCCCTGGTGCGGCACGTCATAGGTTTTGAGAAACGCGCTGCTTTGAAGTCGCCGTAGCACGGGGTACAGTGTTGATTCCGAAACCTGAAGGCTTTCTCGCAAGTCTTGCGTGAGCTCATAGCCGTAGGTGTCGCTGCGCGAGAGCCGTGAGAGAACGCACGCGTCAAGCAAGCTTGCCGTTATCTGAAAAACCACTTGATTCACCTCCTCGTTCTTTTATCTACAATATTATAGCTCATATAATACTATACAAAAACAAGAGGTGTCAAGAGATTTTGGAAAAATTCTTTTGGGTGAAGATGGGACAAAACTTGCAAAAATTTTGCTTGACACACGTCTGAGAAAGCCGTACTATATCTTTATTCTTAATTAGAAATAAAGTTAGTTAAGGATAATCATTGAACAGTAGCAGTAATTACTGTCATTGAAAGAGGCTAAGAGAACACTCAAACACGGCGAAAGGATTTTCATGAAAAAGAACAAACGACTTTTGCAAGATTCGCGTACTGCACGTACTGTGCGCAAGTCGCGCCTCTGGGCAAGCAGAGCAATGGTTGCAGCGCTCGCACTTATGCTCGCACTGTTCGGTCTATTTGGCTGCGCGCAACCAGCGCAAGACGGTGGAGCAGACGGACAAGCAGGCGAGCAGGACACTCCTGCCCCAAGCGCACCCGTCGTCGAGCTTCAAGCATTCGCCGCCAATTCACTCGAAAAAGCACTCCCCGAGGTTCAGGCTCTCTACACAAAAGCCAATCCTAACGTAACGTTCGCCGACACCCAGTTCAAGGGCTCGGGTGATCTTGTAGCAGAAATCGAGGGTGGAGCCGCTCCCGATTTGCTCATAACCGCCTCAAAGGGCAGCATGGATAACGCTGTCGAGAACGGCTCGATGGACGAGGGCTCACGGAGAGATATGTTTGCCAACGACCTTGTTATTGCCCGTGCAATAGGCAGCGACACAAAAATCAACGCACTCACAGACGTTTTGGGCGAGGGCATCACGAGCATAGCTATTGGCGATGCCGACGCGGTACCAGCAGGACAATATGCCAATCAGGCGCTCTTTACTATTGGTGCCTATTCTGATGAGTCGGGTAAAGAGGGAAGCTACGACGCTGCAATTGAGCCTAAGCTGTCGATTGCTGCGAGCGTAGGCAATGCTGCCAAATACGTTGAGTCGGGCGACTGTCAGATTGGCTTTGTCTACTCGAGCGATATATTCCGCTTCCCCGGCATTGAAACAGTTTTTGTTTTGCCCGCCGACACACACAAGCCTATTGTGTACCCAGGTGCAGTTCTCAAGGGTTCAGCCAATGCCGAGGTAGCCGCTGACTTTCTCGCATTTTGCCAAAACGATCCAGAAGCTCAGAGAGTTTGGGCTCAGTATGGGTTTGAAGTTTTGTAGTCCAACCTTGCTGGCATTTTTGGGTGCGCTGCCCTTCCTTTACGTCTTATTAAACGCGCGCCCAGAAATGCCAGCTTTAGTTTTTTGGCACTGTTTTAAGCAGGATTTTGTAGGTAGTTTTCTCAGGAAGCTCCTCAGGAAGTTTTTCAGGAAAGTTCCGCAGGAAGTTTTGCCCGCCCTTTGAAGGTAGTAAGAGGGTATTATTAGGGAATGAGGATATTACGACCAAAAATGGTTTGGCGGCTTGGCGCACTGGTGCTTTTGACCAGTGCCCTTGTACTAGGTGCGTCTTCGGTGGCGTATGCCGCAAACGAGCCTGCTGAGCCAGCCAACCTGCTTCCTCCTGCCGAAATCTCTACCGAGAGCCCCGTCGCAAACTCCGCTGCAACACAAACAACAGAAACAACAGAACCAGGAACCATTGAAGTTTCTCGCAACGGCACCGAGGCACGGGGAGATAACATCTCTTTTGCGGTGACCGATTTTCTCCGTAGCAACAAGGGCACAAACAAAACGTACAATAACCACTCCTTTGGCTATCGTTATCCGGTTGCTGGGCCCAACGCCTTTGCGCTTGTTGCCGCCGAGAGCGCCCTCGTAGTATATGTGCCTGCTGCCACCACCCAGACGCTTGGCTTGAACTTTGATGAGCCCGCCACCCAAGAGGCGTTCAAAAAACTTATTGAAGAAATTGACGAGCGGGTCGCAAACGGCAATCTTCCGCTCAAAACACTTACTGCTCCTTTTATTTTTACGTCTGAGCCAAGCTTTACACTCGATGATTGTGTTTATCAGTTTGGTGTTGAGGTTGAGCCGGGGTATTACTATGTGAGCATTAGCGCCGATAGCAATGCGAGTGGCGCCGTGAGCGGCAGCAGCAACGCAAACACCAATGACCCAGATAATGCTTCCTTAAGCACCGTGGCTCATTATGTGAACAGCGGGATGCTGGTTCCTGCAAGCGACGTAGTAATAGACAGCCCTCCGCAAGGGGTTGCTGCCGTCTGGGAGTTTTTTGGGGGCATTGACTACCGGCCTTTCTGGGTTTCTCTGCGCACCTCCTTGGTTGCGATGATTTTTGTTTTTGTGTTGGGTCTTGCGGCTGCGCTTTATTCTTTGCGAATAAACGAACGCCTGCGAGCCGTTCTCGATTCTATTTTTACTATCCCCATGGTGCTGCCGCCCACAGTCTGCGGTTTTTTGCTTTTGGTTGCTTTTGGCAATTCGACCGGTTTTGGCCGGTGGCTTATCGACCATGGTGTGGTGCTTGTGTTTACGTGGCCCGGTGCGGTAATCGCAGCGTTTGTGGTGGCGTTTCCACTTATGTATCGCACGGCGCGCGGAGCTTTTGAAAGCCTTGACCCAAACCTGGGCGATGCCGCACGCACGCTCGGTTGGTCGGGTTCTCGTGTGTTCTTTAAGCTCACCTTGCCGCTTGCCTGGCCGTCCATCGCAGCGGGCACGGTACTTTCTTTTGCGCGTGCCTTGGGAGAGTTTGGTGCAACGCTGTTTGTTGCAGGCAATTTTGCCGGCATTACGCAAACCATGCCGCTTGCTATTTATTTTCAGTGGATGGGCGGGCACACCGAGGTAGCCACGTTTTGGGTAGTAGTGGTCATTCTTATTTCATTTTTGTTCATTCTCTTTATTAACTGGTATGCCGCCCGCGTTCAGCGCTACCGTCAGGCGGGCGCAGACATTGACCAAGACGAGGTCTGCTCCTGTGAGCCCCATTCCTCCGAGGCCCGCTCCCCTGAGGCCCGTTCCCCTGAGGCTCGCTCCCCTAAGGCAGGTGTGCGATGAGCCTATCACTCGACATACAAAAGAGCTTTCCAACCTTTAGCCTTGAGCTTGCTTTTGATGCAGGATCAGAAACGCTCGGTTTTCTCGGAGCATCCGGTTGCGGAAAAAGCCTCACCTTGCGCTGCATCGCCGGTTTGGAAACGCCAGACGAAGGACGCATCATCGTTAACGGCACAACCTTTTTTGACTCGGCGGCAAAAATTAACCTTACGCCGCAAGAGCGCAAAACTGCGATGCTTTTTCAAAACTATATGTTGTTCCCCAATTTGACGGTCGCAGAAAACATTGCTGCGGGGCTCTCTCCAAAGACTCCAAAACTTGAAGCAAAAAAAATAGTCGAGGAGCAACTTGAGCTTTTTGGACTCAAAGGATTTGGCAAGCGCTATCCCATTCGGCTTTCGGGCGGGCAACAGCAGCGCGTTGCTTTGGCACGCATGCTGGCAGCCAAGCCCGGCATTTTGATGCTTGACGAACCCTTCTCTGCCCTTGACGCACATCTTAAAAGCGGACTGGAGCAAGAACTGCTGGATTTGTTTGACCGCTTTGAGGGAACCATTTTGTACGTTTCTCATGACATCGACGAAGCGTTTAGATTTTGCGATCGCATTGCCGTTATCGACCACGGTAGACTTGCTGAGATTGCCCCCGCAGAAGCTATTGTTTCAAAACCCACCACCTATGCTTCACTCAAGGTTTCTGGGGTTAAAAATATCTCTGCCGCTCGTTACATAGACAAGCATACTGTTGAGGCGAGCGCGTGGGGTCTCACGCTTAAGACGGCTCAAGAAGTACCGCGCGAAGTAACGCATCTTGGTTTTGGTGCGTCTGCCATCAAGCGTGTGGACAACCCAAAAAGAGGTTCGTCCGCAAAGGGTGTTTCACATGGCGTTGCAAATGGCTCTGCGAAGGGTGTTAATAAGTTTGATTTTGAAGTAGCTCGGGTAAGCGAGTCGCGCTTTGAGTGTAGTGTTATCTTGCGAGCTCCAGCTACTGGCGAGTACGTGCACTGGAGAGTAGGCAAGCGCAACACTGCAAAAGATGAACTTCCTGCTCGCGGTGAGTCTGTTGTTATTCAAGTTCCCCAAGACCAGATTTACCTCGTGTCAAAATGAGATACACCCCGTTTTTCAGCTTGTGCGAAGTAAGGGGCATTCCACCTGCCGGGAGCAGCTTGGCAAACAAGGGAACTCCATCTATCTGCCTGCGCAAGGGGAGATACACCCCGATTTCCTGCCAGCACTAACACAAGATACACCCCGCTGACCAGCAATTTCTCTAAAATGCAGCCTAAAAGCACTCCTAAAACAACCAAAGCCAACAAAGGCGAGCAAAAACGAAAAAAACCTAGCTACACCTTAGATGAACCCCTGTACAGCAGCGCAAGATAAGCCCAAAAGTTAGATACGCCCGGCTTTTTGAATCAAAAATCCCCTGTTTTCCCAGTAAAACGGCAAAAAACGAGTAAAAACGGCGTGCCAGTGGCCTTATTTGCCATATTTTCTCGCAAAATTATCGTCCCTGCTATTGACGGGCGTTTGTTGTCTGGTAACATACAAAACAAGGTTTTTAGGGCATATTTTCGTATGCCATCAGAGGGCGGGTGTTGGGCAGGTCTGAAAGCCCGTTTTGTTAGTGAGTCGCTCGAGCTAGTAAGCGGCTTGTATGCCCTCTGTAAAACGTAGCAGCCCAACGTATTGAGGCAAATGTAGTCTGGAGGACCCTATGTCAGATTTTGCTGGCAGAGAACACCTAGCCGTCATCAAAGTTGTTGGTGTCGGTGGGGGTGGAACAAATGCGGTCAACCGAATGGTCGAAGCAGGCATCAGGGGCGTTGAGTTCGTGGCGGTCAATACCGATCGTCAGGCGTTGCTCATGTCAGATGCTGATTTAACCGTCCATATCGGAGAAGACCTAACGCGCGGACTCGGTGCTGGCGCCAATCCTGAGATTGGGGCACAGGCGGCCGAGGAAAGTCGCACGGCCATACGTGACGCACTCGCTGGAGCAGACATGGTTTTTGTGACAGCTGGCGAGGGTGGCGGCACGGGCACTGGCGCTGCTCCTATTGTTGCAGAAATTGCTCGCGACGAGATTGGCGCGTTAACGGTGGGCGTAGTTACCAAGCCCTTTGGATTTGAGGGTCGCAAGCGTAGGCAGCAGGCCGAAGACGGCATCATGTTGCTCGAGCAAAACGTTGACACGCTTATTGTTGTTCCCAATGATCGCCTCTTACAAATTGTTGAAAAGAAAACGTCGATGCTTGACGCCTTCCGCATTGCCGACGACATTTTGCGTCAGGGCACGCAAGGTATCACCGACCTTATCACCATACCTGGCCTTATTAATCTTGACTTTGCCGATGTGCGCACTGTTATGAAAGATGCCGGCACGGCGATGATGGGCATTGGTCTTGCTTCCGGAGAAAACCGCGCGCTCGAGGCGGCAACGCAAGCCATTACGAGCAAGCTGCTTGAAGTTTCTATTGCGGGTGCGAGCCGTATTCTTGTTTCGGTCGCCGGTGCTTCAGACATGGGTCTTATCGAGGTTTCCGAGGCTGCCGATGCTGTAACCGAGGCTGCCGATCCAGACGCCATCATCATTTTTGGTTCAGTTGTTGACGACACACTCGACGATCAAGTACGCGTTACCGTTATTGCAACTGGCTTTAGTGGCAAGCAAATGCAGCCCGTGATGGAGTTTGACAATCTCTACCCAGCGGCACAGACATATGCACCAGAAGAAGACATGCTTGCTTCTATCTCCTTTGATGAACCCTTGCCCTTGCGGCAGCCGCAAAGCAGTACAAGCGGATTTGATGAGGAATATATCCCTGATTTCTTGCGGCGTGGATTTTAACTGAGTTTTATTAGCAAAGGCACAAGCAAAGACTTTATTGAAGGTTTTGCTGGTGATTTTGTAAGGCAATGCTTTGTGGGACGCATGGCAACTCGTGGTATAAATGTAACAAGCCATGCGCGGGACTTTCGAGAGAAGTGTCATGATTGCCCCAAAAACCAAAAATGAATCTGCTATTGAACGTAACTATCACGCTGTGAGGCGCGTGGTTGCGAGCGCCTGCGAAAAGGTTGGACGCGAGGCGCAAGAGGTCAAAATTGTTGCGGTGAGCAAGACGGTGGGAGAGCCAGAAATCTTAGAGGCTATCGCAGCGGGCATTGTTAATTTTGGAGAGAACCGTACGGCTTTGTTCAAAGAGCGAGCTGCGGCCTTTCCCCAACAAGACTGGCATTTTATTGGAACAATTCAAACAAACAAGATTAAGGATTTTGCAGGACGCGCTGCACTGGTACATTCGGTTGCTTCCGAGCGCGCGCTTAAAGCTATAGATGCTCGTTTGATGGCGCAGCCTGTTCTTATTGAGGTTAATGTTTCGGGCGAGGAAAGCAAAGACGGCGTTTCTCCCGATGAGCTTGAGGCACTTCTCACTACGGCAACACAGTGTGAGCATTGTACGGTTGAGGGTCTTATGACCATGGCGCCCATAGCAGACGCAGAAACTATTAGGGCGACGTTTAGGGCTCTGCGTGAGCTTCGCGATACGCTTGCCCCGCGCTTTGCGGGCAGCAAAAACGTCCGCTTGCGGGAGCTGTCCATGGGAATGTCTGACGACTATGCGATTGCTGTTGAGGAAGGTGCTACTATAATACGAATAGGACGAGCGTTGTGGGCATAAACGATATGGGAAAAATGAGCGCCGCGGCTGCAAACAAACGGCGCAGTACCAACCAAAAGAGGTTTTTGAGTGTGAGCTCAAGGATTAGGGAGAAAACATGGGAATACTTGATTCCATAAAAGATCGTTTGCCAGGTGGCCTGCTGGGTGGCAATGATAACGACCAGCAGTATGAAGAAGAGCTTGACGAGAACGCCGCTTACGATGACGGCGAGAACTACGATGCGTACGACGAGTACGAAAATCGTAGCAACCCTGAAACCTATGACGATCCCGACTTCTACGATGAAGACGAGCAGTACTCTGGTTACAGCGGGTCGTCGGGTGACTATGGTAGCTATGGCAATGCCCGCAACTACCATAACAGCGACCACACGCCGCTCATTTCAAGAACCGACGTGCGCTCTCAGGAACTGCCCTCATTTGACACTCCGCGCGATGGTGGGCGTGACGGTGGGCGCGATGGTGGGCGTGATGGTGGGCGTGACGGTGGGCGCGATGGTGGGCGTGATGGCATGCGTGAGGGCTCTCGCGATATTCCTCGTCCAGCTGCCCGACGAGGAGAGCCAACTCCTCGTGCCGAGCGTGGTAGCGGGCGCGACGGTGGGCGCGACGGCGGCTGGGATACTGGACGCGATGTGGGGCGTGACGGTGGGTACGATACCCGCGAAAACTCGCGCGACACCCGCGACACTCGCAGCGCCACCGGCCGCGCATCTGCGGGCGGCGACTACAATATGCGTCAAACCGAAAACAACTACACTTCTCCTTATGTTGACGACAGCTCCTCGCGTGCGGCTGAGATTCTTGGACGTCCCGGCGGACAGTCGCTTGCCGAGCTTCATGCAGCGCGCAACTATGCTGATCAACAGGCTCAGCGCACAGAGAGCCACGCAGGCAACAGCTCCTCACAATATAGCTCGCGTTCAGGCGCTATTTCTAAACGTGCCGTTCAGCAGCGTCTAGGGCAAAGTGGACAAGGTGGACAAGGCATCGGGCAAGGTAGCGGCGGGGACTTCCGTCAGCTGATAGTGGTGCGTCCAGCAAGCTACGCAGATGCCGAGCAAGTTTCAAATGCCTTGCGAGCAGGCTCTGCCGTTGTTGTTGATCTTTCGCAGGTGCGTGCCGAGCTTGCCAAGCGCATTTTGGATTTTGCATTTGGTGCAGCTGCCGTGCTGGAAGCTCAGGTAAGCCCTCTGGCAAACCGTGTGTATGCCATTACGCGAGGTTATGAGCTGACCCGAGAGGAGCGCGAACTTTTATCGGCGCGCGGCATACGATAGCGGCATGCGATAGAATTACTAACAATCTTGAACCTAAGTAACCGAAGCAACACAGCAACAAAAACACTGAGCAAAAGCTTGTGTGGCAAAACGAGAAAAAGGAAAAACATGACCGACGACATAGCGTCACGATTAGGCACAATAGCTTTTATTGGTGGCGGAAAAATGGGCGAAGCAATCATCTCAGGCTTGGTCAATGGTGCGCTTTTTGACCCAACCACCCTTATTGTTGCAGAAACCTCTGGGGAACGACGCACTTTTCTTGAGGAAACCTACGGCATCGTGTGCGTAGAGGACGGCACTCTTATCGAGCAGGCAACAACCTGCCTGTTTGCCATCAAACCACAGATATTCAAAGAGGTTGCTGCGCACTTATCAGCAGCTGAAAACTTTAACCCAGAGCGTATTATCTCTATCGCTGCAGGCGTTACCACTAAAACAATTCAGGAGTATTTCTCTGATGCGGCTGTTATCCGTGTCATGCCCAACACGCCGCTTATGGTGGGGGCTGGTATGAGCGCCGTAGCCGTCGCAGAGGGCACACCACCCAGCGAAGGCGAACTGGTGTGCAAGCTCTTTTCGCTCATTGGCGATGCCGTTATGCTTGACGAGAGTCTTATAAATGCAGCAACCGCCATCAACGGTTCTGGCCCGGCGTATTTTGCCCGCTTTGTACTTGAGCTTGCTCACGCTGGAGAGCGCATGGGGCTTGACGCAAAAAGCAGCCTCTTGCTCGCCCAGCAAACCATGTGCGGCACGGCTCGGCAACTAGAGCTTGGCGACATGACACCCGAGGAGCTTATCGCAGCGGTAACGAGTCCGGGTGGCACTACGCAAGCTGCACTTGAAGCCTTTGATGCCTCTGGGCTTGAGGGTGTTGTCAATTCGGCCGTGCAAGCAGCGGTAAAACGAGCAGAGGAGCTGGCATAATGGACGTATTTGGTTCTGGTTCCCCTGTGGGTATAGCCCAAATTATCAACACCTTGGGTATGGTTTACACCCTTATGATTTTTACCTACGCCATATTCTCGTGGTTTGACCATAGCTCTGGTTTTCTCAATGACATTTATCGGGTGCTCGATAAGTTTGTTGGACCCTTTGTAAATCTGTTTCGTCGTATTTTGCCCACGGCAGGAGGCCTTGACTTTAGCCCCTTTATTGCGATTATCATCGTGCAGGTTGTTACGCAGTTTCTCGCGAATACCTTTGGCTAGAGTAATGAGCGAGATGCGCAGGTAGGACAGCAGGTAGGATACGTACAAAGGGAGCAAGTTTACAACTTAGTAGCTTTTTAGAATGAGCTTTTTGTTGTGGTAAAATAGCTTAGACCGAAGGAAAGGATACATCATGGCTTTGACCGCTTTAGATGTTCAACAGCAAAGTTTTGGAACGGCGCGTCATGGTTATGACCCGCAAGAGGTAGATGTTTTTCTCGAGAGGGTTGCCACCGAGGTTGAGAACTTCAACCGTGCTTTGCTTGAAGCAAAGACTCGCTATGAAGAGGCTGAGGCGCGCGCCTTATCGGCCGAGCAACATGCCGCCATTGCACAACCAGCAGTTGCCGCTGCCGCAACTGAGGAGCAAATATCACGTGCCTTTATTGCTGCCCAGCGCAGTGCCGAGGCCATTAAAGACGAAGCTCGTGTTGATGCCGAGAAGGTGTATCGTGAGGCTGAGCAACACGCACGCGATATGGTGCGCGACACCATGGCTGAGAAAAAGCACATTGTTGATGAGATAGAGCACCTGCGCTCCTCGTGTGAGAAGTTTAGAGCTGAGTATATCTCGCTGCTCGAGCATTTCTCCGTTGATGCAAGAAAGAAAATTCCTGTACTTGAGGCGAATGCTCCAGACATTTCTAACATACGACCAGACCTGCCCATAACTGCTCCGGGCGCTCCAGATTTCGCAACACAAAACGACGCAACGGTTCAACCTGCTGCTCCTCCTGCTGCCGAGGCAGCTTCTGCACCTGCAGCAAAAGCTGCACCCGCAACTACGGCGGAAGCTACGGTGGCAATGCCGCTGCTTGATACTGAGCCTGCCGATAAGCCAGCGCCGGCCCCGAGCACTCCTGCTCCTGCAAGCAAGCCAGCGCCGGCTGCCAATGAGCTTGATGATGATCTTGACATCGAGGAAATCGACTAGGAAACCCACGCGAGAGCTCTTGTGTCTCAAACGCTACGCATTAAAGTAACGCCGCGCGCCTCAAGCAACACCATCGTAGGGTGGTGTGGCGAGGCGCACGATGAACTGGCACTCAAAGTAACAGCCCCCGCCGAGGGCGGCAAAGCAAACGCAGCAGTAATAAAACTTCTTGCCCGCACGCTCAATATTCCCAAAACAGCCATTACTCTTGTGCGCGGAGATACCGCGCGCCACAAACTTGTTGCCCTTGACACTGACTCCGAGGTTTTTGAAGCATGGATTGCGAGCCTCAGCGAGCTCTGAAACCAAAGAGTGCCGAAACCAAAGAGCGCTGAAAGCAAAGAGCTCTGAAACCAGTTTTCTTGCAAAGCGTCGAAGTTTGCCCAAAACACCTTGCTCGGAGAAAATACTCAGAGAATAAACCTATAAAATAACCCCCTTTATCCGGGCAAACAGCATACAGATTACACACAGAGTCTATTTACAAAAGATCCTAATTGTCCTATAGTTATAAGAGTAAAAAAGTAAATATTGAGGGCGAACGAAGGTTCAAAAACGTCTGGCAAGCCGTGGGGGGCTGTTGGGCTCTTGGAGAAGTAAATACTTTTTACCGGCTGTTTTCTGTGTGTTCAGAAAATTGGTTATGTGCATGGCGCGCTCTGTGCCAGAGCGCTGTGCTCAAACAATAAAATGGATTTGGGCGAGCTGTAAGGTGGGAACCATGGGTTCAGGTAGTGGAAATAGTAAAGGTTATGACGCCGTCATCGTTGACGCGGAGCACTCTTCCTTGACGGAGGACATGCTTAAGCTGTGGCCGTCTTTGCCACTTCTTGGTTTAGGCGTATGGCTTGCGTGGTGTTTTATTGCATTTAATGGGGTGCTCTGGCTTTCTGATTCACAACAAGGCGACGACACCTTGATGCGCTTTACGATTGGCTTTTTTGGCCTTATGGGCATTACCCTCTTTACTGCCTCCTTTTTACCGTCTTTGATTCAGCGCCTCCTATCCTACAAATGGGTAGTTATGGCTCTTGGCTTTGCAATCACCTTAGGTTGCATCCTTATTGTTCTATCAGGGTCTATTTTCTTTCAAGGTCTTGTCGAGAAAACTGAGATACTCTTTTTTGCGGGAATACTCTTGGGTGGTATTTCGGGTGGTTTGTTGGTAATAAAGCTCGGTGAGCTTCTCGGGGCTCTCAAACCAGGGAGACTTTTGCTGAGCGTTGGATATTCGCAAATTATCCTTGCAGTTTTCTATACTATTTTGTTGGCTTCGCCGGTATGGATTCCTTTTCCAGGAAGCCCCTCGATTGCGGTTCTCATCGCATTTTGTCTTCTGCCCTTGGCTGCGGCGTTCCTCATGTCTATAAAGGGGCAAACTGAAGAGGCCGACGCAGAGTTTACCATAGAGCAAAAGAAGGGCTTCTGGTTTCTTCCCAAGGCATTTTGGCGTTTGATGATACTTGCGTCAGTTCTCTTTTTTATAGCTAACACGACAATCGCGCTGATTTCTACAGAAGTCCCTTTTAGCATAATGAATGGGGCAAACGTAAGTGCTAGCGCCCTGCTCTGCTTTGTGACAGCGGCAGTATTAATCTTTTTAGCGCTGCGCAACTACAAGCACAATATCAATATTGGGAAGCTCTTTTCTGCCATTGCGATTACGGCAGTAGTGACGATTATATGCATTCCCTTGATGACTTCATTTGGCGAACTCTGGGCGAGCATTCTCCGTCTTGCCTTGCAAGTGTTTGAAGTTGCTATATGGTGCATTTTGCCGCTTATGATTTTTCAAAAAAAGCTCTTGGTGCCCACGGTGTTTGGTTTTGGGCAAGGTGTTCTTAAGCTTGGTGCCGCTCTTGGAGTGGCTTTTGGTTGGTTAGTCCTGCCGCTTTTTGTAGCCTCTCAAAATAGTCTTATGATTTTTTGTGTAGTTTGTGCAGTTGTTGTTCTTACCTTTGCGTTTCTCGTGTTTTCAGAAAAAAGTTATGAAAACCTTTTTATAACAACAAGCAAAAGTGAGCCCACGTATGAAAACCTTGTACAAATGGCTGTTAATAAGGAAGAGGGCTTAAGCCAAAGAGATGCCGTGGCGTATTTTGATGTTGCCGTTGAGAGCCTAGCGGAGAAAAACGGGCTTTCTGCGCGCGAGTCAGAAATACTCGGGCACCTTGCGCGCGGCTACAGCAGCAGCAACATTGCAGAAAAACTCTGCGTAACATGGAACACGGTACGCTCTCATATTCAAAGTGTTTATGCGAAGCTCGATGTCCATTCTCGTCACGAGCTTATTGTTCTACTTGATTTGGAGGTCGAAAGCGCTCTATTAAAACGATCACGCTAAATTACGGGGAGGAGTTGGTTCAATGCGACAGATTATAACGAGCATTGCAACAGCGTATCAACGAGTGCCTGCAGGGGGCAAGCACACAAAGTATCGCAAATGATTTAAGTAGTGCAGAGGTTTGTTTTCCTTTTGAGGGGAAGGAAAAGGGCCATATCTGCAATATGTATTACCACAAAATGAATGATAAAAAGCGATACTTTTTTTCAAAAACAACCCACAATGCGCTTGTGCAATTCAGGGCTTTTCCTAAAAATAGATATCACGAGTGAATGTTCGTAAAAGAATATGTTTCGTGATGATCTTATGAAAGACGGGGGAAGCAAAGGCTATGCGGCAAGCTAGCCTGTTCGGCATGCTTCCTCTGTCTGCTTGTGCTGAGTTGGCTTGTATAACGAGCAAAAGCAAGAGAGAGAAACAGTACAAACGGGTATTCACAAAGAAAAGAAAAGCAAAAGGATTGACAAGGAAGAGTGGGATTGAGTGAAAGGACAAGGAATCATGAGCGCGAGAAAAAGGGGTGCTAAAGAAAGCACAAAAACGCACAAGAGCGCTACTGGGCGCTTGCGACAACAGGGCATAGACGGTGGGCTTCTTAAGAAGGCTCTCGCCGTTCTGCTCGCTCTCAACATGGCAATCATGCTTATGGTGCCAGCAGGGGCCGTTGCCGATCATATTGTTGAGCCTGTCAGTGAAGACTTGATAGAGACAACAGACAGTGACACACAAGAAAAAGGGCAAACCACGGACGGCGCGGGCGGAGGTGAAGAAGCATCTGCAACCGAGCCAGAAAACGCTGAGGGCGAAGGAGAAGATTTCGAGAGCGCCCTAGAGCCTGAGGAAACCTTTGAGGCAGTCGACGAATCAGAGGAGGCCACCGTAAGCGATTTCGAGGCAGATGACCCTGATGAAGTGATAGTGCCTTTGGCAATAACGCCCATCACGGATATTCCCGGCGGTGTTGAGGTCGATGACTGGGCAAGTTTTGCTACCGCCTGGGCTGATGCCAGCAACGTGAGCTACATCCGCCTCAAGAACAACATTGCGCGTGGCAGCAGCACAACAGATCTTGCGGTGTTGTCGCGCAATCTGGTGGTAGACGGCAATGGCTTTACCCTTGACGTGGGCACCCAAAACCGAAACATTTCAATGCCTTTGATAAACTCTCCTATGACGGGGGGCTCAAAGTTGGAGTTCACCCTTAAAAACGTCAAGATTAACCGTCAAACTGCGCGTTCCAATGGAGTTAACCACAACACGCTTATTGGCGTGGGAACCATTACCTCTGGTACTGGAGGCGCCTCCAATGGTGACGCAGCTTGGGGTCACGCCAGTGGACTAAATGCTCCTTCTGCAGCGCGTCCTACTACGCACACCGACCGATGGACGGTAAACCTCGAAGATGTTGTAAGTGATAACACCCAACGCGGTGGTCTGGTTAATAACGCAAACGGTACGGTAAAAGGCACCGGTAAAATTGAGTGGTGGGGCAGTATGGTCAATGAGGTTGCCAATAGCTCTGGTGCTTCAAGAGCTACCTTTGCAACCAGTAGTGCTACTGCCAACTATCAAGATACTCCAATCATCAATGCACGCTATCAAATCTATGATGGTGCCGACATGGACTTGCGCACCAATACCTGCGGTGGCGCTTTGGTTTCATCGGTGGTATACAACACCGACAGCAAGATAGAGTTCAAGGGTGGCACCAAGGCAGAGATTTGGTCGTATCGTCCCGACTATTGGGCATTTTCAATATTCATGGGTCTGAGCTATGACCGCAGTGGAGCCACAGCTGGCAATACTGCTGCCAACATACGCACACTTACCATTGATCTTGTTGTTACTGACCCTGGCACCGTAGTTAATACCTACAGTCGTATTAGCGGTTGGACTGATGAGGCGGGTGGTATTGCCATGTGCGGTGGCAAGGGCGGTATTTCTGTTCTCAACGGTGGTCATCTCAATTCATACAACTGGCTTACTACTGCGGCAAACCGGCAAGGTGATGCAGCGGGAGCTGCCATTATGCAGCACATCCGAGGTCAAAATCCAGGTGATGCTTACTTCATCGTTGATGGCGAAGGCTCAAAGCTTTATGCTGAATCGGCAACCATGGATAGAGGTGGCGAGAACCAGATGCACGGTGTTGTGTGGGTAAATGCTGGCGAAGGAGGCAGTGCTACTACGCAAACAAACTGTGATTTTCGTGTTTCAAACGGTGCCGTAATGGAGGTTAACAGAGTAGCCACCACGCTTACCTCGGGCAACCGAAAAGCTGCTGGCATATCTTTTATGGGTGCCAATAACTCCTTTACCATTGAAAGCGGTGGTATTGTTAAAGTCGAAAACAATGGCGGTCGCCCACAAGATGCCCAAACAAACGCAACAGCATTCAACTTGAGAAACCCTGCAATCAACTTTGTAGGACCAAATTGGAGCTTTGATGTTAAGGATTATGGATCCTCAGTAGAGCTCTACTCAAAAACTGGTCCTGCCATTTCTGGCAGCAGCAATGCAGCGGGTTCAACTATTAATAACAACAATGGTTCAGTTACTATTGGACCAGGCGCCATTGCTATTATGCACGGTGTTGTTGATGGTGGGGCCATTGTAAACGGTACCCAAGGCTTTGAATTTACCTTTACCAACCCACTGTACTATGACTTTGCCAACTTTGGCACGGGTACCGCTACCCAGCCTGCGCGCGTTTTTCGCACTTCTACAGCAACGCAGGTGCGCTTTGAATCCAATCAGTCTGACATGGCAGTTTGGGGTAACGGGTCGAGCCGTGTAGGCGGAACGGCAAATGGCACCAACTCCTCACTAAACCCTGCAACCAACCCTCTTTGGGGCAATGCCAATTCATGGACAGACCCCTATATGCAGTGGACTTTGCAAACCGTCCAAATTGCCAACACGGCAAGTTTTGGTTCGGGTGGTTCTTTTTATAGTGGCAATACTACGCTGCTCAACACCGCAGTAGACAACTTTGGCAACCAAGGTATGTTGCCGTATAAGCGTGTTCAGGGCAACAATGCGACGCCAGTTATCAAAGAGGTTCTCCAGCCCACCAATGCAGATAAGTATCTGCGCACTCTTGGTGTGGTACCCGAGGGCCTTAATAAGGAAGGACGTGCTGTTTGGACCGATGAGGTTCATGGACGCTATGAGATTTTACGTGCCCTAACAGGTGCAACGGAGGTTTCAACAAGCGGTCAGGTTCTTTCGTTCAATGAAGAAACTGGTATTTACGAAGTTGAATTAACAGGCATGTTGCTTGACGGCGTGGTGCGCTACACCGACGGCGACCTTTTGCGTTCAGGCGATATCTTTACCATGGCATCACTGTGGCGTGGTGTAGAGTTCCCCAACGCCCCAAATCCAGCGACGGTTCATATGGCAAAGCCTGAGGATATGCCAGGCCCCATTACCATTCAAGACGTTTTGCCGCCAACGCCGGCTCAAATTAACTCAGACAACGGCAATAAACTGTGGCTTGGTATTACCTCGCATGTAGAAGGTACCTGGCTTGCAGGCTTGAATCAAGCTCCTGCTGAGCCCCATAACCCTGAGCCAGCCGTTAAGATTTATGCGGCGGTAAACACTGCCAATAACCTTATTATGGATGGTGGCTCGGTGGTAGAGGGCACGCTTAATCCAGACGGCACTTGGGAATATGATATTCCCGAAAGTGTTGTTGCGAGCCTTAATGCAGGCGACAAGATTTACTTTATCCTTGAGGATGAAAACAACAATAAAAACCCCCTTATAGCTACGGCCATTCATGACACCACCATGGCACCTGCACCGTTTTTGACGGTTGCTCTGCCTGATATTTTGCTGTATCACACCGATGCCTTTATTGGCACCATGCAGGCTGCAGAAATAGCTGAGCTTGGGCAAGATACGCTTAATCAGTACGCTGAGCTTAAAAACGTTATTGCGGCCTATGGCGAAAAGCGCAATCCAAGCGTGACTATGAGCGAGGCAGTAAGTGTAGTTAATGTTGATGGACCGTGGGAGCCAGCTGGCTACTTTAGCTTGCCCGAGTTTGGAGTGCTCAACCCTGACGGCAAAGAGTACCTGGTCAAATATGCGGTTGACGCAGACCCGAGCATCAACAATACCGGTACGGTTACGGTGCTTCCGTTTGAGAAGGCAACTCCCTTTATTGGTGCGAACAACTTTACGATGTCTTCAAACAACGCAAAGACCATGATGGCAAAAAGCACAACTGACCGCGACAAAGAGCTCATTGAGCGTGCGGCTGCGCAGGGTCGTCTTAAACTTGTCGATCCCTTCTCTGCGGCAAATGTTGAGGTTACGAGCGTTATGATTCCTCTGGATGGTACTCCAGGCGACTACGAGGTAACCTTCCACGTAAAAAGCGGAGGGTCAAGCCCTGAGTATTACGTCACCGTTATAGCGAGCATCATTATTGGCGATCCACCGGTTCTTAACGTGAGCAATCCTATTATGATTTGGATTGGCGACGGTACCGCTCCTGCCAACCATCTGTTGCCCGGCGATTTTGATCCTATGGACGGCGTTTCTGCATTTGAAACTGCCGGTGGCGCAGAAATACCTGCGACGAGCATTAGCTACACGGGCACGTATGATGACACCAAGGTTGGTACGTATCCTCTTACGTATTCGGTAACTAACGCACAAGGCAACGTTACTACGGCTGTGCGTACGGTTATTGTTACGGACGGAACTATCGTCTCTGACGGTAAGTATATTTTGCAAGCATCAAGTTTTGTTATTGCCTCTGAGGACGCAGACAATTCATCTGCTGCCCTCCTCATGGATACCAAAGCACAGGCTTGGGAGATAGATGAAGCTGAAGCAGGGGGTAAAAAACCTGCTACTGCTGCTGTGGGAAACTACGGCGCGTATGCCAAGAATTGTCCTAAGGGCGATTATCCTATTGAGATTAAGGTTGATGCTCCGGATACTGCTCTTAAGATGAATGTAGTGGCAACGGTCATACAAAAAGACGTTATTGGTGACGGCACAGACCCTGACACCAATATTCGCTATGCAATTGGTGCAAATCATGTTTACGACATCAAGATTACCGAAGCAAGTCTGTGGACTAATATTAACGATGACGCAACTAAGCTGAGAATGATTAACGCTGCCAAGGCGGAGGCGTGGAAACTCACCGATGTTTCTACTCCTTTGAACAAGACGGGCTTTGACCTTGTATCTCTTAATGATGCCGGTGTTATTGTTCTTTCCTCGACTATTCCTACCAGCACATCAAATATTAGCTCTGGCGATGTGTTTGAGGTAACCTTTGCGGTCAAAGATTCACCTACTATTACGGCAACGGTTGAGTTCTCATTTGGTGGTGTGGCACCCGTCATTACTTTTGACGAAGCCCCGCTTATTATTCCGTTTGAGCCCGGCAGCACACAAAATCTTACTGAGGCTGAGCTTAAGGCAAAAATGAGCGTTCTTGACGCCCAAGACGGTGACATTCTTATGACGCCAAAAACAACGTTTGTTGTTGATAACACTTCTGGCAAAACCATTAGCAAGGGTGTTGTTGGCGTGTATTCAGTTACGTACACTGCCACCAATTCTGTTCCTCTAACGGCAACAGCAACTCGCGCAGTTATTGTTGATGATGGACGTTTTGAAATTGACACCGACAATGGAATTATTATTGGTGCCAAGAACTTTATTATTCAGCGTTCTGCTGTTCAAGGAAGCGCAGATCAGGTTCGCAGCTATTCACGTGCCAACGCTTGGGATACTGAGGGTCATGCTATTGCATCTAACTTGCTTACTATAGACCCCTTCCCCTCAACGTATACGGTCGGTTGTGCTGTGGGCGACTATGAGTTCCCTTGGACGGTTGTTGGCTATCCTACGGTAAAGAAAATAACGGGTACCGTTGTTGATGCCGATGTTATCTTTGTTGGTGGCGACAACGACCAATATGCTATGACGGCCAATAACTTTGAGGTTTGGGTTGCAGAAGCTGAAGATATGCTTACGCCAGATCTAAACGCCTCACTACTTGCAAAGGCCAATGTTCAAGTCTACAAGCTCGTAGATGATGTTATTGAGGCCGTTCCGTATGTTATTAACAACGGTGGCTTTAAGGCAGAAAAAGGCGATTATAGCTTGCTGTTTGGAGCGCGTCGCACCGATGCCAGCAACAGCGTTGTGGTCACCACACCACCAACGCAAGTAGCTCCTACCGCTCGAGTTCTTGATCGTCCGCTTCCGCACATTACTGCTACTACGCCTCTTGAGGTGTGGATTGGCGCTGGTGCAGCACCTAACGCAGGTGCTATTCTTCCGGGAGCTTACGAGGACTTATACCAAGTAGTCGCAACGCATGAAGAAGAAGGCACCGGGCCTAAGATGCTCATGGATCCGTCTTCTATTACGGTTGACTACCTTGACCCAACCACGGGCGTTGATTTAACCAAGCCCGGCCTGTATCACCTTAAGTTTACGGTTACCGACTCAGTGGGCGAAACGGATACTGCCGAGCGCATGGTTGTTGTTAACGACGGCACCTACACCGTAGGAAACGGCCGCATTCTCTATGCCCGCTCCTTTGTAACAAAACTGCAAGACGTTACAACTGATACCAATATGATTAACGCTGAGATTCTCAGCAAGGGTCAGGTTCGCCTTATAGATGGCGAAACTGGTGCTCCTATTGGTACTTCCAGTACGGTTGTGGTAGGTCCTGGTGGTTATGGGCCGAGTGTAGGAACCTACAACATTAGCCTTACCGCCTTTGATGACCCATCAGGAACCATCACTCGAAATATTACGGGTGAGGTTGTTGATGCCGACGTTATTGGCCCTGACATGCCTCCTGCAACAGGTTCAGTAACCTATGTCTACGGCAAAAATATTGTCCAAACCGTTGATGAGGCGGTTACAACGGCAACTACCAGTCCTGTTGATGCTCAAATCATCAAAGCCCTGCAAGCATACGCAACCAAGGCGGCTGTTGATGGCACCACCTCAAAAATCGATGTCAAAATTGTTGACTTGGACGACTACGTTGCTGCCTTCTCGGGAGCTATTCCTGCAGACCCAACAGAACTCTTTGGTGTGTACCGCTTTGACGTTACCGACATTGAAGATAAAACTACCATTCAACTTACTATTATGGTAGGCACCGACAAGATGCCGAGCATCTCTGCTACACCCAAACCTTTGAACGTAACTATGCCCGTTGCAAGCACTGAGCAAAGTGGCGGCAACCTTACGGATGCAAAGATTAAAGAGGGCGTTGTGGCAAGTGACCCCAATTTGTCTGATGTTATAGGCAATGTGACCACTATGGTTGTTTATGAAATCCTTGACGTTACCGAGGGCACTCCGGGCACCGTTGTAACAGCTATTCCAGCTACGCAGCCTGGCATCTATCAGGTGACTTACAGCTACACCGATGCAAACCGCATTAAGGTGAGCGACTCGCGCGCAATTATCGTAAATGATGGACGCTATGAGTACGACGATAACTTCATCTTAGAAGCACTCTCCTTTGTTATTAGGGCATCTGATGTCAACCCAACGGGCGCTATGGCTCAGCTGCTTGAAAAATCAGAGGCACGTGCTTGGGCAACTACGGGTACTCCTCGTGCTGCCGAGATTGCGCTTCCTGGTGGGTATGCGAGCCTGCCCTATGATTATTCAGTAACCGTTCAGGTAGCAGGTTATCCTGCGGTTTCGAAAACTATTACTGCCAAGGTTATAAATGACGGCACGGGCACTCCTGCCGTTGGCGACCAAAATGGCGACAATGGCTCTCATTACTCCATAATTGGGGCTAACTTCCGTCTCAATGAAACCGAGGCAAACGCTCTCAAATCGCAGCCTAAGGCTACGATTGACGCTACGCTTTTGGCAAAGGGTGGGGTTACCATTCACGACCGCACCTCCTCAAGCTTTGTAGAAGCTCCCGCCATGACGAGAGAGCTCGTTTCTGACGGTGGCTTTAGCACCACACCGGGCGTACTTTCTGAAGGTCAGCAATTTACGCTTACGGTACGTTGTGCAGAGGATACTGATGCAACTACCACCATTATTCTGCTTGTAAGCAATGGTGGAAGACCAGAAATTACCGCTCCTGAAGTACGCTATGTTTGGGGTGGCGAAACCTCTACCATGCCAAGTGATCCTCGTTGGATTGCCAAAGAGAATTGGATTTCTCAAAATGGTATGCAGGGCGTAAGTGCAAATGATCCTGAGGACCATGACCTTACGGCACAGGTTAAGGTGGGAACGCTTACGGGCAGCACCTTTACCGAGGTCAAACCCATAACTGCTGCAAGCCCCGTTGATTTGAGCAAAAAGAACGTCTATCAAGACATCTCTTATCAAGTAACGGACAGTGACTTTAATACCGTAACCAAGACGGTTAAGGTCTATGTTGGTACGGGTAGTTTTATTGGTGATTACTTTGTATGCGGCTATGACTTTGTTGAAACAGTTGCAAACGTTATGACAAACGGCACCTCCGACAGCGTTATCTTAGGTCTTGCCAACGCAAAGGCATGGCGCTACGTGAGCAGCGACCCATCAGAGGAGCTTCCTGCTCCCGCCAACAACGTTTTGAAGATTACGAGCAACGGTGGCTACAAAGCCGAAGAGGGCGAATATACCATCAAGATTGGTGTTAATCCTGAGCCTGGCTATGTTGGCGACGATGCTGTAACGCATAACGTCATTGGTAAAGTTATAGACAAAGACGTTATTGGCGATACGGTTGTTGACGAGGAAGATGCCCGCTACTTTGTAGGTGCTAGCAACGCCATGTTCAAGCTTGCAGAAGCCAATCTCTTTACGGGCACGAGTGCTATTGCTGTGGCAAACTTGATTGACCGTGCTGGCGCAGAGGCCTGGAAATCTGCTGGTGGCGAAGAAGGCTTGAGCGACTGGGAGGTTGCTGTTCTCGACAACCAGATTGGCTCAGCAGGACACCCTGTTGTACCTAACGGACAATATGAGGTAACCTTCATTGCCAAGGGCGTTCCTGGCGCCTTTGCAACGGTAACCTTTAGCGTTGAGAGTAACGACCCCGTTATTATGTTTGACGAGGCACCGTTGGTACTTCAAAAGACCGATCTCTCCAAGCCGCTTTCCGTCGCCGACCTTAAGGCAAAGATGGTGGTTACCGATGTCGAAGATGACATGATAGGCATTGACTCTTGGGCTAAAACCACGGTTGCTATTGCTGGCGTTACCTATGCGGGCAACACAACACTAACTCCGCTTGATCAAGCAAATGTTGGTGTGTGGAATGCTACCTATTCAATTACTGATACGGACGGCAACACTACTACCGCCTCACGTGCTGTTATTGTTGACGATGGTCGTTATGTTATTGACCCTGACAACGAGGTCATCATTGGCGCACGCGATTTTGTTATCAAGAGCAAAGGCACTGGCTCCGTTGATGGCAGCGAAGGTCAAGCAAAGAGCAGCTCGTATGCTGAGGCTTACAACTTTGAAGGCGAAGAGATTCCCTTTAGTTGGACCGGCGCTCCTTCAGGTTATGTAGCAAATGCCGAGCCGGGCACCTATCCTCTTACCTGGAAAACAAACGACTTCCCAACTTCTGTGACCATTAAGGCTACGGTTATCGATGCTGATTACATCAACTCAGGCGATAAGTCTGCAAGTTATGCTATCTATGGTTCAGACTTTACGGTAAACCTTGAACAGGCTGCCGCTATTTTGAGCGGAGCTCCCAATAGCTATATCACTGCAGCTAAAGTTTCTGTTATTCCACTGGTTTCTACCGCAAGCGCAAAAAATGCTGTGCTGGGCGATAACGCAGGCTTTAGAGTAGAGCAAGGCGAATACAAACCTATTACCTTCCGTATCGAAGGTGTTACCCCTACCCAAGACATTGGTGTTACGGGTACGGTTTCTCAAGGTGAGCCTCCTGTTTTGACGGTTCCAAGTCCTATTGAGGTTTGGATTGGTGCCCCTGATCACCCACGTCGCTCTCCAAGCTCTATCTTGCCGGCAGACTATACTTCTGGTGGCGGAGAGATGTATATGGTAAGCGCAACCGACCTTGAAGATGACAGAGATGGCAAGCCGCTCAACATCACGGCAACTGCTGCTGGTTCTGCTGTTGATTTGGCAAAGGTTGGTCAGTATAAAATTAACTACTCAGTAACCGATTCTGACAACAACACCGTTACTGCAGAGCGCATTGTGGTAGTAAATGACGGTCGTTACGTTGTGGGCAACGGACGCATTTTGGAGGCCAACTCCTTTATCACGCTGCTTAAAGACGTAACCACCAATCCGGGCATGATAAATGCAGAGATTCTCGACAAGAGTGGTGCAACCCTCTATGACGGTCGTACGGGTACCGTAATTGCCCAAGGCGATATCACGGTTACTAATACTGATGGCTACGGTCCTCTGGCGGGCAAGTACAACATTACGCTTCGTGGCGTAGATACTCCAAGCGGTTATCTCACTATGGACATTATTGGTGAAGTTATTGACGGCGACGTTATTGTTACTAGTGGCGAATACACCGTCTTTGGCAAAAACATAAGCCTGCGTCCGAGCGAGGTTCCCACTACCGATGCAGATTTGCTTATGCTACTCAGTGCTGGGGCACGCCAAACGCTTCCCACTGGTGAGGTCAATGATATCGCTGCCATTGTTACCGATTGGGGCAACTTAAGTCCTGCCCTTGGCTTGTATACGGTAACTATTGCTGATGAGGGCAAAAACGTCTTTGCGGCACTTGAGGTTAACGTGACCACGGGTGGCCTTATGCCCTCCATTACGGCAGATCCAAAACCGCTTAATGTTTCGTGGGAACCTGCGAGCAGTGCTCTGGTAAGCCGCGAGGTAATTATGACTGGCGTTAAGGCAACACATCCTGTTGACGGCGATTTAACCGTCAGCGTAGTCATCAACCCTGATGCAAGTGGCGCAGAGGTTCTGCCAGCCATTCCGCTCAATGAGTTCTCAGTAACGCAAATTACCTATCGCGTTACCGATGCTGACGGCAATGTTGCCCAAGTGCGTCGTGCGCTTATCGTCAATGACGGTTCTGCATCCTTTGATGAGAACTATATCTTGCGTGCGCAGTCGTTTGTTATTGAGGCTAAAGACGTTCAGGCATTTATTGACGACGGCGGCTCCACCAACACGCTTATACTTGAGCAATCAGGCGCACAGGCTTGGGCAACGGACGGAAGTCCTGCTACGGCTATTGTTTCTGATTCTGCTTCTTTGGCTGCCATCAAGAAGGACTTCCGTCCTATCTTGGGCATTCAGGAATACGCAGCACTTAAGCGCACTATTACGGCAAAAGTGCTTGATTCTACGCCTCCGTATCCAGAGGTTGCCGGAAATGGCGATACGTACGCAATTGCCGCCCGTGACTTCCGCATCAATATTAAAGATGCATCTGCGCTGCAGGCAATGAGCGGCGCTGCTTATAGCAACGAGCTCATCAAGCGTTCAGAGGCAGAGAGTTACTTGCGCTCCGACACTAACCTTGCGCCAAGTGGCACCTGCGCTCTCGCTGATGACGGCGGCTTTAAGACCGCAACCTTTGCACAGCCAGACAGTCCTGATTACCCAACTATTGTTCCTGTTAAGCTGTGGGTAACGGAGGACAACACGGCCTTTGTGTGGGTAAATGCCATTGTTTCTAATGGTTTCTCACCATGGCTTAATGTTCCTGAGTTCAAGCAAGTTGACCTTAACGGCAGCTTTACTGAGGACGACTACCTTGCAGGCGTTACCTATGGCGATGCCGAAGACGATGTCAAAGATTTGGTACTTACCCATGACAGCCCCGTAAACACCAAGGTTGAAGGTGCTTATACGGTTACCTATACCGTTACTGATACTGAGGGTAACTCAACGAGCCAAACGGGTCTTGTGCTCGTTGGCCCCTGGGAGTTTGAAGGCGACTATGCGGCTAAGGCATGGGACTTTGCAACCACGGTTGTAGACGTTGAGGCTGCAACAAGCATTGACGATTTAGTCTTGGCTTTAAGCCATGCAGAAGCACTGCATCTTGTGCGCGATACAGCTACCCAGCGCGTAATTGACGTTGAGAACTGGACTCCGGTTGTTAAAGACCTTGCAGGCTTTATGGCTAAAAAGGACGTTTACACACCTATCAAGATTGGTGTAGCCGCCGAAGCTAAGCCCGTGGCGAACGTAACGGGTCGCGTGCTCGACAAAGAGCTTATTTCTAACACGCCAGACGATGACGGTAACGTCAATGATACGAATACCACTGATTCAAACGATACCAATCGTTATATCGTTGCCGCCAACAACGTTATCCTTACCTGGGCACAAGCAGGAGAGCTTGCAGGCAAGATGGACAACGTAACGCAAGCACGTTTGGTTGCTTATGCTGATGCAGAGGCCTTTAAGATTGCAGGCACTGGTGGCATGACCTCACACAACGTTGCGGTCAAGTCCAACGGTATCATGCAAGCAAACGGCACCTATCAGGTGACCTTCATTCCGGAAAATGTTGGCGGCGTTGAGGTAACTGTTGACTTCTTTGTTGACTGGGGTGTTGATCCCGTCATAGCTGTAGATGGTCCGCTTCGTTTTGATCAGGCACCAGCTTCGGTTATGCTCACCCGCAATGAGCTTCTTTTGGGCATAATGGTTATTGATGAAAAGAACATGCTTGCTACCACTGATGTAGTAATAACTGACAGCATGGGCGCTGTGCCTGCCATTGATAAATCAGTGGTTGGCGTAACGCAGGTAACCTATATGGTCGAAGACCCCATCATTAAAAACACCGACGGCACACCCAAGCAGGTATCCGTTACTCGTGCCGTTATTATCAACGATGGACGCTTTGACGACTTTGAGGATTCTCAGATTATTATTGGCGCCAAGGACTTTGTCGTTTCTTCAAAAGATGCTACCTTTGGCGGAGCTGCTGACGATGTCTTAAGGCTGTCGTTTGCGGAGGCTTATGACTACGAGGGCAATGCTTTAGAGGTCGCCGTTGTTGGTACGATACCTCCTCGCTTTGCGGAAAAGGAGATTGGCTCTTATCCCTTCCGCTTAAGTCCTGTTGGTTATCCTGAGGTATTTAAGGACATAACGGGCGAGATAGTAGATGCCGACGTTGTTGACCTCGGGCCTGACCCCTATAACGCTAAGTATGCTCTTATTGCATCAAACTTTGCTCTGGATGTTTCTGATGCTGCCGAGATTACTAAGACGGGCGGCACGGGAGATGCTGGCTTGATTGCTGCTGCACAGGCGCGCGTGATCAAGCTTGTCAAGACTGCTCCTGATACAAGCGTTAAGGTTGTTGACAAAGGTGGCTTTACTGACCGCAGCGGTTTATATGACATTGAGTTTGGCATCAACAGCTTTACATCTGATGAGTATAGCGCTCTTGTTGAGGCACGCGTCACTAACCGTACCCCTCCAACTCTTACCGTTCCGAACCCCAACGAGATAGCTCTTGGCGATCCGTGGAATCCCATGAACGGTGTTTCTGCTTGGAGTCCAGGAGATGGTGATATTACCGATAAGGTTATCTACTATCTCACCAATGACCCAAGTGCCGATCCAGACGATATTGATACCAACGTGCCAGGCATTTATCCGATTACCTATGAGGTAACTGATAGTGACGGAAACACTACCAGAGAAAAGCACGCAATTATCATTAACGATGGTCGCTACGAAATTGGCGAGGGTCGTATTCTTGAGGCAACAGGCTTTGTTATTAGAGCTGCTGATGTTGCGACGAGTGCCAACGAGCGCATTGCTCAGATAAAAGCTCTGTCTAATGCGCGCGTGTTTGACGCTACTAACGGCGAGGAGCTTTCCCCAAGCATTATCGATATTAATCCTGGTAGTTATGGCAAAACAGCAGGCACCCACTCAGTGGTTGTATCAGTAAAAGACGTGCCTTCTGGCACCATTTCGAAGACCATCGATGCTCAAGTTGTGGCAGCTGATGTTCTTGAGGACGATATTGATTCTGCAACAGGCAATCGGGTTTATGTCTATGGCAACAACATTACGATGCGCTTATCTGAAGTTCAAGCCCTAGAAGCGATACGCCCACTGGCTGCCGATCGCATTGTTTCTGATGATGCTTTGATTGAAAAACTTCAAGCTGGCGCAATTATTACCAACATAAAGACCAACAGCGCTGTTGCAGAAGATGTTTATATTGCCGATACGGGCGGCCTTAAGGCAGCTCCTGGCTTATATCAGATAACGGTCAAAGACGTTGGAAATGTTACACAGGCTGTTTTGAGTGTTCAAGTAGTTACTGGTTCTGCACCAGTGATTACGCCTGAACGCCCCGTTGTTGTTCCGGTTTCAAACAACGCTGCTTATCTTACCGATACGCAAAAACGTGGCAACTCTACCGCATCCGATGCAGAAGATGGCAATTTGACTGACAAGATTAAGGTTTCTGGAAATATTCCCGGAAACCAACCAGGTATCTATCAGGTAACTATGAGCGTTACCGATAGCGACGGCAATACTACGCAGGCGCAGACCGCTCTGATTGTTGACGATGGCAACATTGTGTTCAACAACAACTATGTTTTGTACGCAAAGAACTTTACCATTGCGCACGCAGCGGTAAACACAAGCAACCGTTCTGCTCAGATAATTGAGCGTTCGGGTGCTTATGCAACGCGTATTGACGGCACTCCTGTTGCCGTGCGTGTAAGCAACCTCGGTGGCTACACCAACGCTCGCGGCGTGTACTATCCAACAATAGCCGTATCAGCTGATTCTACGTTGACCAAGCAAATCGCTGCTACCGTAACGCAGCCTGACCCCGTTGCAAAGCCGTTGCCACGCTACACGGTAACCTTTAATGCCAATGGTGGTCGTTTGACTGGTCCGAGCGTTTTGTACGTACAGCGTCCTGCAACAACCATTGCGTATTTGCCCAGTGAGCCGGTACGCAAGGGGTATAGCTTTAATGGTTGGTACACCAAGAAATCCGGTGGCTCTGCCTTTACCGCTTCAACTCCAGTAAATGCAAATCGCACGGTTTATGCACACTGGACTAAAGATGCACCACCTCCACAACCGCGCATCGTGGTCAATCCACCTGCAACGTATGTAAACGTGGCAGCTCCGCCGGCGGTACAGGTACCTGGGCCCACTGAGCTTGTTGAAGTGGATAAAACTGTTGCGCCAACTATTGAGCCGCCTGCAGAAGAAAAGGCAAGCTGGTCACTGTTCAACGTGTTGGTAGTAATACTGTCCGCTTTGTTGGCGCTTGCATTCTTGGCCAAGTTCTTCTTTGATCGTCGTAAAGATGACGAGGAGAAAGATAAGCCAGCCAACCAAAAGAGCATGTATGTTAATGCTCCCGTGCTGCTGATTGCCGTTATTGCATTCATTGAAGGTTTGGTTGTCTTGTTGGTAACTCAAGACTTCAGTGCCAAGATGGGCATTATCGACCAGTACTCACTGCCGATGTCCCTTATCGTGCTCGTTCAGCTGTTGGCACCTATGGTGGCAGCACTGCTGATGAAGAAGAAAGGCACACCTGCTCCAGCACCACAACCACACGTTGCTGTGCAAGCTCCTGCTCCACAGATCGTGCAGCGGACCTATAGAGGATAGTTCCCTAAGACACCTCCCTTAAGGAGAAGTTGTCTTGTAAGTAAGACTCTTTCCGGCAAGCCCTTAGCCCCACCACCTAAGGCTTGCCGGGGGAGACTAGCAAGGATTTCATACAACAAACGCGCAACCTTTCTAAGGAAGCGCAATACAAAACGATTATTATCTTGGGTGTTTCTGTGACTTGCACCCCTGTTCGGACACCAGTCTTGTGTCCACCCCTTTCCCTGGGCGCCTTTTACGGGTGCCCAGGAAACCTAAAGGATTCTTTACCCACTTTCCCACTTTCATTTGCACATGGATTTCCAAAAAAACAAGGGTTTGCGAGAAGCAAAATAAAGGGTTTTTTGCGATGTTTTTTTTAATTCATGCAAAATGGTTGACAAAGAGTAAAAAAGGGTGTAACTTGATATATACCGTGAAAGCGGTAGGGGATTTATCGAACACTTTAATACTTTAGCTTGGCTCAGGTTTTAGGGTGGTGTGGGGCATTTGGGGAGTGAAATCAAAACACACGATGTGTGAGCAAAAGTAAAATAAAAAGCGTAAGCAAAAGGTACGGTGTCTGAGCAAAAGCAAAACGTGGTACGTGAGCAAAACGTAGGCTGTCTGAGTATACGAGTTGCGTGAGCATGAACAAAACGTACGGTGTCTGAGCAGAAACAAAAACGTAAAACGTAAGCAAAACGTATGGTGTCTGAGCAAAAGCGATACGTGGTGAGTGGGAAGACAAAATCAGAATAAGTATGTGAGAAACAAAGCGTGAGCAGTACGTGGGGCGTACAAGTGCAATCGTTGCTGTTTGCAGGCGCAAGCCTTGCTGCACAACGGAAGCACGGCAATGCTGGTGAGAGCAATGCTGGGGAGCATGAGCGCAAACATCACAAGGTACATTACAAAAGAATATTGACATGAGAAGAAAACACGTCTTTGTTAGGCAGGGGAGAAAGCTTATCAAAGGAGAGTCTCAGGTGGGGGAGCAAACCCAGCGAGGTCTGTGAGGTTTGTCAAACCATACAGGCCTATGAGGCTTATTTGGCGTTGCAGAAGTAACGCGAAGTAACGCTTGGCGGCCAAGAAGCCCAAGCTCAAGAGGTTTGAGCAAAGGCGCAAGGTCTAACGCTGAGGAGTTAAGGCGAGGGGTAAATCCCAGAGGTAAGGGGCACACATATGTTTTCTACGAAAAGCAAAAAAACTAAAACGCCGAGGGCAACCAGCCAAAAAGGTGCAGCGCCCGCAAGGTCTGCGAAGTCTACAGTGGCTGCAAGGTGTGAGGCTAAAGCAAGGTCTGCGAAGCCTGCAACACGGGTAGCTCGAGCGACCGTTGCGACTAGAACGCCGAGGGCAACTAGGGCAACCACGGCAACCGCAGCAGTTGCTGCCATGGATAAAAGATGGCGTCCTGCGACCTTTGCACGCTTGGCGCTTGCACTGGTGTTGGCCCTGTCTTTGTCGGGCCTATTGACCTATGGTGTCAGCGGCGCGTATGGTGCCGAGCCAGGAAAAGCATCTAACAAAATCATCAGTTTTGAGCGCATTAACCCAGCCTACACCGAATGTGTGAGCTATGGGACTGAGCGCGAAAAGCTGAGTTTGCCAAAAGCCTTGCGTGCTGTTTGTGAGCTTCCTGAGCCAGTCAAACTTAACAAAGAGGCCGAAGACTCAGATGAGCCCCAAAACAGATTCCAGCAAACTGCACCCGCAGCAGACGACCAAGGCGATTTTGATTATTACTGGTACGGCTACGTTGCACCACGCAACGAGCTAGAACTGCGCGCAGCAGACCAGCTGGTAATCTACACCATTTATTACGCCGACGGTAACCAAGCGTGGCGTGTTCATGGAACCTATGACGGCTTGAACGAAGGTTTTTATGCCTGCGACGAGCAAGGCAACCTTACGGGTATTGTGGTTGACGTACCCGTTACGTGGAAGGGAAACTATCAGCCAACTCAAGAAGGAATCTACTCTTTTGCTGCTAAAGCAGAAGGCTTCAAATATAATGGCGTTGCTCCCGCAGCAGAAGTTACTGTTTGCGAAGAGGGCATAGACCCCTACGGTCAAACTGAGTGCGATCATGACGAAGGCGAGTGCGATGGCGACCATGAGGGAGAAGCACACGCACATGAAGGAGAGGCCTACCGAGAGGACGCACCTGCACGTGAGGATGCCCCTATTAAGCCTCTTGCTCTGGAAGCACTTGCTGCTGAATGTACGTGCGACGTAGCAAACGGAGAAACCAACGACGAAGCGCAAACAACTCACGCAGAAAATTGTCCCCTGTATACTCCAGAGTGTACCTGTGATGATGTAGAAAACGGACATAGCTCAGAGTGCCCCTGTTTTGAAGCCTTGGCAGATTGCGAATGTGGCATACCCGCAACAAGCAACCCATGGCAGCACAACGAGGGCTGTCCTTTATGGGGAGAACCTGAGTGCACGTGCGAGGGCGATGAACACGACCCTCTCAACGAGGAGTGTCCTTTATACGACCCAACGCTGTTTGCCTTTTTTGATGAAGACGTACCCGCAGGGCCTTTGACAGAAGAGGTTGCCGACGAGGATGAGGACATTGCACCTTTGGGCATTGGTCCTAACGGCGGTGGCACAAATGATGTTGCTCAGGACGACTGGATGCTGGCACGCGCCCCCACCTCGGGCAACGAGCAGTATTACAACACACAATACAACAACGATGTGCGTCTTCCGGGTATTTGGATTGACTACGTTAATACCATTTGGCTTAACAAAGGCGTAAACAAGTTCGACTGGACTCCTGCAGCAGAAACCAATGCGCTCAATAATTGGGTCTGGGGTGGTGGAATATCGAACACGACCGGTAACCCTCAAACCACGGCTTTGGCATATGCAGCCCGCAACGGCAACACGCTGACGGTGTATTCAGGCGAGCAGCTGCGCTGGGCGCTGACTAATGTTGGCACGGCTGCCGCTGGTACACAAACAGGGGGAACTGCAGCCCAAGGTACGGCGACCAACAGGATCGAGCTGGGCGCAAACATAAACTTGAACGGCAACGTACGCAATTGGACTACCATCTATCGTACCGATGGTGCAACCATCACCTTGACGAGCACCGCGGGCAACCACTTTACCATCTATAACATGGGTATCTTCCAAGACACCTTTGGTAACAGTGTTGGGCTGTATTGCTCGGGCCAGAACTCGGGAGGCGTTGCGGGCAATCCCGGTACGCTCAATGCCGTGCGAAACTTTGAACGCTTCTCGATGGAGACCTGCAAAGTCGTTGCGGGCCAAACGATGACCATGTATGGCACCGATAGGATCCCGACTGACATTGCGGGCACTTCGGTTCTCGGTCAACATGTCAGCCAACGAGGA